>VFQN01006180.1_pt1 | contig 13944 bp, 27 predicted proteins | sample 3512371 | NCBI WGS metagenome assembly VFQN01 (sample SAMN10412370, study PRJNA504923) | tailings metagenome | isolation source: Replicate 2 from Balatoc abandoned mine | place: Philippines: Itogon, Benguet | collected 2017-08-28
GCTTTACCTCATGCCGCCTACCTGGCACGCCCCAACACACCCAAACACGCTGTTTAAGCCTAGTATCCGTCCCCATACACCCCCACTCCCCAAGACCCCTACAGTACGGCTTAGCCCATAAGGGTCGCAGGGGTCGCACCCCCAGTAATAACCGTACATACGCAATAGCTCTCATACGCAAGGGCCCTGCCCACCTGTTCTCAGCATTGGACTCGTAATATCCTGTCCAAGTAATACCGGGCTGGCTTGGCATGTGCAAATAGGTACGGAAACTGGTAAAAAGCAGTTACAGGTTACATGGTACGGCACGACATCCCCACCCACTAGACTACAGCAAGAACATTGCATACTGCCATCGTTTAGCCTCGTGTAGCCCAGAAACAACCTACTCTACCCTGCGAACTTGCGCACGCGCTACATGTGTCCCAACCTTGGGTTGTGTGGGGCCCGTGGGGCCACCCGTCCTGCCTCTTTGTCGCAAGCCCCGGCAGCGTCGTGCAGCTACGCGCTACCGCCAATTGCTGCACGACCTCATAGGCATCTAGGGACCGCTTTACGGCCTGGCACCCACAGGAATAGCGGCACGACGGGGAGGCGATGGTCCCCGTCAGTTGCCGCGAGGGCCCAAAGTGACTGGGAGGCTATGTACGATCGGTTGTTCAATTCACCTGTATTCCAGAGTGAGCTCGTCATTAAGGAGTTCTCAAGGTGGGTCGTGGGACACCCTCAGCACCTCACACCTCGACTGTAAATCCAGTCAGCAGTGAGCGACCAATGGATGCCGATTGCCACGCAGCCTCGTAAAAGAGATTTCGGGACTTTCATCGATGTCGATGAAGTTCCCCGACTTTGACCTGGAGGTAGGAGAGACCGCTCCTGGCACGTCACCTCCTGCCACCTTGCCCGTAGCCAGGGCAGTCCTGGAGGCCAGTGTTGCACTGGGCCAGATGGCACCAATGTTCTACGGACTTGATGTAGCAGCGCACTCCTGTGCAGCTTACAGCACAGGCACGTAAAGGCAGAAGCACCAGGGGTTGCTGGGACGCCAACGCAACCAACCCAGCCTTTAACCACCTCCCTGACGCTGTGCATCGCACCTGGCCTTCATTTGCAGGGCAAGAAGATGTACTTGGACAGGGTAGGTGTACAGAAAAGCTTGCTGTGAGCCCCAAGGTAGCCCTGCCAAGGTTTACAGCCTGACTACTGAGACATGCCTCAAGGGGTCCACCAGGGTCTACACGTGTGCGGGCATGCAGGAAAGGGCCCCATTCGGGGCGGCAAAATAAATGGCCCGTTCGGGGTGGCCAAATAGCGTAGAGACGCGGCAGTATAAGGTGCATCTCATGTCGCACTGGGTCGGCCTGCCGTCACTGGCTAGTGCATGACCCCCGGCAACGACGTCCCTGCCCTGCCTGGCTTGTCGTGTAACGTGTTTGCAACGTGCGCGTGCCGCATGCATAGGAGGGACCCCTTGACATCCGCCGGTTACAGGCATGCAACCTTACGCAGTACAATTGTTGATCTGTGTTGCAGATGGAGGACGCCAGCAACCGCTACGAGGTGTTCATCAAGCGACTGGAGCTGTCGCAGGTGGGTGCGCGCTGGCGCCAGGCTGCACTCACAGCTTGCTGCCCAGCCGGCAGCAGCAGCAGAAGTAGGAGCAGCAGCAGGGATTTTCCCGGCCATGGACTACGGTACCAAGGGCTGCTGTACGGCCCGTGTTACGGTGCCCGCTGCCATTGTGGCCGTGCTGTACGCGCGCCCGCGGGTTACCCACCGGGTCTTCCGGTGCATGCCGCTACCCTGGAGTTTTGGGGGCCAGAAGCGCGGGCAACAGCGCGGAACGAGGCCGCGTGTGGGAACTTCGTGGGGTTGCATGGGTAACGTGGGCGCCCACCACTTGCAGGACGCACTGAAGCCTCTGGGGCTCGCCTGAAACCCACACGCGAGCCCAAAGCCCGAAGGGCCTAAAACTTCAGGCCCGTGGTTGTTTTCCAACCCTGTAACACTTCCTCCAGGACCCCGCCGCCAAGGAGTACCTCCGCAGCACAAACGCCCAGATGCTGGAGGGGGGCTTCACGCTCAGCCAGATGTTCAGCGGGTGGGTGCGCACGCGCTGTTGGCGTGCGGTGGAGTTACGGGTACCGCCGTACGGCAGACTCGACTGGGTCTGTGCCACTGCTGTTGTACGCACGTGGGTGCGCGCCGCAGCAGGACGGGGAAGCCTCCCGTCGGGTTGCACGCTCCTTGCTGCCAGGGCAGGACATGGACATTGGCTCATGCCCGTTGGTCCTGTGAGGGGTACAACGCGGTACGGCGTACTCCGCGCACGCCCAATTCCCGTGGTGCTGCAACTGTTTGCTAGCAAGGTGAAGTTGGGCAGAGCTGACGGTGACGCACTTCCTAGGCTGACCCAACGCCCTTCATGCCCTCGCAGGTTAAAGCAAAGCCTGCAGGAGTACCGGCGGTAAGTGTGTTGTGGCACGGTGCCGGGATCTGAGGTATGCAGCATAGACTGCCTCCATAAGTAGACTTTGTTGTAGCATGTCTGCAAGCGTATCATGCCGCTGCTTGCCTTGCCGCTGAAGGTGGGTGGAGCAGGAGGAGCGGGCCAGCGTCGACCCGGTGGCGCACCAGGAATTCCTCAAGGTGCGTCCGGAGTGCCTCGACTTGCCCGCTTCAGGGCCAGACATTTCCGCGCGTACTAGGCTGTGGCAGTTGGCACTATGGTACGGCTGCAGGGCAGCTGCGCACCTGTGTAGTACGTTCTGCTCCTACTCCCGCTCCTGACCACTGCCCCACATCCCGCTCGCCACACCGCCGTTACGCCGCCCCGCCCCGCCCTGTGTGCGCAGTACTTCCGTGAGATGTGGCGCATGAGCGCGCTGGGGCGCATGGACATGTCGTACCTGCTCAAGAGCACCGACCCACAGGTCATCATGCGCGCGCAGCAGGACCCCAAGGTGCGCGGATACAGCTGGTGCTTGCTTTCGCAGACGCTGGCGGCCCGTGTCCCGATATCACATCACAGTATTAGCAGCAGGTCCACTACGCATGCGAGCAAAATTTTACACCTGCGCTGCGCCCCAGTGGTTGCTGGCGTTCCGGATGCTGAACCAGAGAACAAGGGGCACCACCAACGCTGCCAAGGTGGCTGCGGTGTGGCGTGGTATTTCTGACCGGCAGTACTTAGGCCATTGATTGGCAGGATGGCAGGAGAAGTAACATGGCCAGGCGCCTGTCCCCCGGCTCTGCCTCGCAGTTCTGGGTGGCCATCAAGGAGATCTCCACCAACCCCACCTCGGAGGTGCTGGCCAAGTGGCTGGACGACCCGGCCATCGGCCCCCTGGTGGCGGAGCTGTGGAAGAGCATGCAGGCCAACAACATGAAGATGTAGACAGGAGGGGCTGGAAAATGCCTCGGCATCTCGCCAAGCCTGTGGGAAGTGTGTGGGGCCGTAAGCAGTTGCGGTGTTGGAGCGCCTGCCGGGGTGAAGGGAGCTGGAGACTCAACGGCCCGTGTGTCCAGGTGGCCCAGTGCAGTGGTTTTCAGGGGAGTTCCCCTGGTGGTTGTCATGTTACGCCAGCAACGGTCAGCACTGTGCCGCATGCTGGTGTTGTGCTTTCTGTTTGGCCGTTGGTTTTGTTGGCGTTGCAACGTTTGACGGGGACAGGTGGCTTTGCAGACCAGTGTGCATGGCCCTTGCCCGTGCAGCGGGCGGGCAAGCAGTAAGCCTGCGTTGTGGTCTCAATAAATATGACGCTCTTCACATGGTACACATCCCATGGCAGTTCGAAGACATTTCACGCCAGATATGGGGCGTACGTCCAGGGCCCTCTGCCTGCGTCCGTCTGCACATGGCTTGCCATGGCTTGCCAGATCCTGTGGGCCAGGGGAGGCCCCCGCAATACGTCTGGCCTGCGGCAAACATGAAGTACAGCATCCCCCGCGGAGCACCGGCACGGGCTGTGGTCATGGCGGGAGCAACGCGATCCCGTTGGTCCCTCTGGTCCCTGGGAGGGCCACCAGGGACTGGTAGTGCCTGGTCACGTGGCAGGGCATTTGCAGGTGCCGCAAGGTGGTCATCATCCGTGTTTGCAGCAATGTTAGTGGCACAGGCCCATCCTGAAGTTTTAGCCGTGTGATGGGAAGGGTGGATTCAGCGAGAACGCGATGGCTGGTTGAGATGCCCGTCCAAGAGCAAGTGTTTCGGGCAAGTGTCTTTCGGTTAACTCTGCGTCAAGGGAGACCCCTGTTCCAGCCTGTTCACCGAATGACAACGTACATGCACCAGTCCACAGGCCTGGGCTCGTAAGTAGTGGCTTGCTCGTGTAGATTATCGTCATAATCTGGCCTCATTGGCTTCAGCGGCAGGGCCGAATCGCAGCCTGCATGACACTGAAGGGCCGCGGAACAGCAAGTCAGTGACGCCAAGCGAGTATCATACCAGGGTGCATATCCTGCAAAAACGGCACAGAGATGAACAGGCTGGCGCTAACTTGTCGTCTGCGAAGTGCATTCCTTTCCTTGCAAGGCACAGTACGAGATGCACGACGGTCAGCTCCTTGGCCCAGGCAGCTGCTGGCAACCCCAAACCCCAAAGCGCGGCCGGGCCCAGATACATACATGTTGTAACGCTACATTGGAGCACTACATAGGATACGGCTCGCGTCATATTTACGCTCTTTTCCGCTCTTTTGACGAAAGCTCGTAAAAATGCCGACCGCACAGTCAGTGATGTTAGGGATACACTGCAAGAAAACAGAGACTGTTGATCTTAAAGCACCTCTCTTGGCCTACATACGCGCGACATACTCTGACCGCGAGGCAGATGATGCTGCCGACGATCTTGAGCGCGTGCAGTCGCTACGAAATGAGGTCTCACAGACTCAGAGCGGAACACACGCCAGCGCTCGGGAGACTCTCGCAAAGTGAGCGGCAAGGCCTGGGAGTACACGCTTGGGAACCGAAACCTGGGGTTTTGGGTCGAAGCCCTGACACAAGGGCTCAGCGGCCTTGCTTGAGCTCCTCCGCTGGCACCTGGCCCCGTTTGCCACATGGGTCGGCTCCTCTTAACTACTTTTCACAAGCAAGGGCTCCTGTATCTGGGATCTCGTGGGGTTTTTGCACAATGGCGGGCGCAAGGGGTGTGTGTATATGTGCGTAGTTGTGGGGCGGTCGGCTGCGGGACCGCCCTCTGCCATGAGCTACCGTATCACCACCGCAACTCCAAACAGCTGCAAACTACACAACATGCACGCCAAGCAAGGTTGCTGCAAGCACCACATGACCTCTTTGGCTGCAGAGCAGTTGCCAAGCAACAAGCATTGTTACCCGCCACGCCACACCCCTCCTGCCCCACTGCCCAGGTACTACCGCTGCGTGTGCGCCGTCGAGACGCGCTTCCCCATCAGCAAGGAAAAGGGCGCCGCGAACGTGTCCTTCGCGTGGTTCGACGCGTTCCGGCCCTCCCGCCGTGCTGCGCAGCACAACATCCACTTTGAGAAGTCGTCCGTGCTGTTCAACATGGCCAGCCTGGCCAGCCAGCAGGGCCTGCAGAGCGACAGGACGTCCGCGGAGGGCCTCACCCAGGCGTGCAAGCTGTTCCAGGTGGAGAAGGGGTTGTTGCCGTGAAGCGTGAGGCAACAGGGTGGGGAAAGAGGGAAACGGTTGGGCGGCCGGGGTCGGGACGAGCGGCCTTTGGGTCGGGCTGGGAGGCTGGGTGCGTGAGCCACGATCAGACATCCGGGCAGGTGCAGGTGCTGGCTTTCATGCACACTGTCAAGGGCGCATGTCGAGGACGTGGTGGTTGAGTGGCTGACTGGAGCCTTGGGCAGTCCAGGTCGCAGAAGGGGCTGACACTGCGTGCGGTTCGAGATGGTAATAGCCGACATTGTCTTACCTGGCATGCCATATCTTCACCCACAGGAGGCGTGCGGGCTGTTCGCGCTGCTGCGCGAGACCGAGTCCGGCAAGACCGAGTCCCCCCGGCCGCTGGACATCAGCCCCGAGTGCTGCACGCTGCTGGAGAAGCTCATGCTTACACAGGCGCAGGTGCGGAGCCGGGGAGGTGGGCGTTGGTGTACAGGCATAGCAGTCAGTTCACGGCCATGCGAGCACATGAACAGCATTTGCTCTTTGCCGTATATGCATACGCCAGCGCCAGCGGCAGCGCACGCGGCGCATTGGCTGCCTGCCCCGCGTTTGGCCCGACCAGAGCTCTCCCAGTCATCCCAGCACGTACGCATGCTGCCCGCTGCGCACCCGCGCCCCGCGCAGGAGTGCGTGTACCACAAGGCGGTGATCGACAAGAAGAGCCCCAGCGTGCTGGCGCGCCTGGCAAAGCAGGTGCGTCCCGGGCGGCACTTCGATGCCACAAGGCTGCTTGCCATGGCTGACCTGCACACCGCGAGCCGTGACACCTATCGGTCCGTATCTGCTCACAGGGGAGCCCCACTGTGCAGCATCGACTTTGTCCCCTCGTGCCAACGCTTCGGTCCTCCCTTTCCCTTTTCCGCATCATCATCCCAGACGGGCACCATGTACGACGAGGTGGACCGCGCCTTCAACGCCCCCGCGCTGGCCAACTACTTCGACAAGAGCTGGCAGCAGCACGTCAGCCTCAAGAGCAGCATCTACCAGGTCAGGCCGCACGGGTGCAGGCAAGGGCCCCTAGGCGGCCACAGACACAGCCGGTTGGGGGTACGCGTAAAACGCGAGAAACCGTGTGAGGTGTCAGGGAAGCACGGAAACGGAAACGCTGGTGCCTGCACGTGAAGAGCAAGTGAGTTGACAAGCAGAAGCAGAAGAACGGCGGATACTTACCCAGCCGGTTGGGGGTGTCGGAAGGTCCTCGGCCGGATGGCCGCCTTCCATGCTGGCTGCGGCTGCTTTGGTTTCGGCCTTCAGCTGTAGCAGAAGACCTCAGTGTTTGACGCTAGCTAGCACCAAGTGGCTGTTCCGCGCGTTACTGCCGGTACCCCCCACTGGTGCCCCGCAATTGTGCCACTCCACGACTCCATGCTCACCGTCTTGAACGCCCACGCCCACAGGTTGAGGAGCTGATCCAGTCCAGCCGGCAGTACCGCGCGGACGACAAAGTGAACTGGGAGATCGCAGCGCTCAAGGAGGCCTTCGCGAGGCTGCAGGTGGGCGGGGGCAGGAAGGCAAGGCACGGGGGCCGGGGTTACAACGGCGAGTTGTAGGTTGACAGTAAGGGGGCGGGACAGCGGACGCGGGGGCGGTTCGGTTTTCCTGTTAAGTGAGGGTGCAGGGGCGGGAGGCAATGCGTGGAGCTAGCTGCAGGGGGCCTGTCAGCGGACGCACATTGTGGGCTTGGCACCGGGAGGCTTGACGCCTGACCGTCGGCGACTGGGAAGGGTGATGGGTGGGACGGGCAGTGGGTGCGGAACAGGGGACGAGGGGCAGGCGGATGCAAGCGGCAGGCGGCAGAGCGATGCCGCATCTGTGTGCCAGACCAATGCCACAGCACGCCAGGTGCCTGGACCAAGGGGACGCAGCACCTCTAGTGCGAAATCAGCAACTATGCTTGCCCCTTTCTGCTAGCCGCACTGCTCTATGCAGGGCGGCCGCATCCACGGGCATGCCGACACCGTAAGTGATGGGTGCCCGTCCTGCCTGCCCGTTATCCACCTCCTTTACCACCTCCCGAACACCCGTTACCCACCCTTTTTCACCCCCTCCAGAACACCCGGCGCATCGCCAAGGGCATCAGCAACGACATGTCGGACAGCGTCAACCGCACGCAGGAGCTGGTGCAGTCGCTGCTGGCCAAGGCGGAGAAGGACAACAACTCCATCTACCTCATGAAGGTGCGCAATCACTGGCGGACGTTATTGCCATCCCTGCATCTTTATCCTAATTTATAAGCATTGCCTCGACACAACAACCTCGCCTCTGGCGGCAATGCGGAGTTGCTGGCACTCAGCACGTTGCACTGCACTGTGCAACCGTACTGATGATTGCATCTTTGCCTAGCCACTGACGACTAATCATGTTGGGCATGCCGAGTAAGTCACGCGTGCCCCAGGCCTGGCCCTGTCGCTCCAACCCCGTCATCGATCGCCCCTGCCGGAGCACCCACCTTCCAACCCTGCCCCCCTGCCCCCGCACCCCCACCCTGCTCCAGGTGCCCCCCTTCTCCGACCTGCCCGCCACCACCGGCGCGCTGCTGGTCAAGGCCGTGGCGCCCGCCAACCTGGACGCGGCGGGCGAGCAGCTCTTCACGGGGCTGGTGCCGGACACGTGGTGCGTGGGTGCTGGAGCAGGGGCTGGGGCTGGGCACGGGGCGGGCACGGCATGGGTGGGGCGTGTTGCAGCCGAAGGACTCACGGTGTATTCCACGCAAATGGCTTGGTTTGGTGCGTGGTGCACGGTGTGTGCGGATACGCTGCAAGTGGCCCAAGGCCCAATTAAGCAGGGCTTAGGCCCTTACCGATTGCAACTATCCGCCCCGGCTTTAGCCCGCCGAGAGTGGCACTTAGCCATATAGAAGCGTCCAACGCTCGCACCTGTGTCTCCACCCCTTCTTTTTTTGTTCCCCAGCGCCCGCTCGCTGTCCAAGTATTCGGACCTTGTGGACGACCTCATCCGCAAGCAGCTGGACCGCCTGGCGGGGGCCACGGACACGGCGCGCATCAAGCTGCGCGAGTGGGAGCTGCCGGACACCCTGCAGGTAGGGCCTACGGTGTAACCTGTACTGCTTCTTCTGCTTCTCCTCTATTACATCACAACGTTCAGGTTCGGGCAACTCGGGTTCCTGCCTTCACCTGCGGTACGTCGCGCGACAGACACACACTTGGTCCGTCTGCTAGTTTCCCTCACGGCACACCCGCCCACCTGTTTCGCCCGCACACCCAGGCGCTGGACGCGCGCACCTCTGCCGCGCTGCCCGAGGCGGTGAACCGCGAGCTGGGCGAGGTGGAGGGCATCGGCGGCGTCAACCACCTCAAGGGGGTAAGCGGCGAGGAGGCCGCGGAGGGGAGCATCGCCGCCGCAGCTAAGGCACAGGCCACACGATGCGCTGAGCCAGAGTGCAAGGGTACCAGCCGTATCGAACTGCTTGCGGTTGCAGGCCGTTGGCAGCCAGGAAACAGTCAGCCACCTGTGCCTTGTCAAATGCCTATGGCTGTCCGTGACTACCATCCGTGTTCTCATGTGAGTACATAGTAACATGGAATTGCGCTGTCATGCAGATCCTGGCCGAGATTGGCGAGCTGCGCCGCGAGGTGGACGAGGATCTCATGGCGGCGCAGGCCTCCCTGGACTCGGACGCGCGGGCGGACGGCGAGGCGCGCGCGCAGCACGGAGACAAGTGGCGCGCGCAGGCGGCGGCCACTGCCGCCAAGCCCTACTGGGACCGCATCTCGCAGTACAGGTGCGGCGGTATCGGTTAAGCCGCTACAGACCTCAGTGTGCTTCAGCCTCAGGGCACCAGCAACGAACTGATTTCGGCCGGCTCTGCGAGCAGCAACGGTCGCCTGGTGCCCCCCGTTCCCTGGGGCCCTGCCCTTCCCGCTCGCCCTTCGCTACTACTGAAGTGGATTGATGTGTCTGCGAAAACGCCGTGGTGCAATTTTCTCCCGCAGGACCGCCATGCAGAAGGCGGGCGAGTCCGACCAGGGCGTGCTGCGGCGGCTGTCGGAGCACGAGACGGCCTTCGCGGGCCTCAGCGTGGAGGCGGCGGCGGCGCAGATGCCGCGACTGCAGGTGGGCGCTGTCGTGGGCTCTTTTCTGGGAGTGTGCCGTGAAGGTAGATACGGCCCTAGCAGCTGGGAACAGGGACATGGAAGTGGGTTATTGATTTATGTTTCCGCGATGTGCGCTTTAAAACAGTCCAAGCAGCTGCCTGCACTGCCACGTTTGCCCCGCAGGCCCCCATGGTGGTTACCGGCCCCGACGACCCCGTGGCGGTGGTGGCCGCGCTTCGCCGCAACCTGGACGCACTGCAGGTGAGCACGCGCGGAGCGCGAGGGAAAAATCTTATAGACGTCACAGAGTCGCACCGTTCGTGGGTGACCGCAGAGTGCAGAACGCACGCTACACGTTATGTCCCCTGCAACCCGACTTGTTCAGCACGACCTGTTACGACCGGGCGCCCGCACCCCCTAAGTTATTGAAGCACGACCCGCGGCGAATACCCAGGGAAACCCTACATGTTAGCAAGTCCCCATCATTGGAGCACTGGAACACCGCGTAGCGTACCGTACACGCCCCACCACGTGCAATCCCGTACTCGCTCTTGGCCCCCAGGCTCTGGCCTCGGAGCGCGGCGGCATGGAGGAGGCCCTCAAGGAGCTCAAAAACAAGGACAACGTGCTGCCGCGGCTCATGGCCACACACGCAAGCAACCACGACGCGCTGTTCAAGGAGGTGTGTGGGCGAGGTGGCTGAAGGGAGTCTTGGTTGGTGGTATGGTGCGTCGTGGGCGGGCCGCCTGCAGCCCACGCACGCGTTGCATGCTGCGTAGCCGAGGGCACGGGGGTTGGCCCAGGGGGCACAGGTGCAGCCGTCCAGGTCCCCTCGCGGTGTCTGAACCCGCGCTCGTGTATACCTGTTCCGAACATGCTGGTCTCATTGAGACAACAATGGCACTTGAGCACTGGGCCTCCCCCACATTGCCTTTGGCGTTCAGGAGCTGAAGAAGTACGACGGGCTCATCGCGGACGTGGACAAGAACCTGACGGCGCAGGAGGCGCTGCTGGTGGCCACCGGCTCCGCCAACGCCACCTTCCGCCAGCTGTTCGACCTGACGGGCTGGAGGCAGGCCTGCGAGGCGGCCGCCAGCGGCGTGCGGGAGGTGGGCGCGGGATGGCTTTCGGTTGGGGGACTTGTTAGGCTGGAGCAGTAGCTGATTCATGCGCTGCTGTAGCAGCCTGGGACGCCTCCTTGCAATCGCACGCAACAGGCCGTTTAAGTGCCTTGTGTCAGCGGCACAACAGAGCGCGTGCTTGTTACCGGTATTCGAGGGCGCTCCGGGAGTGACTGGCCGAATACATGCAGTTTGGCCTGATGAGTCCGTTCTTTCGAGTATCGCCCTTTGCCATAGCCCTCAACCTCAACCCGTGTGCCGTGCAGCACGTGCGCGTGTTCCGGGAGCTGCTGGATCACTGCTCGGAGGGGCTACGCTTCTACCTGGGCATGAGCGAGGTGGTCAAGAAGGCCAAGCAGGAGGCGGCGGACTTCGCCTTCACGCGCCAGGTGAGCAAGGGCAGACGAGCGCCCCTTGGCACCCAATGAACGCCCTCCACCCTGTTGGGTTCCCTGCACCAAGCCTACCTTGGTGCTGCCGTCATACGTCGCGCAACCAGGTGGCCCATGGCGTGCGGTCATACTGATTATGCAGCGGCTGCATGTCATAGGAGTCAGGGCGTACCCCGCCATCTCCTACTCGCCTGACCTCCCCCCGGTGCCCGGTGCCCACCTGCACCCCCAGGTCCAGCGCGACGAGCTGCTGCAGGAGCTGGAGCGCCGCGCGGCGCAGGATGACGCCGACAAGCTGGCGGCGCGCATGGCGGCGGCAGGCATCCGGCAGGGCGGGCCGCCACCGCCGCCGCCAGCGGCCTACCCGGTCGCGCCGGGACAGCCGGCGCACCCACTGCCGCCGCCCCCAGTTGCCCAGCCGCCCACAGCCTACCCCGCTGCCGGCGCACCAGCAGCGCCGCCGCCGCCGCCGTCCCAGCCGCCCATGGCGTCTGGCGGCAGCTACCACGCGCCGCCACCTCCAATGCACCAACAGCACAGCGGGACTCCGCCGCCCCCACCGTCGGCGCAGCACGGCAGCGCTGTGTACGGCGCTGCCCCGCAGCCAGCGCCGCCGCAGCCGTACAATTACGGCCACTATTCCCCCAGCGGTGCGCCCCCCGCTGCATCGCCGTACGCGCCACCGCCGCCGCAAGGATATCCGCAGCAACAGCCTGCGGGCTACCCGCCGCAGGGTTACACACAGCCGCCGCCACCGCCCCAAGGCGGATACCCTGGCTACTCATACCCGCAGCATGCGGCGTACGGCCAGGCGCCGCCACCGCCGCCGCCAGGCGGGTACACCGCCCCCCAAGGATCGTACGGCGCCCCGCCGCCGCCTCAGCAGCCGTACTACCAGCCTGGGCAGCCGTACTATACCCATTAACTATGTTGCCAAGTTCGCCGTTGTCGTGTGCTTGCGATGTGAGTGTTGAGCAGTTGCATCTGCTGCAAGTGTCGAGTTGAAAGGGTCAAGGGGGTAGTTGGGCGGCATCCCTCGTTCGACATTCTGAGCACCTGAAGTCCCTGGTTGGCGATGGCCGGTGGTATGCAGCCTTGTCAAGGGGTGCATGCGTTGACATGTGTGCCTGAGCACCTGCTGCTGCAACGGAACCCCGTGGTTATACGTTTCACGAGGATGGGCCCGAGGAAGCAGGAAACGAGCTGCGTTAGTTGGTGGCTACCGTGCATGGCTTCTATGGCCGTGCGCACGAGGCCACGACATGCGGAAATCACTCGTACTGTTGTGCTGTAGTCGCAGTATTGTGAATTTAGCCACGGCCTGTCAAAGGGTGCCCTTACACATTTCCTTTCCTGTGCGCACAGGGTGTCAGGGAAGATGTGACACTGGCCCGAACCGGTGCCGGTGTCGCATGGGGTGCCCGTTGATGCAGTGCTCAGTTCAGTTCAGTTTAGTTCAGTCGTTACGAATGGCAGGTGAACTCCCCATACGAGCCGTAGGGCCCAAGGGATACCACAATGTGAGTACGTAGCTTTGTACTACGATGCTGGAAGGCATCGTGCGAATCTCCAACGCATCGGTTTAACTGTGTCTGCCCAATCGGAACATGGCTAATGCGCACTGATAATGTGATCATCCGTACACATGGCTTGCTGCATGGCCACATTAGCGTCAACAGCATCAGGACAATGCAAATTAAGACCAGACTCAGCTCGCAGATCTGCATACACGGGCCATAACCTTAGGAGTCAGGACCAACTCATCCTCCATGTTCCACAAACAACAGGGGCACTTGCGCGCGCGCAGTGGAGCAGTGGGTGGGTACACGTATGGGCGGTTCACCTCGATGGGCCACCGTCCCCATCGAAACTGAATGAGGCGCCGATCGGCCCGCCAAGGAGTGAACACCCTAGCATGCTTCGGCAGGACGGGGGGTTACCCGGCGTGCAAGGTGCAACTCATTAGCAGGCCCCTGCCCTCTGCAAACCACCTACGATATTTGCACATCACAACCCCTGGCTGCACATGATCTGAAGGAAACGCATACGGCTCCCTGGACAAGCGTTCGTGTCCCCAACCTCCATAGAATGCAGCGCACACAGCACGCATGACTTCAGGCACACGCAACGCTCTACCACACAGGAAGGCCGCCCGCGCCTCGGTGTCCTCAGGGGCCCCATCCCCAAGCAGTGCATGGGCGCACACCAGCTCGCTCACTTGGTAAATTATGGGTTCAAGGAGAGTACATAGGATTATTAACGGCCAAGCTACGGGGTGGCAGGCTCCAGCGCTCAGCCAGACTGTGTCAGGCCAATGGGGGCGACCTGGAAAGATGGACTGGAACAGACTTGGTGGCGCCCTACGTGGACCGGTGGCGCCCTACGTGGACCGGTAGTCAGGCGCTGAAAGTCACTTCATATGGCCTCGCTCCGGTACGGCAGATATGCACGCCCATGGGACGCCCAGCATCTATATTAGCATCGTGCAAGCTACCCGGTCCGCATCTGCAGGCAGAGGGCCCCCAAGGCCCCAACACACAACTGCGTGCCTAGTTGGCGAATTCCACCCGGTTCCACCCTGCCGCACGTGTTTAAAGTACCGGTACGCTGACAGGCCCTTTTCCTCCACCTGGTGCAGCATTGGAAGACCAGAATGTTAGTCTTTTAGAATGCAGGGCCTTCCCCATGACTTTCCTTGCCCGCTGATCGGTGTTGCTTGCT
>VFQN01006183.1_pt1 | contig 13942 bp, 10 predicted proteins | sample 3512371 | NCBI WGS metagenome assembly VFQN01 (sample SAMN10412370, study PRJNA504923) | tailings metagenome | isolation source: Replicate 2 from Balatoc abandoned mine | place: Philippines: Itogon, Benguet | collected 2017-08-28
CGACGGGATGGGCCATGCGGGCAAAAATGCCCATCGGCTTCGCCATGGCCGACAGTCGACCATGCGGAATGGCGATCCCGCCGCCGATGCCGGTCGATCCAAGGCGTTCGCGCTCGAGCAGGCGGTCGAACAGCTTGCGTTCGTCGACGTTGAATAGACCGGCGGCACGGTTGGCGATTTCCGCCAGCAGCGCTTTCTTCCCGGTCGCCTTGGCGCTGGCCAGAACGGCGTCCGGGCCGGTCAGCAAATCGGCGATTTCCACAATGTCACCAATGGGTTAGCGAGCGCAAACTTTGGTCCGCCCTGCGAAGGGTGCGCCCCTATAGGCGCGTCCCCCGGTTGGGTCAAGCCGTGGTTCGCCGACACGCCGCACCCCACCGCGCGGCCCGGTTCAGTCGGCCGAACCGCTCATCGCCTGGGCGGCGGCGGCGTGCGACAGGACCGAGGGTATCTGTCGGCTCATGCCCAACCGGCCGAGCCGACGGCGCTCTGCCGACGAGGGGATGCGCATGGCCTCGCGATACTTGGCGACGGTTCGGCGCGCGATCTCGATGCCCTCGCTCTTCAGCAGGTCGACGATGCGGTCGTCGCTGAGCGGCTGGTGGGCATTCTCGCCGCCGACCAGGAGGCGGATACGGGAGCGTACCGATTCGGAGGAGACGACGACGCCCGGCGTCCGCGCCGGCAGCGCCGAGGTAAAGAAGTACTTCAGCTCGAAGATGCCGCGCGGCGTGTTGATGTACTTGTTCGAGGTGACGCGGCTCACCGTGCTCTCGTGCAACTCGGTGGCGATGGCGATGTCCCGCAGGACGAGCGGCTTCAGGGCGCTGACACCGTGACGGAAGAAACCGTCCTGCTGGCGCACGATCTCGCGCGCGACCTTGAGGATCGTGGTGGCCCTCTGCTCCAGCGTCTTGACGAGCCAGTTGGCCGACTGGAATCGCTCGGCGACGAAGTCGCGATCGGGCTTGGCGCGCGCGCCCTTCATCAGGGTCGCGTGATAGTTGCGATCGACCAGGACCTTGGGCAACGCGTCGGTGTTGAGCTCGATGTGCCAGCCATCCTCGCCGGTCTCGGGATCCTTGGCCGGCGTCAGGTAGAGGTCGGGCTGCACCGGCTGGATCGGCTCGAATTCGAAGGCCTGGCCCGGACGCGGGTCGAGCGTGCGCAGCTCGGCCAGCATGTCGCGCAGATCCTCGTCGTCGACGCCGCAGCGCCGCCGCAGCTGGCCGAGTTCGCCGGCTGCGACGAGGTCGAGATTGTCGAGCAGCGCCTGCATCGCAGGATCGAGACGGTTGCGCTCCGCGAGCTGGGCGCCGAGGCACTCCGCGACGGTCCGCGCAAAGAGCCCGGCCGGCTCCATCTGACGCAGCCGCGTCCAGATCGCCTCGACGACGCCAATGTCGGTCGCGACGGCCTCGGCGACAGCCGCGGCGTCGAGGCGGCAGTAACCAGCTTCGTCGAGACCTTCGGCAAGCTTCAGGGCGATCCGCCGCTCCACAGGGTTCTTGAACATGAGTTCGAGCTGCTCGAGCACATGGACGGCGAGTGAAGGCTGGCGCTCGGCAACGAAGTCCAGGGCATCGGGTGCGTCTTCGCGGGCACCCGTGCGGCTTGCAGTACCGTCGCCGCCACGATCGGCATACTCGCGCGTCCAACGCTCATCGGCATCGGCCAGCGCCGGCGCTGCGGCCGACAGCGCTTCCGCCGTGTCGCCCGCCGGCTCGGGAGCGGGCCTTTCGATTTCGGCAACCGGGCCTTCCTCGGTCGTCCCTTCGGAAAGCAGAGGGTTCTTTTCGAGCTCCTGCTGAATGAAGGCGGCCAGTTCCAGGTGCGAAAATTGCAGCAGCTTGATCGCCTGCTGCAGCTGCGGAGTCATCGCCAGGGCCTGGCGTGACGTGAGGATGAGACTCGGACCGATACGCATATGACCCCCACCCGGAGGTCACCGGACCTCCGACGGCCAGTCTAATGCAAGAATCGTGCCAAGATCAGCACGATCTCCATTTCAGTGTGCGAAAATATCCGTCTCGGGCCAGCCCGCCACGTCCAGCCGCGCACGGGTGGGCAGGAATTTGAATGCCGCCTCCGCCAGCTCCCGCCGCCCCTCGCGCTCCAGGAGCACATCCAGCTTCGCCTTGAGAGCATGCAGATGCAGGACGTCCGACGCCGCATAGGCGAGCTGCTCGTCCGTTAGGGTTTCCGCCCCCCAATCGGACGTCTGCTGCTGCTTGGACAGGTCGACGCCCAGCAGTTCGCGGCAGAGGTCCTTGAGACCGAAGCGGTCGGTGAACGTCCGCACCAGCCGCGCCGCGATCTTGGTGCAATAGACCGGCTCGCACCGCACGCCGAGCGCATACTCCAGGACGGCGATGTCGAAACGGCCGAAATGAAAGAGCTTCAGCACCTTCGGGTCGGCCAGCAGCGCCGCAAGCCTCGGCGCCTTGTGGGCCACCCCTTGAGGGCCACGCGGGATCTGGACCAAGTGGGCATTGCCGTCGCCACCCGAGAGCTGGACCAGGCAGAGCCGGTCGCGATGTGGATTGAGGCCCATCGTCTCAGTGTCGATGGCCACGACCGATCCAAACGAAACATCCGCAGGAAGGTCGCCACGGTGAAGACTGATGGCCATCTATAGGGTGTCCCGACTGCCCTGCATGGTGCCCAGGAGAAGACTCGAACTTCCACGCCTCTCGGCGCTAGTACCTGAAACTAGTGCGTCTACCAATTCCGCCACCTGGGCACGGCATGCGGTCTAGTGCGGGCGCTGAGTTAGGGCCGTGCCGCGCGGATGTCAACCGCGCTGGACGTTCCCGCCCCGTGCGGGCGGCGCTTCGCCCCTTGAACCTTCATGGTATTGGGCTATAGGCAGGATCCATGAGCATCGAGCAGGTCACGGTCTTTGGCGGCAGCGGCTTCGTCGGCCGCGCCATCGTGCGCGCACTGGCGCAAGAGGGATACCAGGTTCGCATCGCCTGCCGGCGCATCGAGTTGGCGGAGCGGATCAAGACCGCCGGCGATGTCGGCCAGATCACCATCCTTCGTACCAACCTGCGCATTCCCGCCTCGGTCGCGGCCGCCGTCTCGGGCAGTCAGGCCGTGGTCAACGCCTCCGGCATCGCCTTCCAGCGCGGCCGCCAGAAGTACCAAGCCGTTCATGTCGAGGGGGCGAGGGCGATCGCGGAGGCCGCAAGGGCCGCCGGCGTACTGCGTCTCGTACACATGTCCGGCATCGGCGCGGACCAGCGCAATTCGACGAACAAGTACATCCGCTCCAAGGTCGACGCCGAGGACGCGATCGTGGCGGGCTTCCCCGACGCCACGATCCTGCGCCCCAGCGTGGTCTTCGGGCCCGAGGACGCGATGTTCAACCGGATGGCCCAGATCGCGGCCAAGGCGCCGTTCGTGCCCGTGGTCGGCGACGGATCGGCCAAGGTCCAGCCGGTCTATGTCGGCGATGTCGCCGGCGCCGTGGCGGCCGTCCTGGAGCGGCCCGACACGGCCAGGACCGTGTTCGAACTGGGCGGCCCGCGCGTCTACACCTATCGCCAGATCGGCGATCTCGTGCTGCGCGAGATCGACCGTCACAAGCGGATCGTCGGCATCTCGGCCGGCCTGATGAAGATTGCGGGCTTCTTCGCCGAATTCCTGCCCGTGCCGCCGCTGACCCACGACCAGGTCGACCTTCTCGTGGCAGACAACGTCGCCCGCCCGGGCGCCGCCGGACTCGCCGAACTCGGGATCACGCCGACCGCCGCCGAGGCCATCCTGCCGATGTATCTCGACCGCTATCGCATCGGCGGCCGTTACAACCAGCACGCTCCGGCCTGAGAAGAAAATGAAGCCGTCATCGACGGCGGGTATGCTCGCCTGCAGCAATTAGTCCTATTTTGGTACTATTTACGGCCAAACAAGGCGAGTGCTTCTCTTTAGAGGTGCGCAGAATTATTTCTCGCGTGCATATTAGGTCAGCACTGTTGACTATCGTTTCGCGGCATGGTTCAAGAGCGTCAACAACGCAGCAAAGGCGCGATCGGCGCGCTTCTTGCGTAATAAAATTTCACAATCTGTCCGAGGAGGCCGGGGATGGCCGAGAGGATGCTGAAGTTCGTCGGAACGCCGCAAGCCATGCCCGACAAGCGGCCGGCAGCCGAACGCCGCCGCGACTTCGATGAGATCTATGAGGGCTTCGCCCAGGAGAAGGCGGCCGAGCAGGCGGCCCGCTGCTCGCAATGCGGCGTGCCCTTCTGTCAGATCCATTGCCCGCTGCAGAACAACATCCCCGACTGGCTGAAGCTCACCGCCGAAGGCCGTCTCGAGGAGGCGTACGAACTCTCTTCCGCCACCAACAACTTCCCGGAGATCTGCGGTCGCATCTGTCCGCAGGACCGGCTCTGCGAAGGCAACTGTGTCATCGAGAAGGGGTTCGAAGCGGTCACGATCGGCTCGGTCGAGAAGTACATCACCGACACCGCCTGGCAGCGCGGCTGGGTGAAGCCGATCCAGCCGCGGCGCGAGCGGCCCGAGAGCGTGGGCATCGTCGGCGCAGGACCGGCGGGCCTCGCGGCGGCCGAGCAGCTTCGGCGCAAGGGCTACCAGGTCGCGATCTACGACCGCTACGACCGTGTGGGTGGCCTGCTGATCTATGGCATCCCCAACTTCAAGCTGGAGAAGGAGATCGTGCAGCGCCGCGAGATGCTGCTGCGCGCCTCGAAGGTCACCTTCCACCTGAACTGCGAGGTCGGCCGCGACGTTTCGCTCGAGGAGCTGCGCACGCGTCACGGCGCGGTGTTGATCGCGACCGGCGTCTACAAGGCGCGCGACATCGCCGCCCCTGGCGTGGGCCTCGCGGGCATCGCCCCGGCGCTCGACTACCTCACGGCGTCCAACCGCCAGGGTCTGGGCGACACGGTGCCCGCCTTCGAATCGGGCGCGCTGAATGCCGCGGGCAAGAACGTCGTGGTGATCGGTGGCGGCGACACGGCGATGGATTGCGTGCGCACGGCCGTGCGCCAGGGCGCCCGGTCGGTGAAGTGCCTCTATCGCCGCGACCGCGCCAACATGCCGGGCTCCCAGCGCGAGGTGAAGCACGCGGAGGAGGAAGGCGTCGAGTTCGTGTGGCTGGCCGCGCCGCAGGCCTTCCTCGGCAAGGAGACGGTGAGCCACGTCCGCACCGTGCGCATCCATCTCGGCATGCCCGATGCCTCGGGCCGCCAGACGCCGCAGGAGATCCCCAACAGCCATGTGAACATCGAGGCCGACCTCGTGCTGAAGGCTCTGGGCTTCGATCCCGAGGACCTGCCGGCGGCGATGAGCGCGCCGGACCTCGGCGTCACCGGCTGGAACACGGTGAAGATCGACTGGAAGAGCATGATGACCAGCCTCGACGGCGTCTTTGCCGCCGGCGATATCGTGCGCGGCGCGTCACTGGTCGTCTGGGCGGTGCGCGACGGCCGCGACGCCGCCGAGCGCATCCATTCCTACCTGGCGACGAAGGCGCTGGCCGCCCAGCGCATCGCGGCGGAGTAGACGATGCTGAAGGTCTACGACTTCACCGGGTCGGGCAACGGCTACAAGGTCTGGCTGCTCCTGTCGCATCTCGGCCTGCCGTTCGAGCGCATCGAGCGCGACATCCTGAGGGGCGAGACGCGCACGCCCGAGTTCCTCGCGAAGAACCCGAACGGCCGCATCCCGACGCTCGAACTCGAGGACGGCACGTTCCTCTTCGAGTCGGGCGCGATCCTCTGGTACCTGGCCGAGGGCACGGCACTCGCGCCTTCGGACCGGTTGTCGCGTGCGCAGACGCTGCAATGGATGTTCTTCGAGCAGTACAGCCACGAGCCCTACATCGCCGTCGCACGCTTCTGGAAGCACTTCCTCGACAAGCTCTCGCCGCAGCAGGAAGCCAACCTGCCCGACATCATGAAGAAGGGCTACGCGGCGCTCGACGTGATGGAAAAGCATCTCTCGACCCGCGCCTTCTTCGTCGACGAGCGCTACGGCCTCGCCGACATCGCGCTCTATGCCTACACGCATGTCGCCGACGAGGGCGGGTTCGACCTGTCGACCTATCCGAACATCGGGGCCTGGATGGCCCGCGTGAAAGCGCAGCCCGGCCATGTCGCGATCGACCACACGTTCTAGCCGAGGGAGAAGAAGATGCCGATGATCAACGTCCAGATGTTCGAAGGCCGCACGATCGAGCAGCGCCGCGCGCTGGCGAAGGAGCTGACCGAGGGCACCTGCCGCGCGCTGGGCTGCACGCCCGACGCCGTGCAGATCATCCTCACCGACATCAAGAAAGAGAACTGGGCCGAGGCCGGCAAGCTGTTCTCGGATACGTAGTTTCCGTCATCCCGAGCACAGCGAGGGACCCTTGTCGGGCACCGCCCAAAGATCCCTCGCTACGCTCGGGATGACACCGATCTCCTAGATTGGAGTTTAGTCATGTCCGCCACACCGTTCGACGCAAAGGCCTTCGTCCGCGACTATCAGAGCGGCACCGCCAAGCTCACCGCCGCCTATGGCTACAATCCCGCCGCGGAACTCGATTCCTGCGGCGTCGGTCTCGTGGTCGCGCTGGACGGCAAGCGACGCCGCGACGTGGTCGCGGCCGGCATCGATGCGCTGAAGGCGGTGTGGCACCGCGGCGCGGTCGACGCCGACGGCAAGACGGGCGACGGCGCGGGTCTCCACGTCGAGATCCCGCAGGACTTCTTCAAGGAGTATGTCCGCGACTCGAGCGGCGAAATCCCGCAGGTCGGACGCATCGCGGTCGGCATGGTGTTCCTGCCGCGCACCGACCTCGGCGCGCAGGAGCGCTGCCGCACTATCGTCGAGACCGAGATCCTGCGCTTCGGCCACACCATCCTGGGCTGGCGGCAGGTGCCGGTCGACATCTCGGTCATCGGCGCCAAGGCCAACGAGACGCGGCCGGAGATCGAGCAGATCCTGATCGGCCGCGGCGATGCGAAGCTCGACAACCGCGAGTTCGAGAAGCAGCTCTACATCCTGCGCCGGCGCATGGAGAAGGCCGCACTCGCCGAGAACATCGCCGAGTTCTATGTCTGCTCGCTCAGCTGCCGCTCGGTCGTCTACAAGGGCATGTTCCTGGCCGAGCATCTCAGCGCCTTCTATCCCGATCTGCTCGACGAGCGCTTCGTCTCGCGCTTCGCGATCTTCCACCAGCGCTATTCGACCAACACCTTCCCGCAATGGAAGCTGGCGCAGCCCTTCCGCGTGCTCGCCCACAACGGCGAGATCAACACCATCCTGGGCAACGTCAACTGGATGAAGAGCCACGAGGCGCGGCTGGAGCATGATGGCTTCGGCCGCGCCATCGAAGATCTGAAGCCGATCATCCAGCCCGGAGCCTCCGACTCCTCGGCGCTCGACAATGTGTTCGAGCTGCTGGTGCGCGGCCATCGCAACCTGCCGATGGTCAAGACGATGATGATTCCCGAGGCCTCGGCCACGAACCCCAACGTGCCGGCCGGGCATCGCGCCCTGTACAATTACGTGAACGGCGTCATGGAGCCGTGGGACGGACCGGCGGCCATCGCCGCCGTCGCCGGCAAGTGGGCGCTGGTCGGTCTCGATCGCAACGGTTTGCGCCCCATGCGCTACGTCATGACGTCCAGCGACCTGCTCATCGCCGGTTCCGAGGCCGGCATGGTGCCGCAGGACGAAGCCCGGATCGTCGAGAAGGGCCGCCTCGGTCCCGGCGAGATGCTCGCGGTCGATATGGACAGGCCGCGGGTCTACAAGGACCGCGAGCTGAAGGACATGCTCGCCGGCACGCACGACTATGCGAACTGGACGCAGCGCACGGTCGAACTGGATTCGCTGATCCGCCAGGACGCACCGGCGGCAGAGCATTTCCCTGCCGACGAACTGCGCCGCCGCCAGTTCGCGGCCGGCTGGTCGATCGAGGACCTCGAGGCGATCCTCCACCCCATGGTGGAGGACGGCAAGGAGGCCGTCGGCTCGATGGGCGACGACGCGCCGCTCGCGGTGCTGAGCGACACCTATCGCGGCATGCACCACTATTTCCGCCAGAACTTCAGCCAGGTCACGAACCCGCCGATCGACAGCTTGCGAGAGCGCAACGTGATGACGATCCGCACGCGGCTGGGCAATCTCGGCAACATCCTCGACGAAACGCCCGATCAGAGCGAGATGCTGTCGCTGCAGTCGCCGATCGTGCTCAACGCCGAGTTCGAGGCGATGCGCAAGTACATGGGCGACACGGTGGCCCGCATCGACTGCACCTTCGATCCGAAGGGAGGGCTCGACGCGATGCGCCAGTCCTTCGAGCGCATCTGCAAGGAGGCCGAGGACGCCGTCCGCAGCGGCTGCCTGCACATCGTGCTGACCGACGCCAATATCGGCCCCGACCGCGCCGCCCTGCCGATGATCCTGGCGGCCGGCGCCGTGCATTCCTACCTGGTGCGCCAGTCGCTGCGCACCTTCACCTCGCTGAACGTGCGCTCGGGCGAATGTCTCGACGTGCACTATGTCGCCGTCATCATCGGCGTCGGCGCGACGACGGTGAACCCCTACCTCGCCGAGGAGACGATCGCGGCCCGCCACGCCCGCGGCCTGTTCGGCAAGCTTTCGCTCGGCCAGTGCCTCGCCAACTTCAAGAAGGCGCTGGACGAGGGCCTGCTCAAGGTGATGTCCAAGATGGGCATCTCGGTCCTGTCGTCGTATCGCGGCGGCTGCAACTTCGAGGCGGTCGGCCTGTCGCGCTCGCTGGTCGCCGAGTTCTTCCCCGGCATGCCCTCGCGCATCTCCGGCATCGGCCTGCGCGGCATCCAGGAGGAGATCGCCGAGCAGCATGCCCGCGCCTTCGACGAGGACGTCATCGCGCTGCCGATCGGTGGATTCTACAAGGCCCGCCGCGGCGGCGACCGCCACAATTTCGAGGGCGCGCTGATCCACATGCTGCAGGACGCGGTGAATACCGAGTCCTACGCCAAGTACCGCAAGTACAGCGAGGCGGTGCGTCGCCAGCCGCCGATCAACCTGCGCGACCTGCTCGACTTCAAGACCGACCGCGCGCCCATCCCCCTCGACGACGTCGAGTCGATCACCGAGCTGCGCAAGCGGCTGGTGGCACCCGGCATCTCGCTCGGTGCGCTGGGACCCGAGGCGCACGAGACGCTGTCGATCGCCATGAACCGCATCGGCGCCAAGTCCGACTCGGGAGAGGGCGGCGAGGATGCCGCGCGCTACCGGCCGCGGCCGAACGGCGACAACGCTTCCTCGGCCATCAAGCAGGTCGCGTCGGGCCGCTTCGGCGTCACCGCCGAGTACCTGAACAACTGCCGCGAGCTCGAGATCAAGGTGGCCCAGGGCGCCAAGCCCGGCGAGGGCGGCCAGCTGCCCGGCCTCAAGGTGACGGAGATGATCGCGCGCCTGCGGCACTCGACGCCGGGCGTCACCCTGATCAGCCCGCCGCCGCATCATGACATCTACTCGATCGAGGATCTCGCTCAGCTGATCTACGACCTGAAGCAGATCAATCCCGAGGCACGCGTGACCGTGAAGCTGGTCGCGCGCTCCGGCATCGGCACGATCGCGGCGGGCGTGGCCAAGGCCAAGGCCGACGTGATCCTGGTGTCGGGCCACAGTGGCGGCACAGGCGCCAGCCCGCAGACCAGCATCAAGTATGCCGGCATTCCCTGGGAAATGGGCCTGTCGGAGACGCATCAGGTACTGACCCTGAACCGGCTCCGCGAAAAGGTGCTGCTGCGCACCGATGGCGGCATCAAGACCGGCCGCGACGTGGTCATCGCCGCCATGCTGGGCGCCGAGGAATATGGCATCGGCACCGCGTCGCTGATCGCCATGGGCTGCATCATGGTGCGGCAGTGCCATTCCAACACCTGCCCGGTCGGCGTCTGCACGCAGGATCCGAAGCTGCGCGCCAAGTTCGAGGGCTCGCCGGAAAAGGTCGTCAACCTCTTCAGCTTCATCGCCGAGGAAGTGCGCGAGATCCTGGCGCAGCTCGGTTACCGCTCGCTGCTGGAGATCGTCGGCCGCTCCGACCTGCTGAAGCAGGTGAGTCGCGGCGCGCGTTATCTCGACGATCTTGACCTCAATCCGCTGCTGTCGCGCGCCGACGGTGGCCGCGAGGTCGCGCACTGTACGGTCGAGGGCCGTAACGAGGTGCCCGACACGCTCGATGCGCAGATGCTGCGCGACGTGCAGCCGCTGTTCACGCACCGCGAGAAGATGCAGCTTCAGTACAGCGTGCGGAATACCCATCGCGCGGTGGGCACGCGGCTGGCCGCCATGATCACGCGCAAGTACGGCATGGCCGGCCTCCAACCCGACACCGTGACCGTGCGCCTGCGCGGTACGGCCGGCCAGTCGCTGGGCGCCTTCGCCGTCCAGGGCATGAAGCTCGAAGTGTTCGGCGACGCCAACGACTATGTCGGCAAGGGCCTGAGCGGCGGCACCATCGTTGTGAAGCCCACGGTTTCGAGCCCGCTGGTACCCGAAGCCAACGCCATCATCGGCAACACCGTCCTCTACGGCGCGACGGCCGGCAAGCTGTTCGCCTCAGGTCTCGCCGGCGAGCGCTTCGCCGTACGCAACTCCGGCGCCGACGCTGTCGTCGAGGGCGTGGGCTCGAACGGCTGCGAGTACATGACCGGCGGCACGGCCGTGATCCTGGGACCGACCGGCATCAACTTCGGCGCCGGCATGACCGGCGGCATGGCCTACGTCTACGACCCGGACGACAACTTCAAACTCAAGGTCAATCCCGAGACGGTCGTGTGGCAGCGCATCGACCATCCGCACTGGGATGCCGACCTGAAGGCGCGTCTGCAGGAGCATGTCGCGGAGACCAAGTCGCCGCTCGGCGCCCGCCTGTTGAACGACTGGAACCGCGAGGTCGAGCGTTTCTGGCAGGTCGTGCCGAAGGAAATGCTCTCGCGACTACCGCAGCCGCTGACCGTCGTGAAGAAAAAGCGCGCGTAGAAATCATCGCCGGGATCGCGTGGCCGCCGCTTGCCGTAGGCGGTCGCGGGAATTGCCATCGCGATCCGGGAGCGAAACAATCGGGGCATGTCCCGGATCGAAATCGAACGGCGCGACGCCGTTGCCATCATTCGTTTCAACAACCCGCCCAAGGGCTACATGAATGCCGCGATGGTGGGCGAGCTCGACACTGCCGTCGATGCCCTGCTCGCCGACGACGGCGTGCGCGTGCTGGTCTTCACCGGCGCGTTGAAGGGCGTGTTCGTCGAGCATTACGACGTCTCGGAACTCGTGGCCCTGTCCGAAAAGCTGCGCGCCAAGGGGGCGAGCTTCTCGCTCGACCGGCCCTCGCCCGAAAGCGTCTACCACAAGATCCTCACGAAGCTTGAAGCGGCGCCCAAGCCGGTCATCGCGGCCATCAACGGCACCGCCATGGGCGGCGGCTTCGAATTCTGCATGGCCTGCGACATCCGCCTGGCCGAGCGCGGTCCCCACTGGCTGGGCCAGCCAGAGATCAACATCGGCATCCTGGCCGGCGCCGGCGGCACCCAGCGCCTGGTGCGGCTGGTGGGCGAAGCACGCGCGCTGGAACTGTCGCTGATGGGCCGCACCGTGTCGCCGGACGAAGCGGCGGCGCTCGGCATGGTTCATGCGGCTGTCGACGGGCCGGTGCTCGGTCATGCGCTGGCGATGGCCAAGCGGCTCGCCGGGCAGCCGCCCAAGGCGGTGGCGCACATCAAGCGGCTAGTCCGGTCGGCGGTTGAAACACCGCTGTCACAGGGGCTGGCGAACGAGCGGACTTTGTTCCTCGATCTCGCCGTCAGTGACGACGGACATCGACTGATGGGCGAATTTGTCGCCGGCAAGCGCACGATTCGCGACTGATTGACAGGCCGGCGGCTGGCCTACCATATGCCGACACCCCCGGGACGCGAACGGAACGGAGCTGCGGAGCGATGGCGAATAAGGTCTACAAGGATGCGAAGTCGGCGCTCGACGGCCTGCTGCGCGACGATCTGATGCTGATGTGCGGCGGCTTCGGTCTGGTCGGCATTCCCGACAAGCTGATCCACGCGGTGCGCGACTCCGGCGTGAAGGGCCTCACCTGCGTCTCGAACAATGCCGGCATCGACGGCGCGGGCCTCGGCCTGCTGCTCGAGACCGGGCAGGTGAAGAAGATGATCAGCTCCTACGTGGGCGAGAACAAGACCTTCGCCAAGCTCTACCTCGAGGGCAAGCTCGAGCTCGAGTTCAATCCGCAGGGCACCCTGGCCGAGCGCTGCCGGGCCGGCGGCGCGGGCATTCCCGCCTTCTACACCAAGACCGGCGTCGGCACGCTGGTGGCCGAGGGCAAGGAGACCAAGGTCTTCGACGGCGAGGAATATGTGATGGAGCGCGGCCTGTTCGGCGACATCGCGCTGGTCAAGGCGTGGAAGGGCGATACCTCGGGAAACCTGATCTACCGGAAGGCCGCGCGGAACTTCAATCCGATGATGGCCACCGCGGCGAAGGTCTGCGTCGCCGAGGTCGAGGAGCTGGTGCCGGTGGGCGAGCTCGATCCCGACCACATCCACACGCCGGCGGTCTTCGTGAAGCGCATCTTCTGCGGTGCGCCCTACGACAAGCAGATCGAACAGCGCACCATTCGCAAGGCTTGAGGAGAGAACGATGGCCTGGACCCGCGATCAGATGGCGGCACGCGCCGCCAAGGAACTGAAGGACGGCTTCTACGTGAACCTGGGCATCGGGATCCCGACCCTGGTGTCCAACTACGTGCCGGAGAATGTCGACATCACGCTGCAGAGCGAGAACGGCATGCTGGGCGTCGGCCCCTTCCCCTACGACAACGAAGTCGATGCCGACATCATCAATGCCGGCAAGCAGACCGTGACCGAGGTGAAGGGCACGTCCTATTTCAGCTCGGCCGACAGCTTCGCGATGATCCGCGGCGGCCATATCGATCTCTCGATCCTCGGCGCCATGGAAGTGGCGGAGAATGGCGACCTTGCCAACTGGATGATCCCGGGCAAGATGGTGAAGGGCATGGGCGGCGCCATGGACCTCGTGGCCGGCGTGAAGCGCGTGATCGTCACCATGGAGCATGTCTCCAAGGACGGCGCCTCGAAGCTGCTCGCCGAATGCACGCTGCCCCTCACCGGCCGGCGCGTGGTCGACATGGTGATTTCCGAACTCGGCGTCTTCAGCGTCGACAAGAAGGGCGATGGTGGCGTGACGCTGATCGAGCTTGCCGACGGCGTCACCGTCGACGAGGTCAAGGCCAAGACCAAGGCCAGGCTCTCGATCGCCGCCGGCCTGAAGGTCGCGTAGCAGAAGCAAAGAAAAAGGGGGCCGTGAAGCCCCCTTCCATGTCGTCTGCGATCGCGCTACTCGGCGGCGATCTGCTCCTTCACGAAGCGCTTGGCATCGAAGTCTTCGGCGACCTTCAGGTCATTGCCGATCAGCTTCTCGACGTCGATCTCGGCGTAGCCCAGCACGCCCATCTCTCCCAGCGCCTTCTGCACCTTCGGTCCGAACAGGCCGATCTCCTTGAGGATGGGCACGATGCGGGTGAAGAGGCGTGTGCGGAACTGCTGCATGGCGCCCGAGTGATAGGCATGCTCCAGCATTTCCTTCACCGGCAGGCCTGACCGCATCCAGACCTCGCCCTGGTTGAAGCGGTCGCGCATGAAGTAGAGCGCCTCGACGACGAACTCCTCGCGCTCGGCGCGCTCATGGTCGGAGATGTGCGGATAGTATTCGCGCAGCGCCATGCGGCCGAAGGTGACGTGGCGCGCCTCGTCCTGCATGACGTAGGCGTTCACGGCCCCGGCCAGGTTGTTCTTGGCGGTGTCGCGGATGCGCTGGAAGGCGGCGAGCGCCAGGCCCTCGATCAGGACCTGCATGCCGAGATAGGTCATGTCCCAGCGGCGGTCGGTCAGCGTCTGCTCGA
>VFQN01006184.1_pt1 | contig 13940 bp, 10 predicted proteins | sample 3512371 | NCBI WGS metagenome assembly VFQN01 (sample SAMN10412370, study PRJNA504923) | tailings metagenome | isolation source: Replicate 2 from Balatoc abandoned mine | place: Philippines: Itogon, Benguet | collected 2017-08-28
CGAGATGAGCGACGTGGACCTCGAGGCGCTGTACGTGCACCTCAAGGGCCTGACGTCGCATGTGGCGGCCGCACGCTGACGCGGCCGGATCGGGAGATGTCCATGCATGTCATGACCCCCACGGCCGGCGCCTTGCTCGCCTGCCTGGCCCTGATCGCCTGCGGCGGCGGCGACTGGGAATCGGTGAAGATCGAGAAGCAGGCCGAAGCCTCGGCCGTGCGGCTGGAAGGCTGCGTGGTCGACGAGCGCGGGCGGCCGGTCGCCCGCGCCGTGCAGGCGGTGCTTGCCGACGGCCGGCTCGCCGGCACCACCGTCAGCGCCGTCGACGGTGTGTTCCGGCTGGAGGTGCCGGCGCGCGCCGTGCTGCGCATCGAGTCGCTGGGCAGCCGTGCCGACGGCCTCACGCTGATGACCAGCGACCAGCCGGTGTCGCTGGGCGGCTGCCTGCGCGACTGAAGCCGCCTCAGTCGCCGGCGGCGATGCCCTCGCGCCGCGGATCGGCCGCGCCGAACCAGCCGCCTGCGCGCCGTTGTATGCCCTGGGCGCCGCTGGTCATCGGCGCGACGGTCAGTTCATGGCCGCGCGCACGCAGCGCGCGCTGCAAGGCCTCGCTGGCACGGCCCCGCTCCAGCTCCGTCGGCCCGTTGCGCGAGCCGAAGTTGGGCAGCGCGATGGCCTGCTGCAGGTCGAGCTGCCAGTCCAGCACGCCGATCAGCGACTTGGCCACGTAGGCGATGATGACCGGCCCGCCCGGCGAACCCAGCGCCATCTCGAAGCGGCCGCTGCCGCGCTCGAACACCAGCAGCGGCGCCATCGAGGAGCGCGGCCGCTTGCCGGCCTGCACGCGGTTGGCCACCGGCACGCCGTCGACCTCCGGCACGAAGGAGAAATCGGTGAGCTGGTTGTTGAGCAGGAAGCCGCGCACCATGATCTGCGCGCCGAAGCCGTTCTCGATCGTGCTGGTCATCGACAGCGCGTTGCCGAAGCCGTCGACCACGGCGAGATGCGTGGTCGCCGGCAGCTCGGGGCTGACATCGTCGGCCAGCGCCATCGTCGCGCCGCGCGGCTGGCCTGGGGCCGCACGGCCCATGCTTCGCTCGCCGATCAGCAGCGCGCGCCGGCGCAGGTAGTCGGGATCGAGCAACGCGGCGGTGTCCACCGTCACGAAGTCCGGATCGGCCACATAGCGGTTGCGATCGGCATACGCCAGGCGCTGCGCCTCGCTGATCAGGTGCACGGCCTCGGGCGCGGGTTCCCGCCCCCAGGGAGCGGCCCGCGGCGGCAGAGCGGCGAGGTCGCGGCCGGCCAGCAGGCCCAGCACCTGGGCGATCGCCAGCGTGCCCGCCGAGGGCGGCGGCATGCCGCAGATGCGCCACTGGCGGTGCTCGAAGCACAGCGGCGCACGCTCCAGGGCGCGGTAGCCGGCCAGATCGGCCTCGGCGAGCACACCGGGGTTGCGGCCATGGCCGCGCACCTTCGCGACGATGTCGCGGGCGATCTCGCCGCGATAGAAGGCATCGGCGCCGCCACGCGCGATGCGGCGCAGCGTGTCGGCCAGCGCGGGGTTGCGCAGCGTGGCCCCTTCGCGCAGCGGCCGGCCGTCGGCGTCGAAGAAGAGCTGCCGCGCCTCGGCGTCGTCGCGCAGGGACTCGGCGCTGCCGTCGGCGAGCAGCCGCGCCAGCCGTGCGCCCACCGGCACGCCGCGTTCGGCCGCCACGATGGCCGGCTCGAACAGGCGCGCCCAGGGCAGCCGGCCGTGCTGGCGATGCGCCACTTCAAGCGCGCGCAGCACGCCGGGCGTGCCGACCGAGCGGCCGCCGACCAGCGCCTCGCGAAAACCCATCGGCCGCCCGTCGCGCAGGAACAGGCCCGGCCCGGCCTCGGCCGGCGCCGTCTCGCGGCCGTCGAAGGCCTGCACGCGCTTGCCGTCGTGATGGATCAGGAACAGGCCGCCGCCGATGCCCGAACTCTGCGGTTCGACCAGCGTCAGCATCATCTGCGCGGCGATCGCCGCATCGACGGCGCTGCCGCCCTCGCGCAGCATCGCCAGTCCGGCCTGCGCGGCCAGCGGGTGGGCGGCAGCCACCATGTGGCGCGAAGCCGCCCAGCCGGGCTTGTCCGCGAAACCGCTGGCGGCCTCCGGCGCGGCCGGCGGCGCCGAGGCACAGCCGGCCAGGCACGCGGCCAGCGCCAGCCCGAAGGCCGCGACGGCCGCGCGCCGCGCGCTCACTCGGCCGCCCTGGGCACCGACGGATCGGCGCCGATGTGGTGCATCACCCGCTGCGGGAACGGGATCTCGATGCCCTCGCGCGCGAACAGGTCGAGCACGGCGAGGTTGACGTCGGAGCGCACGTTGCCCTGGCCGTTCTCCGGGTCGGCAATCCAGAAGTTGATGGTCAGGTTCATGCCGTCGGCGGCGAACTCGGCGAGCTGGCAGGAGGGCGCCGGATCCTTCAGCACCCGCGGCACCGCCGACACCGCCTCGACCACACGGGGTTGCAGCGCGCGCACGTCGGTGCCGTAGGCCACCTGCACGGTGGTGGACAGCAGCACCTTCAGGTCGGCCAGCGACAGGTTCTCGACGCGCTGGGTGATCAGCATCTCGTTGGGCACGATCGCCTCGCGGCCCGACAGCGCGCGAATCACCGTGTAGCGGGTGCGGATGTCGACCACCCGGCCGTCGAAGTTGTCCACGCGCACCATGTCGCCGATGCGCAGCGAGCGTTCGGCGAGGATGACGAAGCCGCTGACGTAGTTGGCGGCGATCTTCTGCAGGCCGAAGCCCAGGCCCACGCCGAGCGCGCCGCCGAGCACCGACAGCGCGGTCAGGTCGATGCCCACCGCCGACAGTGCCAGCAGCAGGCCGATGAACAGCAGCAGCGCGCGCACGAGGTTGGCGGCGATCTTGCGGATCGACAGGTCGTCGCCGCTGCCCTTGATCAGCTGCTTCTCGATCGCCGCCGAGATCCACAGCGCCACCACCAGCACCAGGCCCGCCGTGACCGCGCCCTCGACCGCGTTGCGCAGCGAGATCTGCGCACCGCCGACCTTCCAGCGGATCTCGTCCATCGCCTCCAGCACGAGCGGCAGCACGCCGGTGATCCACAGCACCACCGCCAGCCAGGCGATCCAGGAGACGGTGCGCTCGATCACCCGCACCGCGTGTGCGTTCGGGAAGGTGACGTGCAGCACGCGCACCGCGAGGCGGATCACCGCCAGCGACAGCAGGATCGGGATGGCCAGCTTGAACACCGCGATCGGCACGACGCCGGCCAGCATCAGCCGCGCGCCGAAGGCCAGCCCCAGCGCCAGCACCGGGAACAGCACGCCGTCGACGATCCGCTCGCCGAACCAGATCGATCCGGCGGCGGCCGCTCGCCCGCGCAGCAGCCGCACGGCCAGCCAGGCCAGCCCCAGGCAGCCGGCGAGCACGCCGAGTTCGGTGAGCGCCGCGGGCTGGGCCAGCCGGGCCAGGAGGTCGTTGAGTTCGGTGGTGTCGAGCGTGCGGGCCATGGCGGGAGGAAGTCGGAGCGGGCCGCATTTGACCACGCAGCGCCGTTACGGTTGGTGAACGGCCCGGCACGCGGCCGCGCTATCGTGCGGCCTGCCCGACGGAAGCCCGACCATGCCTCAAGCCCTGCGACACACCCTGCTGTCGATGCGCGACCTGCTCGCCACCGCCGGCCCGTTCATCCTGCTCGCGCTGGCGCTGCTGTTCGTCGCCTACGAGGTGCTCGATCCGAACCCGCCGAAGAAGGTGGTGCTGGCCACCGGCGCCGACCAGGGCGCCTATGCCGAGTTCGGCAAGCGCTACGCCGCCGCGCTGAAGGCGCACGGCATCACGGTGGAACTGCGCCCCACCGCCGGCGCGGCCGAGAACCTGGCGCTGCTGCGCGACGAGGGCTCGGGCGTCGACCTCGCCTTCGTGCAGGGCGGCGCCGACGTCGAGTACGCCAGCACCGCCGACTTCGAGGCCGCCAACGCCGGGCTGGTGTCGCTCGGCAGCCTGTTCCACGAGCCGGTGTGGCTCTTCTACCGCGAGGCGTCCGCGCAGCGCGCCTTCGGCAAGCCGCAGCTGGAATCGCTGGCCGACATGGCGAAGCCCGGCGACTGGAAGCTCAACATCGGCGCACCGGGCAGCGGCGTGCCCAACCTCGTCAAGCGGCTGCTCGAGGCCAACCGCATCGAGCCGTCCTCGCTGCAGCTGGCGCAGAACCCGTCGACGCCGGCCGTGGTGGCGCTGCTGGCCGGCGAGATCGACGCGCTGGTGTTCGCCTCGGCGCCCGAGTCGCCGCTGGTGCAGATGCTGCTGCAGACGCCAGGCGTGCGACTGTTCGACTTCCCGCAGGCCGAGGCCTACTCGCGGCGCTTTCCCTTCCTCAGCCCGGTGATGCTGCCGCGCGGCGTGGTCGACCTGGCGCGCGACATGCCGCCGGCCAACGTCCGCATGATCGCGCCCACCGCCACGTTGGTGGCGCGCGAGTCGCTCCATCCGGCCCTGGTGCAGCTGTTCGTCCAGGCGGCCCGGCAGATCCACGGCGCACCGGGCTGGTTCCAGCGCAAGGGCACCTTCCCGTCGGTGGAGAACACCGAGCGGCCGCTGGCCGCCGAGGCCGAGCGCTTCTACCGCAGCGGAGCGCCGCTGCTGCAGCGCTACCTGCCATTCTGGATCGCCAACCTGATCGACCGCATGTGGGTGGTGATGCTGTCGATCATCGCCATCCTGATCCCGCTGTCGCGGGTGGTGCCGCCGCTGTACGAGTTCCGCGTGCGCTCGCGCATCTTCCGCTGGTACGGGCAGTTGCGCCGGCTGGAAGATGCGGTCGGCGAGCGGCCGGTGCCGGAACTGCTGGCCGAGCTCGACAGCCTGGAAGACCGCGCGGGCCACATCAGCGTGCCGCTGTCCTACGCCGACGAGCTCTACGCGCTGCGCAGCCACATCCACATGGTGCGCAAGCGCCTGCAGGGGCATGCCCCGCAAACCTAGAATCCGGCCATGGACACCCGCACCTCGCCCTACCGGGCCCGCATCGCGAAGACGCAGGAGGCGCTGGCCCGACACGGGCTGGCTGCGCTGCTCGTTCCTTCCTCCGACCCGCACCTGTCGGAGTACCTGCCGGAGCACTGGCAAGGCCGGCAGTGGCTGTCGGGCTTCACCGGCTCGATGGGCACGCTGGTGGTGGCCCGCGACAAGGCCGCCGTCTTCGCCGACAGCCGCTACTGGGTGCAGGCCGAGGCCGAACTGGCCGGCAGCGGCATCGAGCTGGTGAAGATCCCCACCGGCACGGCCACGCACCATGTCGACTGGCTGGCCCGCGAGGCCAGGGCCGGCGAAACGGTGGCGGTCGACGGTGCGGTGCTCGGCCTGGCGGCGGCGCAGCAGCTGCGCGCCGTACTGGACCAGGCCGGCGTCGCGCTGCGCACCGACATTGACCTGCTCGCCGAAGTGTGGCCCGACCGCCCCGCCCTGCCCGCGGCGCCGGTGTACGAACACCGCGCACCGCAGGCGCCGCTGTCTCGTGCCGCCAAGCTCGTGCAGCTGCGCGAGGCGATGGCCCGCCACGGCGCCACGCACCACCTGGTCAGCACGGTCGACGACATCGCCTGGTCGCTCAACCTGCGCGGCTCCGACGTCACCTACAACCCGGTGTTCCTGGCCCACCTGCTGGTGACCCTGGGCGGCGCGACGCTGTTCGTCGGCGACGGCAAGATCGACGCGGCCCTGAAGGCGGCGCTCGCCGCCGACGGCGTGGCCCTGGCGCCCTACGGCGGCGCCGCTGCCGCCCTGGCCGCGCTGCCGGCCGATGCCCGCGTGCTGCTCGACCCGAAGCGCGTGACGCTGGGCCTGCGCGAGCGCATCGCCGTGCCGGTGGTCGAGGCGATCAACCCGAGCACGCTGCTCAAGAGCCGCAAGAGCGAGGCCGAAGCCGAACACGTCCGCGAGGCGATGCGCCAGGACGGCGCGGCGATGTGCGAGTTCTACGCCTGGTTCGAGCAGGCCCTCGGCCGCGAACGCATCACCGAGCTCACGGTCGACGAGAAGCTCTCGGCGGCGCGCGCGAAGCGGCCCGGCTTCGTCGGCCTGAGCTTTTCCACCATCGCCGGCTTCAACGCCAACGGCGCGATGCCGCACTACCGCGCCACGCCGGAGTCGCACGCCGTCATCGAAGGCGATGGCCTGCTGCTGATCGACTCCGGCGGCCAGTACCTCGGCGGCACGACCGACATCACCCGCGTCTGGCCGATCGGCCAGGTCACCGACGCGCAGCGGCGCGACTACACCCTGGTGCTCAAGGGCACGATGGCGCTGTCGCGCACGAAGTTTCCGCGCGGCACGCTTTCGCCCATGCTCGACGCCATCGCCCGCACGCCGCTGTGGGAGCAGGGACTGGAGTACGGCCACGGCACCGGCCACGGCGTGGGCTACTTCCTCAACGTGCACGAAGGGCCGCAGACCATCTCCAAGGCGCTGCCCGATGCGCACATGGCGATGGAGCCCGGCATGATCACCAGCATCGAGCCGGGGCTGTACCGGCCGGGCCAGTGGGGCATCCGCATCGAGAACCTGGTGCTCAACGTGCCCGCCGGCAGCACCGAGTTCGGCGAGTTCCTCGCCTTCGAGACGCTGACGCTGTGCCCGATCGACACCCGCTGCATCGACCGTTCGCTGCTGCGCGCCGACGAGATCGCCTGGCTGAACGGCTACCACGCCACCGTGCGCGAGCGGCTGCTGCCGCTGGTGGACGGCGCCGCACGCGACTGGCTGCGGGCGCGCACCGAGCCGATCTGAGCCGGGCGCAGTTCATCCCGGCTTTCGCGCAGTTCGTCGCAAACCGCTGGGCTCGCGCGGGCGGCCCTCCTAGAGTCACATCAACGCGACAGGTCGTCGCGACTCGAAGGAGATTCAAATGATCGACCGCATCTTCGGCGCCCTGCTCATCCTCTGCCTGCTCGCCGGCGGCACCGTGGCCATCGGCAGCGCGCTGCTCGACGATGCGCAGCCCGAGCAGCCGGTGCTCACCGCCACGCTGCCTACCGTGACGGTGATCGGCAAGCGCGAGCCGGTGGATACGCCGGTGGCACGCAACGAGGTGGACGGCGAGCCGACGGCGCGCCAGCTGCAGTGAGCCGTGCCCGGCTCACATCTGGCGAAACAGGTGCAGGTAGCTGCGGCTGACCGGCAGCAGTTCCCGGCGCCCCTTGAGATGCACCTCGGCCGTCTCGTTCGCGCCCCGCGTCACCTGCACCACGTGGTGCAGGTTGACGATCACCGAGCGGTGCGTCTGCACGAAGCGTGAGGGGTCGAGCTCGTCGGCGAGTTCGCGGATCGTCTTGCGGATCAGCGCCTCGCCGCCCTCCCACACCACCAGCGTGTACTTCTCGTCGGCCTTCAGGTAGACGACCTGGTCGACCGGGATCAGACGCACGCTCTGGCCCACCGAGGCCTTGATCCACTGCAGGTGGCCACTCGGCGCGCCGATGCGCCGCTGCAGCTCGGCCTGCAGGCCCTCCAGCACCGACTCCAGCGCCGGCGGCGCGGCCGCCGGCTGCGCGAGGCGCTGCTTCAGGCGCTGCACCGTGTCGACGAGCCGCGCCTCCTCGAAGGGCTTGACGAGGTAATCGATCGCCCCCTGCTCGAAGGCCTGCACCGCGTACTGCTCGTAGGCGGTCACGAACACCAGCTGCGCACGGCGAGCGATCGCACGCGCCGCGTCGATGCCGTTCATGCCGGGCATGTGCACGTCGAGGAAGACCACCTGCGGCGCGTGTTCGTCGAACAGTTCCACCGCCTCGCGGCCGTTGCGCGCCTCGGCCACCACGGCCAGCTCCGGCCAGGCCCTTGTGAGCGCACCGCGCAGCCGCTCGCGCAGCAGCGGCTCGTCGTCGGCGATCAGCGCAGTCGCGCTCATGAGGCAGCGCCGGGGCAGCGCAGCGTGGCGACCACGCCGTGCGGCTCGACCGGCGCGATCTCCAGCGCCGCGCCGTCACCGTAGAACATGGCCAGGCGCTCGCGCAGGTTGGCCAGGCCGGTGCCGGGCTGGCGCGTCTCGCGCAGGCCGACGCCGCTGTCGGCCACGCTCGCCAGCAGCGTGCCGTCGGCCTCGCGGCGGGCGCGCACGACGACGCGCCCGCCCTGCTCGGCCGGGTCGATGCCGTGGCGGATGGCGTTCTCCACCAGCGTGAGCAGCGCCATCGACGGGAATCGCACGACTTCCAGCTCCGCCGGCACGTCCACCTCGAACGAGAGCCGATCGGGCATGCGCATCAGCATCAGCTCCAGGTAGGCGCGCACCAGGGCCGCCTCGTTGCCCAGCGTGGCGTTGGGGTCGCCCAGCCGCGGCATGGCCGCGCGCAGGTAGGCGATCAGGCTGCGCAGCACCTGCGGCGCCTGCGGCGAGCCGGCCTCCACCAGGGTCTGGATGTTGGCCAGCGTGTTGAAGAGGAAGTGCGGCTCGATCTGCGCATGCAGCAGGCGCAGCCGGGCGTCGAGCGCCTGCCGCTCGAGCTGGCTGCGCTCGAGCGCGAAGTTCAGCGCCTGGGCACGGGCCTGCGCATCGCGCTCGCGGTACAGCGCGCCGAGCGCCAGCAGCGGCCCCACCACCAGCGCCGTGCCGCTGATCAGCAGGAAGCCGGACAGGCGGCCTTCGTGCCGGAGCACCTCGAACACCTGGCCCTGCACCGAGGGCAGGTAGACGAGGTAGGTGGCCAGCGGGGCCGTCAGGATCACCGCGACCACCTGCACCAGCCAGCGCGGCGCGCCGCCCACCGACCAGGTGCCGGCCGCCGTGAACACCAGCAGGAGCAGCAGCGCGATGACCAGCATGCGCCCGAGCAGCACCGGGAACGGCGTGACGAAGGTGGGATTGAGCAGCGCGGCCACCAGCACCGCCAGCACGATGGCGACGACGACGCGGCGCAGGCTCAGCGCCGCGACGAAACGATCGAAGCCACGCTCGGGCGGTGCGACGGGTTTCAGGGCCACAGACATGGCGGCACGATAGCGCGCCAGCGCCGCCCGCACCATGGCGCGAGCCCGCGCTTGCGACGGGTCACGCCCTGGCGGGGTCGAACGGCGGAACGGCCGGCCTCAGCTGCGGATCATGGCCGCCGCCAGCGCCTGGTCGAGCACCGCCAGGCTCTCCTGCAGGTGGGCGCGCGATTCGGCGTCCCAGCGCTTGCGCGAGAGCGACTGGCGCAGTTCGTCGCGCAGCGTGGTGGCGTTGGCGCGCAGCAGGCTCTGTGCGTCCGCCGGCAGCGGCACCGTCACCTTCACCAGCAGCGCCTGCACGCGGCGCAGGTGCTCGCGCTGCAGGTTGCGGCGCAGGCGGTCGATGGCCCCGCCCTGCTTCAGCTCGCTCCAGATGGCGCCCTGCAGGGTGCCGTAGACCTCGTTCAGCGAGATCAGACCCTGGCGCTCCTTCTCGCTCACGTACAGCGGCAGGTCGAGCAGGCGCGAGGCCGTGCCCGGGCTCATCAGCCGGTCCAGCGCCGCCGACTGCAGCTGCAGCACCGAGCTGGGGATGCTCACCAGGCCGGCACGCTCCCACTCGCGGTAGTCCGGTGTCAGGCTGGCGAGGAACTCCGGCTTGAAGCGGAAGCTGTCGGCGGCGAAGAGGCCGGTCGCCAGGAACTGCAGCGCCTCGCGCTGCCGGGCCGGCTCCACCGGCACGAAGGCGGGCGCGTTGCCTGCGCCCGGCACGGCGCGCGCGGTGTACATGCCGCCCACGTACTTGCCCACCAGGGCCGGCGAATCGCGCAGCGCCGAAAAACCTGCCAGCAGCACGCGCCGCTGGCGCGTCGGGTCTTCGCCGGCCTGCGGGGTGCGCTCCTGCACGCGCTGCCACAGCTCGCGCGAGAGCTGCAGCCGCTTGCGGAAATAGGCCAGCGGGTCGTCGCCGAGGTCGAAGCGGTTGGCCAGCGGGTCGATGCCGTCGTTGCCCGGGGCGCCGCCGGCGTCGGGGTCGTTGGCGAAGGCCAGCAGCGGGTCGGTGGCGCTGCGCGCGGCAATGTGCGCCAGCTCGGCCTTCTCCTGGGCAGGCTCGATCGGCTTGTAGGCGTACTCGATCGCCCAGTAGTCGTAGGGGCCGATGGTGCTGTTGTTGAAGCTGCCCTGCTTCTCGCCGGCCAGCGCGATGTTGTAGGCGTTGTAGTCCATCACCGAGCCGGAGATGCCGTTCTTCTCGGTGAAGGCCTTGTCCTGCAGCTGCGCACGGGTGAAGACGGTCGAGGCCTTGAAGTTGTGCGTCAGGCCGAGCGTGTGGCCGACCTCGTGCATGATCGTGTCGCGCACCACCGACTGCGCGAAGGCCTCGGCCTCGGGGCTGTCGGGCGTGAGCTCGCCGCGGGCTTCGAGCAGGTCGAGCGCGAACTCGAGCTCGGTGGCCGCCTGCGCGGCGTATTCGCAGGCCTGCGCCGAGCCCTTGCCGAAGGGCAGCGCGAACGGCGTGGCGAAGGTCTGGCCGGTCGTGCCGACGCTCTCGACGCGGAAGCGCCGCGCGCCGCGGCCGAACACGTCGCTCATCGCGATGTCGGCGTCGATGATCTCGCCGGTGCGCGGGTCGCTGTGGCTGGGGCCGCGCGCGAAGCCGACGTCGGCGCCGACGAACCAGCGGATCGAGGCATGCCGCGCGTCCAGCGTGTCCCAGTCGGCGTCGTCGGGCTGCTGCTTCGCGACGATGGCGTTCCTGAAGCCGATGCGCTCGAAGGCCTTGTTCCACTCGAGGATGCCCTCGGTCACCGCCTTCCGGTACGTCGTCGGGATGTTCTTGTCGAGCCAGAACACGATCGGCTGCTTCGGCTCGGACAGCGCCGCGGCCGGGTCGGCCTTCTCCAGGCGCCAGCGGTTGACCAGGAAGCGCTTGGGGTTGACCTGCAGGTCGGTGGTGAGGTCGGTCACCGTGTCGAAGAAGTGGCCGACGCGCGGATCGGTCTCGCGCGCGGCCATCGGCGTCTCGGGCAGCTTGGTGAAGCTGTAGACGACGCCGACGAACAGGCTGCGTGCATCGGGCAGCGTCTTCGGCGGCGCGGGCAGCGGCACCGGCGAAGGCGTCAGCGGCGGCACCGGCAGCCGCGGCGTGGCGAAGTGCATGCGCAGGTTCAGCGTCAGCAGGTCGTCGGTGACGCGGGCCTTCTCGATCGACGAGTTGGCGCGGTCCAGCCCGTAGTTGATGCGGAAGGCCTGCTCCAGCCGCGACGAATAGGCCGGCAGGTCGGCGATGAGGAAGCTCGCGTCGACCAGCACCGACTTGCGCTGCGGATGCGGCGCGCTGGCCACCGCGGCGGCGGCCAGCAGGCTGTCGGAGAACGACTGCGCCACCGTCGCCTTCATCGCCGGCGTGGTGGCGATGTACTCGGTGTTCAGCGCCACCAGCTGGATCTGGTTGTTGACTCGGCGGAAGGCCGCCAGCCACGACGGCCCCATCTGGCTGCCGTACAGGCCGCGTTCGCCGATCGACTCCGACACGTTGGCCGAGAGCAGGAAGGGCTTGTCGAGCATCTCGGCCGGGATCTCCAGCCAGACCTTCTCGTCCTTGCGCCAGACGGGGAAGAAGCCGTCCTGCTGCTTCGCATCCTTGATGACTTCGGCAAAGGGCTTGGGCGCGGTGGGATCCGGCCTCGCCGCCGCGGGCGCGGAGGCGCCGCCGGCGGGTGCGGCCGCCGCCGCTGCGGCCGCGGGCCGGGGCGTGGAAGCCGCCGCTGCGGTCTGCGCGGCCGGGGGCGTGGTCGTGGCGCAGCCGGCCAGGCTGGCCGCCAGCGAGGTGAGCGCGGCAACTCGGATCGGGAGGGACATGGGTGCGCGGAGGGCGATGGAATCGATCGCCGCATTCTGCGGCAAGCGCCATCTCCGGGTGATCCGTGCAGTCCCGGCTGCGCCGCGGTGCGGGCCGCGGCAACCCGGCGTCAGCGGCGCCGGTCGCGGTCGGCCCAGCCAGCCAGCGAGACCAGCAGCAGCAGGGCCACCAGCGCGCCGAACACCTGCAGCGCCCCGCCCGTCCACCGCACCGCCTCGCCCCAGGCCGTGCCGGCCACCGGCGCCCAGCGGCTGGCCTCGTGAAGGTCGATGCCCGGCAGCAGCAGGTCCAGCGCGTACGACAGCGGCTCGAAGGCCGCTGCTTCCGCGGAACCCAGCGCCCTGATCGCCGACCGCTGCTCGGCCAGGCCGAACAGCAGCGAGCCCCCGAACCATGCCGTGAGCGTCCAGCCGGCCAGGCGTTGCGGACGCCAGCCATACCCCGCCAGCGCGCCGAAGGCCGCATGCGCGGCTCGTGCGGACCAGCGCAGCGCGGCGGGCATCGAGCTGCCGATGCGACCGATGCGGCGCAGCCGCTGCTCGCGGCGCACCGCCAGCGTGCCGGCGCTGCCGGCGCGGCCCATGCGGCGCAGCACGTGGATCACGCGCTGCCAGGGCTGCATGCGGAAGTCGTCGGCGAGGTGCGCCGGCAGCTGGCGCTCCAGCCAGCCGAGGCGGAAGCCGGAATCGAGCGAGGCGCCGTCACCGAAGCGCGAGTAGGCGAAACCATCGAGCACCAGCCGCTCGCCCCAGGTGTTGGCGTCGTCGACCAGTGCACCCACGCGCGTCCCGGCCAGCGAGGCCCCGAGCAGCGGCGCCTGCAGCCCGGCCAGGTGCAGCGTGCCGCCGACGCGGGCCTTGTCGAGCACCAGCGAGATGCCTTCGCCCCAGGCGGCATCGCCCACGCGGTCGAACGCGGCGCCGCTGCAGTCGAGGTCGCCGCCGACACGGGCGCGCCTGGCGCGCACGCTGCCGGCCGCGGCGAAGCCCTGGTCGAGCTTCAGGTCGCCGCCGACCTCGATGCGGTCGAGCACCAGCGCGCAGCGCCGCGCGCCGGTGGCATCGACCGGGCCGTTGACGCGCGCCGCGCTGGCGATGAAGTCGCCGCGCACGCGGGCGCCGGCAAAGCGCACCTCGCCGGACGCATCGAAGCCCTCGGACATGCGCACGTCGCCCTCGACCTCGAGACCGTCGGCGCACAGGCTGCGCCGTGCCGGCAACGAGGCCTCGTTGCCGATCATGCTCAGCCGCGTGGCGTTGAAGTCGCCGGCGATGCGGGCCTGCTGCAGGCGCACCTCGCTGGCGATGCTGCAGCCGGCGTTGAGCGAGAGGTCCTGCGCGATGCGGCAGCGCTCGGCCAGCAGCCCCGGCAGCTCGCAGTCGGGGAAGGCCAGGCCGCCGTGGATGCGCGCACCGTCGAACAGCGGCGTGGTGTCGAACACGCAGCGGAAGAACCACAGGCTGGCCGGCACCTGGCACTCGCCGAGGTCGAGCCGGCCTTCCACCCAGGCACCGAGCAGCTGGATGCGCCGGCTCTGCCGGTGCGCGCCGTTCTGCAGCGCCAGCGCGGCGAGGAACGAGGCGCGGACGGTCACCTCGGGCGTGGCCTCGCGCGGCCGGCGCAGGCCGATGCGGGCGATGTCGCCGTGGCGGCAGGCGCGCAGCAGCACGCGCTCGGCCGGCCGAAGCGGCTCGAAGCGTGCCAGCGGGTGATCGGGTGGCAGGGTGGCGAGAGAGGCCGTCATCGGACGGCGCTCCGCTCGGGAAGGTGGCTCGGCCCAACGCCGGCCTGGTCGGTGGTGATCTTCGGCATGTTCCGCGATCGGCGCATCGCTGTGCGTTCGCGCCGATTCTGGAACAGCCGCGTCGCCCGGCGGGCCCTGTCCGCACCCGCGATCACGGGGCGCTGCGGCCCGAATCCGCGCATACCCCCCGAGGTGGAGGGGCGGGCTTCGCCGGGCTGCGCCTTACTTGAGCGCCTTGAAGCGCAGCCGGTGCGGACGCGCGCCTTCCTCGCCGAGGCGCTTCTTCTTGTCGGCTTCGTACTCCTGGTAGTTGCCGTTGAAGAACACCCATTGCGAGTCGCCCTCGGCGGCCAGGATGTGCGTGCAGATGCGGTCGAGGAACCAGCGGTCGTGCGAGATCACCA
>VFQN01006185.1_pt1 | contig 13939 bp, 3 predicted proteins | sample 3512371 | NCBI WGS metagenome assembly VFQN01 (sample SAMN10412370, study PRJNA504923) | tailings metagenome | isolation source: Replicate 2 from Balatoc abandoned mine | place: Philippines: Itogon, Benguet | collected 2017-08-28
CCTCGACGAATCCAATGATCAGGAACTTCATCGGTTGGGATTGGTAATGAAACAACAAAGTTTGTTGAATGACCTGTAGTTGATAAAGTACCAGCACGAATCGATGTTTTATATAGTGGACAATCATAAACACTGGTAGGATTATAATCAGCTGATACAACAGGTTTTAACCAAACACATGGTAAATTATCTAATAATACTCTTGGTTGTGAATCTTCTAATTTCATTGATGCACGATTAAATCTACCTCCTTCCATAAATAATCCATAAACATAAGCACCAGTTTCAGGTGGTAATTCCATATCTTTTACATCTAATCCGGTCATTTCACAACCAATTCTTAATGTATCAACAGCAATTTTAGAATCACGTGAATAAGTTTGTTTTACAGCTGTCATAAAACCTTGTGGGAAAAAGAAACCAGGTAACCAATAAGCAATACGTGGACCATGTATTAACCATTTATTCATAAAATCAATACGTTGTAAAAAATCTTCAACCCATGATGGTAATGGTTTTAAACATGGATAACCAGCTTCTTCCCATGTTGGTGGTACTTTTTGAAAGACAAAACAATTATACATAATTTCTAATTCACTACTCATAACAACTTCACCTTTAATTGCTTTTTGTAATTGATTTAATGAATGGATCATTACTTCAATTAATCCATTAAAACGTATTAATTCTTGTCCTAAGAAAACACCTAAACTATTCATTGTATCACCAGTTTTTTTTAATGTTTCAGGATGTGCATTACGAAATTCAAAGATATTTGGCATTTTCTCTTGTATTTTATGTGCATAATCTTTTACACGTTGATCACTAGAGGAATCAGATGAACCGCCACCACCTCCTCCACCACCGCCAGAACATAATACAATTGCATTAATCAGTGACTTCGACTCTTTTTGTTGGAAAGTAATTGCTGCATTACCATGTAAACCAAATACTTCAGGTTTATCTTCTAAAGGTAATTGACGTACATAATCACGAACAGTCTATAGAGATAAGAGAAGAATACAAGTATTAGTGGATACCTTCAAAAGAGATTATTATTGTTCTTACCGTTACGTCAGATTCAGGTGGAGCATAGTATAAACCATCAGATGAAAATCGATATTCATCATCCATAAGATTGACATCAAAATATTTTCGTAATATTGATGAAATTGCTCGTTTATCCCATGCATCTGTGACTCTTCCACCATAGGTAATATCAGCAACAGATACATTTAATGTTTCCCATGGAATGATAGGTGATTCTTCAATATACATCTTAACTTGCATCATTGCAGCTTTTAAATCAGAATTCATCCAATCATAAGAGATATTCCATCCAACTGCACCAAATTTTCTTCTTTCTAAGATAAGAGCATTGAAAAAAGCGGTTGCAAAAATTAATTTCTTATAGATTGCTGCTTTTGATGGACATGATTCATAATCATCTGATGAAATATCTTGGAAAGTTCGGGTAAGATTAGCTCTTAACCCTCTTGGAGGTTCATTTGTGACTTTAATACCATTCTGTAAGACTGGAACAGGGAATGCTGTGGAAGGCATAGAAGTTAACCATAATCTAAACTCTGAATTGATTGATTGAGGATCATTTTGCATCTTTTCGACCATTAACTCAAGCTTAGACAACCATGACACAGCTAAATGACAGTTCTGTAAGCATACCCAATCACCAGTTTTCTGTGCCATGTCGATCGCTCTCTCAGCAATCGGTCCTTGACCCTGCCCAAGGGAAATGATTCTTAATCCGCTACCTTCTTTTCCTTTCGACTCTGCTAATTGAAGAAGATAATCAGTTGGATCAGCACCAGGTGAAAGAATGAAGATTAAAGGAGTTGCAGAATTTGAATCACCATAAGCTCCACTTAAATCAAAAGGTGGCGATTCAATGAAATATTCACCAAGCATTTTTGTAACAAATCGACGAATCGCAAAAATAACCTTTTCTTCACGAATAAATCGTATAAATAACAATCTTTGAAATTCATTTAATTTTTCTTCCCATCCACCTGGTAAACGTCGTTCATAAGGATTTTCTGAATTGAAGATATCCGCCCATGATGCTGTTTTACTTTGTACATCATCAATAAGTCCTTGAAAGACAAAAGAATATTCTTTTTCTAATAATATAATATTATACCAGATTTTTGGGGGTATAGAATAAATTTCAAATGATTCCGGTACAGGATATTTTTCAATTAATTCATTATCCATGACTGCACCAACCATAAACATTTGCCATTCATTTTCACTAATAACATTACCATTCAATGATATATTTACTGCAATCATAAATGAAAATAATAATTTATCTTTTTCAAATAATCCACGACATACATTAGTGAAAATTGATTGTGTAATATCATCAATTAATAATTCTAATCTTTGTTCAAGGATTTCTTTCTTTTCTGTCTTTTGTAAACGTTGGGTAAATAATTCTTTATAATATTGTAATGAATATTGATACATTGGATCAACTAATGCTAAATTTGCAACAACAAAATAAATGATAGAACCACGAGTTGCAACAACACGATATCCTTCACGAATGGTATTAATCTCTTGTGTTGTTGTTTCAGCTTCAGATAAACGTTGATTAATGACGGAAGATGTCTTTTTACTTCGTGCTAAAGCTTTAATTAACTCTTCATCATCTAAAATATTACCTGATGCATTGGCCAACATTCCTAAAATTTGCTCTTCGATGTCTAATAATTGCTTTTGATCATTGGCAATAGATACTACAAGTTTATCGCGCCTTTCCTCGAGATCTGGTCGTTCATTCTTGATTGTATCAACAAGTAATTGATCCTCTAAACCTTTCATTGTCACGGTAAAGTTAATAACTGTGACTTTAATACAAATTTCGGGCATGTAATGAGGATTCGCTAATTTCGTTGTAATCATGAATCTAAATTCCTCGGAATAAGGGACATCAGTATCACCCAATCTTAACAAAAGTTGTCCAGCTCGTTTAAACACTTGCTTTAATAACACAGGCTCTAAGGAAGGATCGAGTTCCTGTGCGATATTCTCAAGTAAAACTGGTGCACCATACCGAATACCGTTCTCTAAAGTTCGCAGGAAATCTTTCTCAGTCAATTTAATGATTTGGAGATTCTTGGAAGCGTACATATTTCGCAGCCATCGATTAGCTTGGCCTTGAGGGTCGATCATCAAAGGCCAACGACGTCCCATAGTTGTCAACAGACCATTCTCGCACGAAAAGTCATCAGCAGGCAAACCATCGAGTTGCCACCCACGTACCACCACTGGCACAGCAAGGGCCTTGATTAAAGTAAAATCAGAGCATGGAATCTCGAGCTCGCGACATCTCTTTACCCACTCTTTAACAATTTTTAAACGATATTGTGAGGTGAAGGGTCCTAAGTAAGCCAAACATCCAGCCGCTAGACACATATCACCCACAAGGTTAATCAGAGATTTCGATAAATTTGATGCACTTTCAAGCCAGCGAATCTTCTCACCACCTAATCCGCCAATAAGTTGTCCAGCTCGCTCCAATTGCTTTTGCGCCTTGGCTGCTTGAGCTTCTAAATTCGCTTTCTTGTCTTGAGTGTCTTTCAAAGTTCTTTGCAACATAGCTACACGATCCAAAACTTGCTGTAGAGCAGCTTTCTTTTCATTTAATTGCGCCATAGTAGCTGCTAAAGACTCTTCTGCTTCTTTCAAGGCAAGTTTCTTTGGTTCGATGTTTTTTGCAACACGATCATAGACAACCATGGCTCGGACCCACATACACAAACACATAGCAGCAGAGGATTGTTTCTTCACTTCTTCAGGAACAAATCTTGGATCTTTAAAATATTTTTCAACCTTTTTAATGATTTTTGGATTAATATTATCCTTATCGTAACTTTTTAAAGTATCCATGAAGTCCATTTGTGATAGCAGGCGCTTGGCTTCACCCCAATCAGGCTTCGCGTCCATAAGAATACAAACAGCCTCAAGAGTAAACTTGACCATTTCTGGAGGATTATTGAAGGCTTTCATTTCTTGGATGGACTTTTTATCAAGTGTTGCCAACGCTTTGACTGCAGATTCGTAAGCTGGCATTGCTTCATCCAGATCAGCTTGACATTCATCTTTGATCTTTTGGACACTTGCAGCAACTTTATTAGCCTCGCGCACATCAATTTCAACCACAGCAGCCTGCTCATCAGCAGCCTTCTGATCAGCCGTGACTTGAGTGAGTAAAGTGGCTGTATCCTCTGCCGCCTTCTTTAGGACTGGTTGCATTTCAGTTAATTCGCCTTCGAGTTTTGCAACTATTTCCTCTGTTTCTTGCAGTTTGTCCAAGCCGATGCGATATCGTCGCTCGTTTGCACTAATCTTTTCTTGCTGCTTCTTCAAAATATCGACATAAAGCTTCACCAATTCGAGGTAAGATGTTGGAGTTGTGTAATTATATCGTCTTAACTCCTTGAAATAATTTGCCGTCTCGATTTCGACAATTCGATGCATTTTATTGCACATTTGTGATAAAGAATCGACGTATTCTCCGATTCCAATCTCTTTCTGCGATGCGAACATCTTTTGTGCAACAGAAAAGAGAGCATCCTCTGGCCAAGCATTAAACCAGTCAATAGTGCAACAGTTTACTAATGAGGGGAACATACGGCAACGAGTGCGGAAACCAGAACCAATAGGAGACATACACAAAACGATGTGTAAATTTTCTCGCACAAGATGGTTATAATATTGCAAAATGGATTCTTTAGTCTCTAATCTACCTGCTGCCTTCGCCAACGGACGAACCATGGATACTATTCGTTCAATCTCATCTGCCTCGTAAAGATTTGGAACTTCTCCGGAATTAAGGATATTATTAATATCTTCAAGGAAAGTCTCTGTGACAATTTGAGTATCACTGAATAAGAAAACAGTTGGGAGATTCTTCCCTCCTGCATTCATCAAGATTTCCTTGATATTGTCATGCCACTCATTCATTCCGTACCCTCTCGTAATTTCTATTTGACGACATTTATAATCGGCCATAAAAGCAGCCATGCGGGTTAAAGACTGACGGCCAGATCCGCCAACACCGACCAGAAGTGCATTGCCACGTGGTTGCGCGAGAACGCGTGAAATACGACATATATGGTTAATGGCATCCTTGAAAAACACCAACTCCATTCGAGAAGGGAAAGTTATGTTGTACTCCTCTAAATATTCAACAATGACGTCATGAACCTTCTGGCGATTGCTTAATTCTTGATAGTCCTTCTGCCCACGAACTAAGAAATCTCCATAAATTACGTCTACAAAGTCTGTCATTTGTAAATGATCGGCTTGCAATGTATTGTGTAATTGGTCTAATACAGCTTCATTAAACCAATCTCGATCCTCATCGTTAATTAAACGATCACGGAAAACTCGCGAACTTTCATGACACCATAATCGAATTAAAGAATCCAAATTTGGCAAAAATTTTGCTTTAACCATCAGAACACCTTGAAAGACTTTGGACAAATCACGCAAATTGAAAGTATAATGTGATCGAGTTGGAGTGGGCAACAATTCTTTCTGAATGCGAATATAAATGTTGACCGAGCCTTTCACTAATTTTTCGACAATCTTCTCATATTCTGGCATCGTGAAAGAGACAAATCCATGTAAAATCTTCGAAAATATACGATACATGGAATCTTGAGATAAATTACACAACCAGATCATACTAAAATGTCTCAAAAGGCGTGGGCTAACTTCGTTACGTCCTCCGCCAGGTGGTGCGCAAGCAGCAAGGGTTATCATATCGCTAACATTCTTGAAGAATAATTTGTGAACGTCATAAAAGCCGCCCTGATCAATTACTTGTCTTAACAACTCATTTGGTGGCTGAGCTCCATATTTCTCTAAAGAAGGCATGTTCAAATCATCAATAAACATGTACATCTTTTTTCCAGCAGGTGGACCAAGAAGATTCTTTCTCTTTCTTTCTAATTTTGTCTCAAAGACATCACGTAAGTTCGCTGGTTTTGTTTGTGCAGAGTATCCCATTACGTATGACACAATCTTTCCGGAACTGGTCATTTCATTGAGAAAAGAATTGATGATAACACTTTTTCCTACACCGGTTTCTGCCATAAAGAGTACATTGTGGCCGGCTGAAGTTAACTTTTGTAATATGTAACGATAGCGAGTGGTGTCCATCGTTGGAACGAGAATAGAAAAGTATGGAACAGCTGGATCATATTTAAACTCGGGAATTAAAGTCGACCAAGTTTTAATATCTCGAGATGCAAGATCAACGTAAACATTGTAAATATCATTTAACAATTCAGGGAAACGGGAAGAAACGACATTTTGGAAACGGTTGCGGCACCAATCATTAAATTTAGGTCTTGCTGCATCCACTAAATTTCCTCCTACTGACCACACAATACACCAAATAATCAAACAATTCATTAAATCAGTGTCAGTCGCGATTAATTTCGGCTCGTCTTCAAAGGAAAGCTTGGATTCAATGAGATTTAAGAGCGAAACGGTGAGCTGATTATTACTTGTGGCAACTTTTTCCTGACACTCTAATCTCACGAAATCAATTGCGGCTTCTAAATGCTGCTCGATAAAAGAAGTAACTGTTTTGGAATGTTTCAAACCAATTAAATTTTTGCAAGTGGTTTGGCCCCATGAACGTACCAACGAAAACATTCCAACGTGAACTTGCTCCATATAAACCATACCACATCGAGATACGGTAGCTGGAGATGCAACCTTTAAATCTTGAACCTCGAATAACATGTGTAAAGTATGCGGCAGCTTAATTCGCTCAGAATTCGCCAAACAAAGAGTTTTATTATCATCTAACACTGTGTTCATGTTTTCAATCCAGACAGCATCTACGGGGCCGTCAAAAATAATCCATTTACGGTTATCCGAGCCTTCATTTAAAGCGTTGACACAATCACGAACAAGTTTTGGCACAATACCGTCTTTCCATTCGTTCGTGAGTAGATTGAATTCACCGTAAAGCTCACCAGCGGTAATTGATTTGGGGTTCAGAATTAAACGATCAACTGGCTTGTAAAAGCCATCCTTGTCGACAATTTTATCTTCATAAAGAGCGCCTAAGGCAGCAGCTAAGACTTTGACGTTGGTAGATTTTCCCGATCCCGATTCACCAACAACCATCATACCATGACGAACCAGTTGGGTCTCATGAACTTGAATTACCTTCGTAATAAAAGTTGGAACTCGTTGCAACTGCATTGAATCCAAGGTTTTCTCAATAGCCGTTTGTAATTTGCCATAATCAACGAAAGGAACTTTAATTCCAGGAAATAAATCTGAAATAATGCCGGAAAATAAAGGCAAATCCTGTTCTAAAAACTTAGGAACGTTGGAATCACGCATAGCACGAATCAATAAGATATCTTCGTTTGTTTCAGGTTCTTTACGTTTTAACTGCCCGGCAGCGACTAAAACAGACTTGACAGCGCGCATACCAAAATCATAATGTGACTGTTTGGAAAGTTGTTCAGAGCTCAGGGCATATAACTGAGCCATTTTATTCGACAAAGGAAGAGCATTGGCAAAACCTTCAGCAAACAACATAATTTCAGCAATTAAGCGGTAGTCGGGAACCATCATAGCAACGGGACGGAAAAGAGATTTTAAATTATCTGGTAACTCAGTTCGGCCAGCATATCCGGGATTCATTGTGATGAAAACGCCGAAGGCAAAATTTAACGGGATCATCTTTCCTTCAAAATCGAATTCTCGCATTCGCTTTACAATCGCTTGTTGAATGCATAAGATTTGCTGGGCAATGACAGAAAGCACTTCAATATCAATACGATTGAATTCGTCAAAACATGCCCAGGCTCCTTGCTGTGCCAGACCAGAGAAGAAGCGACCCATAATTTTGTAATCCAGACCATCAGAACAGTTAAAGACAACGCAATATACCGCTAAGGCTTTGGCAAGATCCTTCGTTGTTTCTGTTTTCCCGGTTCCGGCAGGTCCTGCTGGTGCACCACCCAAGCGCATGTGAAGCGCACCAGTTAAAGTCATGTAACATGCGTCAGTAAGAGGAGTAATGACCAGACGCGGTCCATTTCCAAGGTATTCATAACCGTATCGGAAAGAACTGTTGGTTTGTCGGGCAAAGACATCATCTTCATCCTCAACCCAATAGTAACGTAACTGTTTTGTCCATTCGAATTCTCCCAAATCACCGATTTTTTTGGCAACTAAAGTTCGAATAACATCACGTGCATGCACATCAATAGTTAATAATGCACCTAAAAGAGTTCTTTGTTGACGATCTAAAGGAGCACGAATTAAATCTACCATGGCATCAATTTGTCTCAATGAAAATCGTAAAAATTGATCCATGGCTCTGGGATTCGATCCATTTTCATCACCTTTGATATCCATTAAAGCATGTGTAGTGTTTCCGGTCCAAACAACTTGGTCAATTGCGATTACTACCTGAGCGGGATAAGACCACAACCATTGCTTACGATTAATACTTTCATCTCGAGTTTTTGGATAATTTTGGAAAGCGTCTTTGCATTTATCGTATAAAGTGTCTCTCATTCCTTTCTCAAAAAGAAGTAACCAGGCTTCAACGGGGCCTTCGGCTTTAACAGATTCAGTCAATGGGACATACTCTCCTCCTGGATCAATAAAGCCTAAAATATCATGGGCATGACGACCATCACCAAATTTAATGCGCTTAATAGCATCGAAACATTTTGACATGTGAGGTTGCACGGCATGCGGATCACGAGTTTGGGAAAGAATCTCTAACAATTCATCATTTGACAAGAAGTAGAAACGAGGGAAAGCCATCCGCTTCGTCTCCAAATACTCTTCTAAAGATTTTTGGATGCTTTCTAAAGCCTCATTATTCATAAGGAACGTGTCTAATAATGAAACGCCATTATCAAGTGGTAATAAAGCTGTTAATACTTTTGGATCATTATTTGTACGATTCATAATTGTTTTCCAGGATCGATCAACAACTAAAAACTTTTGAGATTCAGCTGGTAATTGTTTTTGAATATCTTCCGCGCCAAAAATATTCTCTAAATACATCCATGTTCTTTGGCAGACAAGCCATTCATCTAAAGTTTCAGATAAAACGGATAATTTCTTTTCCCATTCATCAACACGATCTTGGACACCACGAATATAACGCGAACCTAACATAGTCTGTAAAGAAACTTGATGATCCTCTAATAAAGTAAAGATTTCCTCTAAAGAGCCAAGAATAAATAATCCATGTTGATCACGATGATTTAAAACAGTGAAAACTTGTTTTTCCCAATCAGCTTTAATTTTATCTAAAGAAGCTTCTAACTGCGCTTCACCAGATGCAGCAGCAGAACATTCTTGCACAGATTCTTTATTATTCATGATACCACCTTTTAATAAAAATGATAAAGAAAATGGCATATCATGATAATAATTTTCATTAATTAAACGGAAAATCTTCTCCCAATGACGTGATTTCATATTTGGATTCCCTAAATCCAATATATTAGGCATCATTGCTTTAAATTCTGATATTTTATCTTTTAACATTTCTGATGCTTTACAATTCAACTTTTTATGTAATGAAAAAGAATCTTTGAAAAAGTTTTGTACTTCTTTATCAATTTCTTCAGCATTTAATTCAGTAAATTGATTTTCTAACCAAAATTTACATTTTTCTGTCCACTTTGATATTGTTTCCCATAATACTTTAAGACTTTCCCATTTTTCTTTTCCAATTTCTAATTCTTTTTGTGAAGTAATCGATACATTAAATAATGTTTGGTAGGAACTATAAGTTTTCGCTAATTGATCAGCATTTTCTAAACGTGATCCTAATTGTCCTAGTTCCTCTAATACCTTTTCTGCATCACCAAATAATTCTGTTTCATTAAACATACGATCATCTAATTTGACTATCATACCAGTAACTTGATCTTGTAGTTTAATAATATTGGTGTCAACAGCAGTAATCATTTCAGGCATTTTAGAGTCACGATAGTTTTGGGCAATTTCAATTTCTTTACGATATTCTAATTGACGATCATGTAAATCCTCATGCAAGACTAAATCTTCTGAAGGCACTTTAACTTCATATTGCTGTAATAAATTATACATTTGATCAACTTGTGATGTTGCTTTAAATAATAATTTTTCTTTTTCTCTCATTGATACTATTGTTTGGACTTGATTTGCGAATTCTTTCAAATAAATTGGTTTTAGTGCCAATTTTAATAAATTTTCTTTATATAACTCCAATAACTCTGAACAACGTATACGTGCAACATCTTTAATATATTCTTTAATTTCTTGTAATCTTGCTTCTCTCATAGGGTTTAATTCACCTTTCAAACGTTTTGAATCAACTTCTAATATACCAATTGGTTTATTACGAAGCTTTTCTAATTCCTTTGACCAACCAACAATTAGTTCTAAATCAGCTTTTAATGATGCCATATCATGATTCTTTTGTCGGTATGCTTCAAAATCCCATGTTACATTAAAATCATAAATTGGTCGAACACTTTCATATGATTGTGCATGTTCTTCAGCCTTTTCAAAATCACTAATAACACGTTGTTGAATACTTAATGATGTTTGTCGAAACTGTTTATTTTCACGAATAATTGATTGGATATTCGGGATTGCACCATGGAAATTTGCTTTAATATGTGTAGTATAAATCACACGCTTCACATTATTTACTGTATGAATAATAGAATCCAATAATTTTTCTAACATTTCACGTATATCTTGACATGTTGGTGAAAATGTTGTACCAAGTGAATTAAATCGAACCATTGTTTCAAATACACCTGCTTTACGAGGTTTAATTAATTCCTCGTAAAATGCCGTGCAAGTGTTTACAGCCAATGCTACAAGAAATTCGACAGCAATATAATCGATAAAGCGTACAAATTCTGGTAATGTATTATGTTCCAATTTAGCACGTTGACGTAAAAGCTTTTTCTCGGCTTTTTCTTGTTTCAGTTTGACTAATGATTTTGCTTTCTCAACAGCAGCATCTGAATATCCTAATGCATTATGTTGATTATCTTGACGTGATAATAAATATAAATTATTTACTTCATTTATCACAGTTTCAACTTCACTACACATTAATGACATAGCAATTTCAAATTTTGCACCAGCTTTATTGTTTTGTGTAGTTTGCTGATCAAAGAATATATCTTTGTCACATGTTTTCAAATCAAGATTTAATAATTTAACACCTTGTAAATCAATTAAACATTTCTTTGATGATATAATCGATTGACAGGAATTTTTTCTTGCATAAAATAAACGATCAATCAACTTCTTACGTTGTTTAGCAAATAATAAAAAACGTATATTGTCTTTCCAGACAGTAAATGCTTTACGATGCAAATAATACTTATAAAACGGTATGTTACGCAATATTTTAAACATCATACCTTGCCTCATCCAGGCTGATAATGGTGTACATTCTGAAGGTTGGCCAGGACAGACATGAACAATACCAGCGGATGACATGGTGTAATGTTCAACATTTGGATCAGGTAAATTAGTAACAACTAAATCATAAGGTGAATAAACTTTATCATTATCATTTTGTATTAAATGTACAAACTTTACTGGTGTTTCTGAACCAAAACGTGCGAAAAAATTAATTGCATCATCAGAATTCTGTATACCAGCCATAATAACAGATACTTCATCAACATCAGAACTAGTACCACCTTTAGAAGGATTCGTAGTTAATGGCCGCTTGGCATTGGGGGATGATTCAAAGTTATGACCAGGCATAGAAGCAGGTGCTGTTGCAGAGAGTTTGAGTGATTTATGCCCCATTGCATCCGGTAAGAAAGAAAATTCATTTTGCTTCAATGTTTCTTCAGGGGCTTCCTTAGAAATTTCAATGGAACGGGTCTTTTTATTTCGATCTTTACGACCAACTTCTCCTTTTGGTAAAATGTTGGTTGTTATTTGTCTTTTAGGAAGAGTAAACTCATCCAAATCAGTTGGATTTAGCTTAAACATTCTTCACAAAATAAGAATGATCAGCAAAAATTTCGTCTTTTCTTCTCCTTCGTTGCTCAATCTTCAAGTTTGATTATGGTAGGAGTAAGTCTTTCGATAAGTCTGTGCTGATCTTTTATTCAAAACCTTCAGCGAAACGGTTTATTCAACTTTATCAAAAATCGATCTTTTGCAAAAATGAACTTTCTTGACTCTCCTCTCCTAACTGTAAAATTACTAAAAAAGTGATTGATTTCAGTCAACATTGATTGACTCAATATTTTATGGGGAAATCAAAAAGGTTCAAGTGGAAATTATGTTTTTGAGGTCTTTTGTTGATTCGGTTATTTCGAGTGTGATGAGTCACCAGTTGGAGTGATTTTGCTGAAAGCTGAAAGGGCCTAGGTGTTCTTAGTGTTAGGACTTCCAATCGTGTCTTTACAAGATACTCTCCGGATAAGATACTTGGATCATGAGTGAATCGTGAGTGAATCGTGAGTGAATTATGACTATCATGAATGTTGTATTGCTATGAATGAACTTGTCATGATCAGAATTTTTCAGAGGCTCGATCGTTTGTCTTTGATGATAGAAATATGAGCAACGAATCGATCAAGTATGAAGTTCCTTACAATCATTGGCAACTAAGCACCAACAACAAGCTATTTCTATGTCCCTATGATGATGCTTGCAGAGGCCAGACCTATATCTATCCAATTAGTGTTAATGCGAGCAACTATTTCCTGCTTGATCAGTGTTCTTCGGACTTTTCAGGACTGTTGTGCTCTAAGCCTAGTCAACCGTACCACTATATCGACATTGCCACCCGAGATTCAGTATCTTGCGTGCTCTCTGATCAGATTAACGTGGCTTACCTTGCTTTATCTGGAATAGGGTTCGTCTTTTGTCTTTACCTTTTTGGCATCCTGAGATATCTAAGGAAAGACGCAGATAAGGGTAAAATAAAAGATGAAGATATGGTGGTTCTCAAACCGGTTTGTAATTTGGATGTCTTAATCGCGTTGAAACTTCTGTTGTTGAATCTACAGGTGAGAATTTAGAGTTTTTGTGATCTCTAATAACAATCACAACAATTTGTCAACTCTAGATTGTATCTCAATTTCCTGTTATACTTTATTCATCATTTCCTGATACGACATCTATGGTTTTGAAGATCTTTGGTTTCCTATCTCTGTCATCGACCTTTCTTGTCCCCTTCAACTGTCTGTCGGAGCAAATCTCTCTCACTTACCATCACATGATGTACATTAGCACTTTATTCCCTCTTCTTATATTCTTTTGGTTGTCTTTGGCTTGTTGTACACTGAACGAGATCGCTTACCTGGGAAATCCTTTCGATATACAGGAAGGCGATGAAGAGAGCCAGCTAGAAGATAGTAACGAAGCCTTTATAATGGAGATGATTGAGAAGAGAGAGCAACAACAATTCAACTATTTTTATAAGCTTGTAGCTGTCTTATTTTTCTTCTACGATGTGTGGATTGGGAATCTATCACAATTTCTCTTTGGATCGCTTTTCTGTGTTCAGTTGAACTCCAATCCCGCGCTCCCTCAATCCACCTTCTTCGTGCTTTGGTAACATCACATCTTCTCACTTTCACATTTCACTGACTCTTTATAGGAACGATCCAACGGTTCAGTGTTATCAGGGCGACTTCTATTCTGTATTTACTCTGTTATGGGTTTTAGCATTGATCATTCTCTTTCTTGTTCTATTTCCTGTAAGTCCTTCTCGTTACTATCGTGTTATTGTGAATGTTTTGGTTGCAGTTGATGATTTTCGTTATCCTCTTCTCTGTTTCTGCCTCACTGCAAGTGCATGCGTTGAGACAAGGAAGAGCAGGTTTATTTACAGTTCATTCTATCTCTAAATCTTTGCGCTTGAGGAAGATCCCTT
>VFQN01006186.1_pt1 | contig 13936 bp, 11 predicted proteins | sample 3512371 | NCBI WGS metagenome assembly VFQN01 (sample SAMN10412370, study PRJNA504923) | tailings metagenome | isolation source: Replicate 2 from Balatoc abandoned mine | place: Philippines: Itogon, Benguet | collected 2017-08-28
GGCCGCTGCTTCAGGCCTGGTTCGCGCGCACCGGCCATCCGCAGGCGAAAGACCCGTATTTTCTGTATGCCGCGAGCAATGTCGGCAGCTTCCTTGCGCTGCTTGCCTATCCGTTCGTGATCGAACCGTTCACACGGCTGCCGCAGCAGACCATGGGCTGGACGGTCGGCTTCTATGCGCTGATCCTGCTGATCGCGCTGTGCGGCGTGTTTCTTCTGCGTTCGCGGGATGCATTGCCGGATATTTCGACCGACGACGGCGCGAAGCCGACATCCCGCGATGCCGTCATCTGGATCGCGCTCGCCGCGGTGCCGTCGGCGCTGCTGATCGCGATCACGGCGCATATTTCCACCGACGTCGCCGCCGCTCCCTTCCTTTGGGTGGTGCCGCTTGCGCTTTACCTTGCGACCTTCGTGATCGCCTTCCAGTCGCGCCCAATCCTGCCGCACCGGTTCGTCACCTTCGTCGCGCCGATTGCTGTCATCATGTTGGTGGTGTCGCTTGCGCTCGGCGCTGCCGACCAGATCGTCGTGCTGATCGCGCTGAACCTCGTTGGATTCTTTATTCTCGCGCTGATGTGTCACGGCGAACTGGCGCGGCGGCGTCCGCCAGCGCGCTACCTGACGGCGTTTTATCTGTGGCTGTCGTTCGGTGGGGTGGTTGGCGGCGTGTTCGCGGGTATGGTTGCGCAGCGCGCGTTTTCTTGGGTGGCTGAATATCCACTGCTGATCGTGCTGGCGGCATTGTGCCGGCCCGGCCTCACCTGGCCGCGCAGCAAGCTCGAAATCCCGGTCTGGGGCATCATTATCGCGGGCGTATCTTTCGCCCTCTACGCGGCATTCGTTTGGCGCTACGAGTTTGTCGAGAGCTCGTTCAATCTCTGGGTCGCCGCATTGCTGGTGCTGGCCTTCGGCTTCTCGCACTACGTCGTCACCTTCGCGGGACTGATCGCTGCCTCACTGGTCTTCGTGGTGTTGTTTGGCGCGGACGCCGGGCGGCGCGATTTCGTGCGCAGCTTTTTCGGCGTTCACAAGGTCATGGAATCGGACGGCGGCCAGTTCAGGATTCTGAAGCACGGCACCATCGAACATGGCGCACAACGGATCCGGGATGAATACGGACATCCGATAACGGGGCGGCCGACGCCGATTACATATTATCACGATCTCTCACCGATGGCGCAGGGCCTGAACGCGGCGCGCGAAAAGCGCGGCGCTCCGATCAAGATCGCGGTGGTCGGACTCGGGACCGGCACGCTGGCCTGCCAGACGAAGCCGGGCGATGATCTGACCTATTACGAGATCGATCCGTCAGTGGTGCGCATTGCCAAGGATACGAAGCGCTTCACGTTTCTGTCCGAATGCGCGCCGGATGCAAAGATCGTGATCGGCGACGCGAGGCTTACTCTGGCGGAGGCGCCGGACGCACAATACGACATCATGATCGTGGATGCGTTCTCCTCCGATGCGATCCCGACCCATCTTCTGACCAAGGAAGCGATGGCGATCTACAAGGACAAGATCAAGCCGAATGGCATGGTCCTGATGCACATCTCGAACAAGCACATGAGCCTCGCGCCTGTCGTGGCAGGCGTTGCCGAGGCAAACGGGCTCGTCTCGCGCGCCAACGATTCCGACGAGGGCTACGACGATGCAGGCCACGTCTTCGGCTCGCTTGTGGTGGCGGTGGCGCGTCGCGACGAGGATTTCGGACCGCTCGCGAAGAGCGACCGTTGGGTGGAGCAGGAGGCGGACGAAGACGAATGGGTCTGGACCGACGATTACTCCAATGTCATCGGCGCCATCCTCGACAAGCTCAGAGAATAGCCGTTGTGCTAACCGCCGCAATCAAGACAGTTGCGCCATGCGGTCGGCTTGTTCACATTGCGCCGCCCAACCGGTGAATAGAGCCCGAAATGACCAGCCCTGCGCTTGAAAACGACCTCAAGGCCGCGATCCGCACGATTCCGGATTATCCCAAACCCGGGATCATGTTCCGGGACATCACGACATTGCTCGGGTCAGCGCGCGCGTTCCGCCGCGCTGTCGACGAACTCGTGCAGCCCTGGGCGGGGGCCAAGATCGACAAGATCGCGGGCATCGAGGCGCGTGGATTCATCATCGGCGGCGCCATTGCGCATCAGCTTTCAGCCGGTTTCGTGCCGATCCGCAAGAAGGGCAAGCTGCCGCACAAGAGCGTTCGTGTCGCCTATTCGCTGGAATACGGCATCGACGAGATGGAGATGCACGAGGACGCCGTGTCGCCCGGCGAGCGCGTCATCCTTGTCGACGACCTGATCGCGACCGGAGGCACCGCGGAAGGCGCGGTGAAGCTGTTACGTCAGATGGGCGCAGAGGTGTTGTCGGCCGTGTTCATGGTCGATCTGCCTGAGCTCGGCGGGGCCGACAAGCTGCGCGCGCTCGATGTACCGGTGCGCACGCTGGTATCGTTCGACGGACATTGAGTCGAACGGCGTGCTTAGGCCGGGGCTCGCGGCACAGCCGCGGGTGTCTTGCGCTCCACCCGGTTGCCGCCGGAGGGTGCCATCCCGACGAAAAGCGCCTGTAGCAACAGAATATGGCCGAGAATGACAACGCCCACAAAGCATGCGATGGCGGTACAAATCAGCAAGGTCAGCATTGTCGCCTCCAGACCGTTGCGTCGGGAATCGGAGGTCAATTCATTACGCGCGGGAGCCAAGCGTGACTGTGGGCCGGCTCACAGAATCAGTCTTTGTTAACGAGGATGCTCGCGGCTACCTCAGCCTGATGGAGCCTTTGAGCTCCCTGAGCAGCAATCGTAGCTCCAGCTCGCGGAATTCAACGAAGACCCGGTCAATCCATTCGTGGAGCTCGGTGCGCGCGCCGGTGTCGCGTTCCAGATAATCGTCGAACGAAAAACCGGGGCGGTCCACCACCGACTTCAGGAACGGGCTGAGCACCGGAAAACGCACAGGACGTTCGCCCTGAACCGGGCTCGGAAAGTCGCCGATATAGTTCTGCATATTGGCGATGTAGTCGTTATGGACTGGTACCAGCGCAATCTGCTGAAAGTTGCGATAGATCTGGCCGTAGCTTTTCGCAGAGCGCGGATCGGGGTCGGCGATGAACAATGTCATGACGTCGATCCCTCGCTGACGCGCCTCTTCGTTGAGGCCGATCTGACGCATCAGGGTGAAGAATTTGTCGAAGGGCTGGTCACCGAGATCGATGACCTTCACCACATTGTCCTCGGCGATCAGTTCGTCGAACAAAGCCATCTGACCGCGCGTGGTGTCGAGATCGGCGCGCGCCGTGTAGCGTGGCAGGAAGCCGTATAACGCGGCGTTGTTCGGATTGATGTCGAACGCCACCGCCGCGCGTCCATCGGCGAGGATGAATTCTGTCAGCGCACGCGCGATCAATGTCTTGCCGACGCGCTGACGCGGCGAACAGACGATGTAAATGGCTTTCTGCCGGGACATAGCGGGAGTTCACCACGCCGCTCATTCGCGCGGAAGCGGGAAGGCGGGTTTCAGGCTATTGGAGCCGCGCTTGCGCAGCGATAAGCGGACAACCGCTCAGGTCCGCTCGCGCGACTGTTCCTGGATCGCCGCGGCGCGTGCGGCGAGGCCCTTTTCGCCTTTCGCCGGACTTGCCGATGGCGAGACCAGGTCCGCGAGCTTAACCCGATCGTACTCGTTCCAGACATTGCCGAGCCAGTGGCGGACATAGCCGCGCAGCACGAACGAGTAATTGGCCGGCGCGTCGTGCAGGCCCTTGTTGGCGACAAAGGTCACGAACGGCACCGAAGCAAGTTCGACCTGCTCGTAGGCCATCTCGTTCAGCTTGGGGATGGTGATCTCGACAGCATCCTTGATCTTCTTGAAGTAGGAATCGTAGGTCGACTGGTCCCAGTCGAAGAAGCTGGTCTCGTTGATGAAATTCTTGACGAGATAGTATTTGCCGTCGGCGACGAACGGGGCGATGTCGGCGATCTCGTTCAGCGAGGCGATCGATGGCCCGAGAATATGGGCGACGCCGAGCGCGATCTGCCCGCGCTTCACGGAATCTAGGAACCCGATGTCGCGGAGCGCGGCCAAGGTCGTCGAGAGCAGTCCGGCGCGGACATCGATCAGCGTCACCTTGGCGTCGGACAAAGTGTCGAACACCCTCATCTGGTCCGGGACCTGGGTAATGTCGACGATCTCGGTGACGTCCGGGTGAAAGCGTTTCAGCGTACCTTTTGGCGACTCGGTGTCGAAGGCCCGGATCGGGACGTTCCGTGCGGTAAAATAGTCAAGGATCGTTCGCGATACTGTGGTCTTGCCTACGCCGCCCTTGTCGGCCCCCACGATAATGACGGTCGGCTTTGCCATGGATGTCACGTACCCCCACACCACCGGGCCCTGAAGCCCTCACACATCCGCCAGTCCGGCACCATGGCGAACCAGCCCCCTTATTTCAATGATTTGCGGCAGCTATTTGCCCGTACGGCCGAGGTTCCGAATCCGCATCCGCCCGACACCGCAAATCTGACTGGCGGCGAATTCTGAACCACAACGCCAGCGGATTCCTTGACCGGTTCCGGCGCGGCCGATAGGTACACCGGCAGCAAACCCCCTCGGATTTCGCCAGAAATGTCCGTCTCCGACACAGCCTTGGCCTCGGAGCCCGCGCGCTCCTTTCAGGGGCTCATTCTCGCGCTTCAGCGCTATTGGGCCGATTATGGCTGCGTCGTGCTGCAGCCATACGACATGGAGGTGGGGGCGGGGACCTTCCACCCGGCCACCACGCTGCGGGCGCTGGGGCCCAAGCCCTGGAATGCCGCCTATGTCCAGCCGTCGCGGCGGCCGAAGGACGGCCGCTACGGCGAGAATCCGAACCGGCTCCAGCACTATTACCAGTTCCAGGTGATCCTGAAGCCGTCCCCGGACGACCTGCAGGATCTCTACCTGAAGTCGCTCTACGCGATCGGCATCGATCCGAAGGTCCACGACATCCGGTTCGTCGAGGATGACTGGGAAAGTCCGACGCTCGGTGCCTGGGGTCTGGGATGGGAATGCTGGTGCGATGGCATGGAAGTGTCTCAGTTCACTTATTTCCAGCAGGTCGCGGGCTTCGAATGCGCGCCGGTGGCAGGCGAACTGACCTACGGACTCGAGCGGCTGGCGATGTATGTGCAGGGCGTCGAGCGCGTCTATGACCTGAATTTCAACGGGCAGAGCGGCGACAAGAAGGTAACCTACGGTGACGTGTTTCTGCAGGCCGAGCAGGAATATTCGCGGCACAATTTCGAGCATGCCGACACCGAGATGCTGTTCGCGCAATTTAAGATGGCGGAAGCGGCGTGCCAGAAATATCTCGCGGCGGGCTGGCAGGGAGACAAGGGCGCAGACGATGCGCGACATCTGATGGCGTTGCCAGCCTATGACCAGTGCATCAAGGCGAGCCATGTCTTCAACCTGCTCGATGCGCGCGGCGTGATCTCGGTCACTGAGCGGCAGAGCTACATCCTGCGTGTGCGCGAACTTGCCAAGGCCTGCGGCGCGGCATGGCTCGCGACCGAAGCCGGCGGGGCGGTGTAAGATGCCCGATCTTCTTCTCGAATTTTTCTCCGAAGAGATTCCCGCCCGCATGCAGCCGCGTGCGATGGAGGATCTGAAAAAGCTTGTGACCGATCGGCTGGTTGCGGAGGGGCTTCTGTACGAAGGCGCAAAGGCCTTCGCCACGCCGCGACGCATCGCGCTCGCCGTGCATGGCGTGCCGGCACGCCAGAAGGATATCCGCGAAGAGAAGAAGGGTCCCCGTGTCGGCGCGCCGGAGGCTGCGGTCGCGGGCTTCCTGAAAAGTGCCGGGTTGGCCTCGCTCGACCAGGCGAAGATCGAGAAGGACCCGAAGAAGGGCGAGTTCTATGTCGCGGTGATCGAGAAACCCGGCCGCGACGCGATCGATGTGCTGGTTGAGATGTTGCCCGACATTGCCCGCAAGTTTCCGTGGCCGAAGTCGATGCGATGGGGAACGGAGTCGGCAAAGCCTGGCGCGTTCTCGTGGGTCCGCCCGCTTCATGCGATCGTCGCAACTTTTGGGCCTGAGACTGAAGATCCGCTGGTCGTCCCGTTCACGGTCGGTGGAATTTCTGCCGGCAACGTCACCTATGGCCACCGCTTCCTGAGCCCTGGCCCGATCGAAGTGCGCCGTCAGGACGACTGGATGACCAAGCTTGAGAAAGCCAAAGTCATCGTCGATCCGGAGCGGCGCCGGCAAATCATCCTGACCGAAGCAAAGAACCTGGCGTTCGCGCAGGGCTACGAACTGATCGAGGACGAGGGCCTGCTTGGAGAGACAGCCGGCCTCGTCGAATGGCCCGTAGTGCTGATGGGTTCGTTTGACCCGGCCTTCCTCGCGATCCCGGCCGAGGTGATCCGCACCACTATCCGCAACAACCAGAAATGCTTCGTGGTACGCGACCCGCAAACGTCGAAGCTCGCACCACGCTTCATCCTCGTTTCCAATATGGAAGCGATTGACGGCGGCAAAGCCATCGTCGCGGGCAACGAGCGCGTCATCCGCGCGCGGCTGTCCGATGCGAAGTTCTTCTACGACACCGATCTGAAGACTCGCCTTGAGGACCGGCTGCCTAAATTCGCGCAGATAGTCTTCCATCAGAGGCTCGGGACCCAGGCTGAACGGATCGCGCGCATCGTGCGTCTCGCCGGTCTGATCGCGCCGATGATCACGGCCGATCCGGTCAAGGCGGAACGCGCGGCGATGCTGGCCAAGGCCGATCTGCTCACCGAAGTGGTCGGCGAATTTCCCGAGCTTCAGGGCCTCATGGGCAAGTATTATGCGCTCGCTCAGGGCGAGGACGATGCCGTCGCCCATGCCTGCGAAGACCATTACAAGCCCGTCGGTCCGAGCGATCTCGTGCCGGCCGATCCGGTTGCGATTGCGGTCGCGCTTGCCGACAAGATCGACACGCTGGTCGGCTTCTGGGCGATTGATGAAAAGCCGACGGGTTCGAAGGACCCCTACGCATTGCGGCGCGCGGCGCTTGGCGTCATCCGCATCATCCTGGCAAACGATCTGCGGCTGAACCTGGCCGAATTGTTTGCGCTCGCCACTGAGGGCTACCTCGAACAGGGCAAGTCGTTCATGAAGGATTTCGTCGGCGAAGCCTCGAAGGGCGCTGACGATCTGTCGGCGCTCAAGCTGAGCTACGACGCGATGACCGGCTCCGATCTGCGCGACTTCTTCGCCGATCGCCTCAAGGTGCAATTGCGCGAGCAGGGCGCGCGGCACGATCTCGCCGATGCCGTTCTTGCGGTCGAGGACCAGAACGACCTCGTCACGATTGTGCGCCGCGTCGAGGCACTGGCGAAATTCCTCGATACCGACGATGGCAAGAATCTGCTCGCTGGATACAAGCGCGCAGCAAATATTCTGCGCATCGAGGAGAAGAAGGACGGCATGGCCTATGCCGGCGACCCGGATCCGGCGCTCCTGAAGGAGCCGGAGGAAATGGCGCTTGCAAAGGCGATGGTGTCAATCGCGCCGGAGGCCAGCGAAGCCTATGCGCGCGAGGACTTTGCCGGCGCGATGGCCGCGATGGCCAAGCTCCGACCCGCGGTTGACGCCTTCTTCGACAAGGTGACGGTCAACGCCGACGACAAGGCGCTGCGTGCGAATCGGTTGGTCCTGCTCAACCGGATTCGCGAGGCGACGCGTACCGTAGCGGACTTCTCCAAGATCGAGGGATAGGCGTCCCTCCGCCGCTAAATCCCCTTCATGATGACGCCGAGCGCAAGAACGACATATGCGAGTATCGCAATCCAGAATGCGTATTTGGTAATGACGGGGATGATGACTAGTGCGCCGAGTAGCGCGAGGATCGCGAGCGCCAGTGAGATCAGAAAAGTGATGCGCGACGGCGCGTTGAGAATCGGCATCTTATGTCCCTCGTTCGGTCGGATTCGAAGAGGCCGAACGGACCCCGGTCGGTGTAGTGAGTCAAGTCTCGGGCGGCGGTAACCCACCGGCCGTCATCGCTTTAAGTGCCTGCCTTCAACCCACGGAGACCAAAATGACAATCACCATCGGACATCTGCAGCCGATCATCGCCCTGATCGCCGGCATCTTGATCCTGGTCATGCCGCGGCTGCTGAACTTCATCGTTGCGATCTATCTGATCGCCGTAGGGCTCCTGGGGCTCGGGATCTTCAAGTAACGCTTGGTTTCGAGGCTGGCCGCGGCACTTCCTTCGTCGCGGTTGAATCAGGTGCGGAAACCGGTCAAGTAGCGGCGGGGGGCCGGTATTTGAGGTTTGTCTTTTGTTAGGACGTCGATGATGGCGAAATGGGTTTACAGCTTCGGCGGCGGCAAGGCCGAGGGCAAGGCCGACATGAAGAACCTGCTCGGCGGCAAGGGCGCAAACCTCGCCGAGATGGCCAATCTGGGCCTGCCGGTGCCGCCGGGCTTCACCATCACCACCGAGGTCTGCACCTACTTCTACGCGCACGGCGAGAGCTACCCCAAAGAACTGTCTGCCGAGGTCGACGCGGCGCTGGATTCGGTGGGCGAGATCACCGGAAAGGGTTTTGGCGACAAGTCCAACCCGCTCCTCGTTTCGGTGCGCTCCGGCGCTCGTGCGTCAATGCCGGGCATGATGGACACCGTGCTTAATCTCGGTCTGAACGACGAGACGGTTGAGGCCCTCGCCACGAAATCCGGCGACCGTCGTTTTGCCTACGATTCCTATCGCCGCTTCATCACCATGTATTCGAACGTCGTACTCGGCATCGAGCACCACCTGTTCGAGGACATTCTGGCCGAGCACAAGGACGCCAACGGCTACAGCCTCGATACCGAGCTGAGCGCCGAGGACTGGCAGGTACTCGTGAACCTCTACAAGCAAAAGGTTCGCGAAGAGTCTGGCAAGCCTTTTCCGCAGGATCCGAAGGAGCAGCTCTGGGGCGCCATCGGTGCGGTGTTCGGATCGTGGATGAATGCCCGCGCCAAGACCTACCGTCGCCTCCACAATATTCCGGAGAGCTGGGGCACCGCGGTCAATGTCCAGGCCATGGTGTTCGGCAATATGGGAGACGATTCCGCGACCGGCGTTGCCTTCACCCGCAACCCATCGACGGGTGAAAAGACGCTGTATGGCGAATTCCTGATCAACGCCCAGGGCGAGGATGTGGTCGCTGGTATCCGCACGCCACAGGAGATCACGGAAGCTGCGCGCAAGGAGGCCGGATCGGACAAGCCTTCGCTCGAAAGTGCGATGCCGGAAGCGTTCGCGGAACTGACGCGCATTTATGGCGCGCTCGAAAAGCATTATCGCGACATGCAGGATCTCGAATTCACCATCGAGCAGGGCAAGCTCTGGATGTTGCAGACGAGGTCCGGCAAGCGCACGGCAAAGGCTGCGCTGAAGATCGCTGTAGAACTTGCGAGCGAAGGGCTAATCACCGAACAGGAAGCCGTGATGCGGATCGATCCCGCGTCGCTCGACCAGCTCCTCCATCCGACCATCGATCCGAAGGCCGAGCGCAGGATTGTCGCAACGGGCCTGCCGGCTTCACCGGGAGCGGCGTCCGGGGAGATCGTGTTCTCCTCGGAAGAGGCAGAAGAACTCAAGGCGAAGGCGCGCAAAGTCATCCTGGTGCGCGTGGAGACCAGCCCGGAAGACATCCACGGCATGCATGCAGCCGAAGGCATTCTGACCACGCGCGGCGGGATGACCTCGCATGCCGCTGTCGTGGCGCGCGGCATGGGCAAGCCCTGCGTTTCCGGCGCCGGTTCGATCCGCATCGATTACAACGCGAAAACCCTGAGCGTTGCCGGACAGACCCTCAAGCAGGGCGACATCATCACGATTGACGGCTCGACCGGTCAGGTTCTGCTCGGACGGATTCCGATGATCGAGCCGGAATTGTCGGGTGAGTTTGGCACCCTGATGAGCTGGGCCGATCAGGTGCGGCGACTTGGTGTCCGCGCCAATGCCGATACGCCGGCGGATGCGCGTACAGCTCTGAAGTTTGGCGCAGAGGGCATCGGTCTTTGCCGCACGGAGCACATGTTTTTCGAGGCCGATCGCATTCTCGCCGTTCGCGAGATGATCCTCGCCGACTCCGAAAAGGCCCGCCGCGCGGCGCTTGCGAAAATCCTGCCGATGCAGCGTTCGGATTTCGCCGAACTGTTCGAGATCATGCAGGGCCTTCCGGTTACGATCCGGCTGCTCGATCCGCCGCTGCACGAGTTCCTGCCGCATGGCGAAGCCGAGATTGCCGAGGTCGCGAAGTCACTTGGCACCGAACCGCAGAAAATCAGGAACCGCGCCGCGGAACTCGCGGAGTTCAATCCGATGCTCGGCTTCCGCGGCTGCCGTATTGCGATCGCCTATCCTGAAATCGCCGAGATGCAGGCGCGCGCTATCTTCGAGGCGGCTGCTGAAGCGGGCAAGAAGACCGGAAAGCCGGTGGTCCCGGAGGTCATGGTTCCTCTGATCGCGACCCGCATCGAATTCGAGATCGTCAAGGCGCGCATTGATGCGATGGCCGAGGCGGTTGCAAAAGAGAAGGGTGTGCGGCTGGACTATCAGGTCGGCACCATGATCGAGCTGCCGCGCGCCTCGCTGATGGCTGACAAGATTGCGGAAGGCGAGGGGGGCGCGGAATTCTTCTCGTTCGGGACCAACGACCTGACCCAGACCTGTTTCGGCATCAGCCGCGACGATGCCGCAAGCTTCCTTGCGACCTACACCGCACGGGGCATCCTCCCGGTCGACCCGTTCGTGTCGATCGATCGCGAAGGCGTGGGTGAACTGGTGCGGATCGGAGTCGAGCGTGGGCGCAGGGTGCGGCCGGATCTCAAGGTCGGCATCTGTGGCGAGCATGGCGGTGACCCGGCCTCGGTCGCGTTCTGCCATGAGGTGAATCTGGACTACGTGTCCTGCTCACCGTTCCGGGCGCCGATTGCGCGCCTCGCCGCGGCGCAGGCTGCACTCGGCAAGGAAGTCGCAAGCCAGGCCTAGGGCTTGGATTTCTGCTGCGTTGCCGGGACGGCTTCGGCGGTCGCGGCCTCGCGCCAGGCGCGCAGTTCCGACATGGTCCTGCGCGACAGCGGCGACGGCTGCTGACCGAGCCGCGGACGGTAGACGTCCGACGGCTTGAGTGGCGGGCGATCGGCTTTGCGTTCGAAACTGGCCATATCAGACTGCTACTTTCTTCAGGAACGTGTCGACTTCATCGCGCATGTCGGCGAATGCCTGTTCCACCTGCCCGCAGCTGCGAAGCACGGTTTCGGCGGTCGTGCGGGTGTCGGTAGCGGCACGCGCGACCTGATCGAGGACGCCCACGATATCCTGCGTGCCGTTGGCGGCGCTCGAGACGTTGTGCGAGATTTCTCCGGTCACCGCGTTCTGTTCCTCGACTGCGGCCGCGACGGCGGATGTGAAGCGCTCGATCTCCTGCATGCGCTGGGTTATGCGTCCGATTGCTTCGACCGCGTTGCCGGTCGACGCCTGAACGCCGAGAATCTGTCTGGAAATGTCTTCGGTCGCTTTCCCTGTCTGCACGGCGAGAGACTTCACCTCGGATGCGACTACGGCAAATCCCCGGCCGGATTCTCCGGCCCGGGCTGCTTCGATCGTGGCATTGAGCGCCAGCAGATTGGTCTGGCCTGCGATGGTGCGTATCAGTTCGACGACGTCACCAATTTGCTGTGCGGCGTCAGCAAGTCCCTTGACCCCGTCGTTGGCCGACCGTGCTTCGTCGACTGCGCAACGTACAGCATCGGTAGTTTGGACAAGCTGGCGGCTGATTTCATTGATCGAGGAAGCCATTTCGTCCGCAGCCGTTGCTGCCGTTGCGACATTGGTAGAGGCTTCGTTCGAGGCCTGGACTGCGGTTTCGGCACGCTGCGAGGTGTGGCCCGATGCCGTGAACAGGGAATTTGCCGTCAGCTTCATCGAAGCGGTGCTCGCGCTTACGGTTTGAAGCAGGCTGTCCATGCTGTGCCGGAACGCTGCGATAGCGCCTTCGACAACGGTGCGGCGTTTTTCAAGAAGCGCGTGGGTCGCTCGTTCTTTTTCGAACAATTGCTGCTCTGTGACGTCCTGATGGGTCGCGACCCAGCTTCCGTCGGGCATCGGCTGTTCGGATACCGAGATAACGCGGCCATCACCGGTGGTGAACGTCTGGGTCGTGACCTTGCCTTCGGATATCCGCTTCAGGATGTCAGTGATGTAGGTATCAGCATCGTCGCTGAACAAGCCGATGTCGGATCGATGCTTGAGCACCTCTTTCAGCGAGCGGCCCGGCCGAACGATCTCCGGCGACATGTTGTACATCGAAACGTAGCGGTCGTTGCAAAGCAGAAGCTTGGCTGCCGGATCCCACATGCAGAGACCCTGCGGGGTGTTGTGCAGTGCAAGCGTCAGCCGCTTGTTCTGGCGCCGCAATCGCAAACTCACGATGGCAAGTGTCGCGGTCGAGACCGCCAGGCCCGCGACCAGGGACATACCCACAGCCGGTGCGAGTGGCTCCCACAATGCGTTCAGCATCCGGTCCTCACGGAAAAAGGAGAGACGGATTTATACCTTCAGCGGCTTTCCGCATGGTTAACCGACCCTTGTTTCCGGACCCTGCCGGGTATTCCCTGCCCACGCCTGCGTGCTAGCCTTTGGCCAGAAGAGGTCGCACCCCGCTTGGCGGGGTAGTCGGTCCGACAAGAAGATACGGGTGGGGGGAGAATGGCGGGGGAACCGAAGGCGGAATCCGTCCAGGACGCAATCGAGTCCGAACGGCTGCGCAAGGCCGAGGAATTTATCGAGCAGGACGAGGGCGCGGCCAACCGGCTCACCGGCATGGCCGGAGCGATCGTGACCGCGATCGCGGTTGCGATGTCCTTGTTCCACCTTTACGCCGCCTACGAGATCGTACCGACCCAGGAACTGCGCTACACCCACGTCGCCTTCGTATTGTTGTTGTCGTTTCTGCTGTTCCCGATGGCCAGCCGCTTCCGCGACCGGATTCGCTGGTTCGACGTGATCGCCGGCCTCACCTGCGTCGGCATCCTGATCTATGCCATCGTCGGCGGCGAAGATTTTACCGACCGGGCGACCACGCCGAACCGCACCGATGTCGTTCTTGGCGTGATCTTTATCATTCTTCTGATCGAGGCGACCCGGCGAACGATCGGTCCGATCGTGCCGATCATATCGCTGCTGTTCATTGCCTATGCGCTGGCGGGACCTTATCTGCCGGCGCCCTGGAATCATCGGGGCTACGGCTTCGATGCGCTTGTCGGGCATCTCTTCATTACGCTCGAAGGGATATTCGGCGTGCCGGTCGATGTGTCGGCGACACTGATCGTGCTGTTCACGATTTTCGGCGCGTTCCTGCAGCAATCCGGCGCCGGCAAGTTCTTCATCGACTTCTCGATGACGCTGATGGGCCGCAGCCCGAACGCGGCCGGTCGCACCGTGGTGCTGTCATCATTCCTGCTGGGTGGGCCATCCGGTTCGGGCGTTGCGACCACGGTGACGATCGGCGCCGTCGCCTATCCGATGATGAAGCGGGCGGGCTTTGAGAAGAACGCGGCTGGCGGTTTGCTGGCGGCCGGCGGCCTGGGTGCGATCATATCGCCGCCGGTGCTGGGCGCCGCCGCCTTCCTGATCGCGGAATTCCTGAAGATCAGCTACCTCGACGTGATCTGGATGGCGACGATTCCGACCATCCTTTACTACCTGTCGCTGTTCTTCATGGTCGAACTCGACGGCAAGCGGTACGGCGTTCGCGGCGAGCCTTATGTTCCAGACCTTTCTCTTGCCGAATTGACGCGTCGCTACTGGTTTCACTTCATCTCGCTGATCTCGATCGTCGTGTTCATGGTGTGGGGCTACTCACCCACCACGTCGGTGCTCTACGCCATCGGCATGACGATGCTGATGAGCT
>VFQN01006187.1_pt1 | contig 13934 bp, 19 predicted proteins | sample 3512371 | NCBI WGS metagenome assembly VFQN01 (sample SAMN10412370, study PRJNA504923) | tailings metagenome | isolation source: Replicate 2 from Balatoc abandoned mine | place: Philippines: Itogon, Benguet | collected 2017-08-28
GGGAAGAGGAGGACGGTGGGGGGGGGGGGGGGGGGGAGGGGGGGGGAAGGGGGGGTGTGGGGGGGGGGGGGGGGGGGGGGGCCATGCGGCTGCGTGGTTGTGTGCAATCAGCCGCTCCCCTCACGACCTTCGGCCCGTCGGGGGCACCGGCCCGTAAGCCCACACGGCTATTCTGTAGGTGCTACTCGTCCCCTCGCCTCTCCCGCACGCTACCCCACGCCTCTTCCCAAACTCCCATCCACACGCCCGTACCCGCCCCTCCTCCGCTCTGCGCCCCTCCTCTCGCCCCCAGGGGACGTGTACAACCCCGATGCGCACAGCCGCACCCGCGTCATGCTCACCATCCACAACATGGACAACACGGGTGGGTGGTGGAGTTAGGCGGTAGAACGACAGATGAATTTTGGGTGGGGGGAAGGGGGAGTGTGCGGTGTGGTATCCGCGTAAGAGTAGGCTTGGGGCAGGGGTGGGGGTGGGGTAGGAGAGGTCGAGGAAGAGGAAGAGGCAGGCGAACGGCGATTAATGCGCGTGGGCGGGCAGGGCCGGATTGCGGCTGAGTTCCGGCAGCGTTAGGTGTGAGGGGCCGGGTGGCAGGTGCACGTGGGGTTGGGAGGCTAGGTTCAACACCTCGCCTGACGCAACTGTCGCAGCCCCAGGCGACTGCCGTCAGGATCAGTTGTTATCCCCGTTGGTCACAAGGGTGTGTTGTTCTTGTGATGCAATCACTCCTCCTCATGGCATAACACGGTGCCCATCCCCTCCGCCCCCCAAAGGCGAGTGCCGGCAGGACGAGTTCTTCTTCTCCGGCCACCCGGGTGAGGCCTTCGCCTCCATCGACAAGGCGCTGGACGAGCGCACCATCGGCCACAACCCCGAACGCATCAACCTCATGAAGGTGGGGGCGGGCGGGTGCCGGGGGGCGTGATGAGTGGGATGTGGGTGGCGGAATGACCTGTGACCAGATGCGTTTCGACCCCCCAGCCCACCCCTAAGCTGCACACCCAGCCCATGCTTATCCCATCCAGGACGCCGTCAACATGGTGTCCCTAATACACACCCAGCAACCTGCAAATACACCTGCTCGCTGCCTGCCCCTCCCGCACCCCCCAGGGCGGCATCGTGTACTCCAACGCCGTCACCACGGTGTCCCCCACCTACGCCAACGAGGTGCTCAACGGGGGGGCGGCAGGATGGCTGAGGGAGACCTTCGCTCGCCCAGAGGTGGGGCGAGCGGGGTGGAAACGAGTGTGCGCGGTACGCCGCCAACGAGTTATGTTTGCCGGGAGGGCAGTCAGTTGATGCCAGTGCCAGTGCGGATGCGGGCTGCGGGGGCGAGGGCTGGCGCTTAAGGGGAGGAGGGCAAGATCGAGGGGTGCAGCGGGAGGTGTGTCGGGAGCGTCGGCGCTTCGGCCGCCGGAGCTCTTCACGTGACCGTGGGCGGATGCGGCTCGGTGTGAAGGGAGGTGGCCGGCAGATGGGGAGCAGGGACAGGTGGCAGGCGGTTAAGGGTAATCAGGGTGGGGGATGACGCAGGGATGTTTTGCAGCATCCCACTCGATCACCGCCCCGTTTGCCTGGCTGTTGTGCAACGTACTTGTGCACCCGCGCCCAAGGGGGATTTGGTACACACGCCCGCCCTGCCCCCTACGTACTTGCCGTGTGCGTTGGCCCGCAGCAACGCTCCAAGTTCTTCGGCATTCTCAACGGCATCGACACGGAGGTGGGCGGGGTGGGGTTGGGAGGGGTTTGAGGCGGCGCATTCGAGGCGGCATGGGGTGGCGCGTGGTGCCGAAGGTACCGGTATGCAAACGGCGGCGGACGCTGGTCATCGGGCGGTTGCATTACGAGGAAACGGGACGTGGCAGCGGTGAACCTGCATCCCACGGGGTGCAGTTTAAAGGCGTTGCGGTGCTCCTGTCCTTATTACGACCCCATACTAAGCCTCACTCCACCGCCAATACCCTGCCTGCCCGCTGCTTCCCCCACCCCACCCCACCCCACCCCACCCAGGAGTGGGACCCCGCCGCCGACCCGCTGCTGGCCGCCCCCTTCTCCGCCGACCAGCCGGAGGGCAAGGCGCTGTGCAAGCGGTTCCTGCAGCAGGTGGGTTAGCAGGAGGGGGAGGAAGGCATTGCGCGGATTAACGCCACTGGCTGAGGGCGCGTGCGCATGTTTCGGCCGCCCGTCCGTTCCGCCCTCTGCCGCCCCTTATCCTTGCGCCGCTGGGTCACGCGCTTTGGGCGCGTGCGCCTCCCTGTACCGGTGGCCGCCTGTACCGGTGGCCCGTTCCGCTATTATTTCGTCTACTGCTGGAAACGGGGAACAAAGACATGGCTGCTACCGGTATACGCACATGCAAGCGAATGGGAAAGGGCCTAACGGAGCCCAGGCGCACCGCACACCTCCTTCCCAGTTACGCAGTCACAAGTAGCGCTGCTGTCTGCACAACTTGTTTCGGCACAACGTTTAAACCGGAACCCATCGTCCCGCCCCCATGGCCCGATCCTGGAGGTATCCCTTCTATGCACGTCAAACGGCAACCAATGTCTCCTTTTCCCACCTTGTGTTACACAGCGCCCCCAAGCTTTTCCGTGCGTTCCTGACGCCTCACACGGTTTCTCGCGTTTTACGCGTACCCCCAGTCCTCGCACCCCCTTGCCTCCCCCTCCCCCTCCCCCTCCCCCTCCCGCCGCCCCAGGGCCTGGGCCTGGAGGTGGACCCCCGCAAGCCGCTGGTGGCGGTGGTGAGCCGCCTGGTGCCGCAGAAGGGCATCCACCTCATCAAGGTGGGGGCACGTGCAGGAGGGCTGGGGCGCGAGGTCTTGCAAATGCTAGTTGACTAGCAGAGTACCTGGCCAAGCCGGGCAGACGCTGGGGGATGTGGCCAAAGTGTTGGGGGGAGCGTGACAAAGGTGGGTCGACGGGGAGAAGGCCCGTGGCGTGGCACGTGGGGCATGGGAGGAGCAAGGTACTGGTGCGCGTTGCTGTGTGGCCCGCATTCCACTCGCCGCACAATGGTGGCTCACCCTGCCCTGCCCATCGCACATACGCCCTGCTCTTCGCTCCAAGCCCCCCGGCCTGCATAACGCGACCTCCTGCCCCGCTCACTCGCTGCAGGCCGCCATCTTCCGCACCGTGGAGGCCGGCGGGCAGTTTGTGCTGCTGGGCAGCGGCCACTCCGACCCCGTGTTCAGGCAGCTGGCGGACGGGCAGTTCAGGGACCACCCCAACTGCAGGTGCGGTGTGTTTAGGGCTGTAAGGGTGCGGCATGGAAGCTGGAGTGGGGCGCGCGCAATCAACCCTTGCCAAAGGAGTGGCGGGGTGGTGCGGGGCGTCGCGGGACCACCCCAAGGTTGCGGTACGGTGCGCGGGGGGTGGGCTGACGTGCCCCTTGATGTGCAGGATGGCCCGCAGGGCAGGTGGCTCGGCACATGGGACGCCGACACGTACTGGCAACCAGCCGCCCGACGGTACCGAACGCGACGTGTATGTGTGCAGCCAGCGTCGCCAGATGCCTCCCCACCACGTGCCCCCTGCATACAGCGGGCCAGCCCACCGCCAAGGGCCCTATCCACCGCCGGGCATCACGTGCAATCGGTACCTGTCTACTCCGCTGCTGTGTCGCCTCCTCACGCGTCCCCCCTGCCTCGCGCCCTCCCCACCAGGCTGCTCATAATGTACAGCGAGCGCCTGGCGCACCAGATCTACGGCGCCGCGGACGTGGTGGTGGTGCCCTCCATGTTCGAGCCGTGCGGCCTGACGCAGATGATCGCGCTGCGCTACGGCGCGGTGCCGGTGGTGCGCAGGTGGGGAGGGCGGGCGGCAGGCAGGGGGCGGGGGGGCGGCGGGGGTGGTACCGGGAGGGCTCTAGGAGGCACAGCCACTGGGGTATGGGCGCAGGCGCGCGTTGGGCAGGTGAGGGCTGCGCGTGGGAGGGGTAGGGGGACACACCCGAGACACGCGGGCGGCTGCCAACGGGCTTCCCGGCTTCAAGTCGTACACGTTCCGATGCGACGCACCTTCCTGCGCGCCGTGCCCTCATGCATGCATGTGCCGCACCGCCGTCCCGCACCGTCCCGCACCTTGCTGAGCCGCGCGCCCCCTCCTCCCCGGCGCCCCCAGGACCGGCGGCCTGGCCGACACCGTCAACGACGTGGAGCACGGCAGCGGCAACGGCCCGCGCAACGGCTTCACGTTCGACGGCGCCGACGACGGCTCGCTGCACGGCGCGCTGGACCGGGCGCTGCGGCTGTACAGGGAGCAGCCGGCCAGGTGGGGCGGCAGGGGAGGGGGATGCGGGTCTTTGGGACGGGATGAAAGGGGAGGCTGGAGCGCGCGGGGGTAGGGGTGGGGTAGGGGTCTGTGGGCACACGGTAGTGGAGAGCTGGAGGCGGAGGGGCCACTAGTCATGGAAGGGTTGGAGAGGCCTGAGGCTGACGTCCTACGGGCGAAAGTCGGCGGGCAAGGGAAAGTGGAGTACGATAAGGCCAAGAGCGGTGTAGTAGACGCTAGAGGGAATTAGGCAAAATGGTGTTATTTCCCTGCACAAGACCACCAATCACTCTGCTGTATACGCGCGCTTTGCTTTGCTGTCCGCCCGCTCCCGCACAGGTGGTCGAGCCTGTCGCAGGACAACATGCGCATCGACGTGTCGTGGGCCAAGTCGGCGCGCTCCTACGTGGACGTGTACCGCGCCATCAGCCCCGGCTACTGAGCGGCAGGACCCTGGCATGTAGCTGTACGGTTGCCGTGGTCTCTGCAGGGGCCCGATCTGCAGGGTACTGTGTGCAGGCGCCCTGGCTCTGAAACCCGGGGGACGGGGCCTGGGTGCAGGACGCACGGCGGCAGCATGGCGCGTTGGACAGGAGTGCGGTTTCAAGGCGACGGCGTGACAGAGGGCCCGGGAGCAACAATGAGAGAAGGGGGTAGAATGCAGGCTGGGTGAGATGGGCCGGGGGCCGGGGGCAGCTTGCAACGACTTCGCAGAGTCACGATTTTGCGGCTGAATTTTCCTCGAGGGTTTTGGCCTTCGGTCCTATTTTGAGGGGCCGGTGTGGGCGTGCGAGTGTCCTGTAAGGGTAACGGGGGTTTGGTGGGCACGGGGCAGGCGGCAGGTCAAGTGGGTGTAGGGGGCCGCACCGTCATGCAAGGTCTTGTGCTGCATGCTTTGTGCATTGAGTTTTGCTGAAACAGGCTAAGGTCAGGTGCGACGACCCTGGCCAATGCTGTTTTGTTGCGCTCTGAAGCACGCCTTACCCCTCCTCTGGCCATGAGCGGGTGTCGAAGCAGGGGAGAAGGCCGGCCGGGGTGTGGGGCATTTGGAATGCTGGCGCATGTACCATAAGCATTTTTGTGTGGGTCGCCTTGGGTCTGCGATGGCTGCGATGACAGTGTGACCCTCTATTTTGCACGAGGGACGGCCAGGGGAGTACAGCAACCCTGGCGGGCTTTTTGCATCGCCGCGAACATCACTGCCAGGTTTTGGAGGTGCCTCAACTGGCCATGATTCAAACCTATTTTCAAGTTACCAACGGCGGTGCTCTGCGTGACAGCTTGGGAGCTAATGTGGCACAAGAGAGGGGTGTGTTGGGTGGCTTGAATTTAACAACTGGCCGTCGCATGGGCATAGCATAGCTAGAGCATGCTCATCCGGTGACATTCTGCGCGGAGGTGACCCCACATGTACCGGTACGCCTGGACTCCTACCACACGGAGACGGCGTAGCCATCGCCAGTCAAGGGCTTTTGTAAGGTCCCAACCTTGAAAGCGGTATTTATTCCATACGACTGACAACTGGTGCGGAATCCGGCACACGCACAGTGCCCTCCTGTTCCGCTATCCGATGCCCCCCATGCACCTTTCCTCGACGTGAGTATTGACAGACAAGAGACGCCCCCGCCTACCCTACATTCAAGAAGATGCAACAGCCCCCGCATGTGCCCTGTCCACATGCACGAGTCAGTGCGAAACAAAGAAGACCCTGAACCACACAGCCCATACCCGATGGGCAACGGAGTACGATGCGTTTAGGCCAAAACGCTTGGGCGCCAGCCAACAACCCTTGACCTGCGGGCCTCACAGAATCCCCCGACACCACCGGTACCCGCCCGTGCGACACAATTCATCTCCACGGTCGCTTGAGTACCAGGGCCTTCGCCACTACAGCAGCCCCCCGTGCGAAGAGAACACGTGCAGTGCATTGCACATGCGTCGTGCTGCAAGCCAGTTCGTTGTGCGCCCCCAGTAAGTGCCTGACAGTATCGGTGCCCGTGCAAACTCGACATTTACCATGACTGCTCATGCGCCGCCTCACGGCGGCTTTGACCTGACCACCTACTGAACCCCAGCGCCCACCGCCCCACGCGCTACAGCAGCAGGCCGGGGAAGCGGCTGTTCATGCGGATCTGCGGGCGGCGGCCCGACTCCAGCATCTCGCGCCCGGCCTTGACCTGTGGGATGGGAAGAAACGACGGAGATGGCGTTAATTACAAAAATCGGACATTGAAGTGTAGACGTCACGATACTTAGCTGCGACATCTACCCTTGTGCACTGTCGCAATGCTCGGTTGTGATAAGGTAGAGCCATCAGATAGTGGTGCATGTTAGTTATCCTTCAGGAGTTAGGACAAGTAGTTGTGGTGAATTGTTTATCTTCATCGGCTCGGGTGGTGTCCTGGATAGGCGGTGCTCATGCGATCTGTGGTGCAGCGGTCCGACCTTGGAGTCAGAGTGGTGCATGAAGGGTATCAGCACAGGCTGTAGACCTCTCAGAACAGGTCTGTGTTGGTGATGTTTATCATCAGCCTCCATACCGACCGCATGCAACTGTGCAGACAAACGGCGTCAATGTCATGCGCATCGCGGGCAGAGCACCACGCTAGTCATCCCGCCCTGACCAACCCTCGCCCCACATCCCCGAATGCTCGGGGGCACCCACGCGGGCCCCGACCCACCTTGGCGACCAGCCTCATCTTGTCCATGGCCGTGATGCGGCAGCAGCCCCCGATGTCCAGCTCCGTGAGGATGGGCAGCCGCAGCAGCGCGCTCACCGCGTCGTGCGTCAGCGCCGTGGCGCCGCACAGCGACAGCTTCATGGGCGCCATGTCTGCAGGACAACACGATCGAGGGCCGTCGCGGCGTCAGGGAGCTGCCGCTTGGCAAATGGAGTGACAGGAAAAGGCAAGCCACTCGGGATGGTCATGGACCCCGTGCTTGCACATTACACGAGAACACCCAGGGACAGCAGCATGGCGTCAAGGGGCAAGCCGCCGCCTGGTCCGAGTATTGGACATGCACACAACGCAGCGACGAGATAAGGGTTGCGCCGTTGCTGCAGCAGCAGCAGCGTCGGCGATGCGAGGCAACAGATACCCATGAAACAGCCTGACGCCCACAAAGCGGCTGCCAATCCCCACAGGGCACACCGGCGGAGTGCAACTTGGAAGGCGCCACTCACCCGAGTTCTGCGCGCACCAGCGGTTGCAGATGCCGTCCACCAGCGCCTTGACGCCCTCGTTGTCCACGTGACTGTAGCTGCTGCGGCTGAGGGTGGGCTGCTGCTTGTACACGTAGCTGTCCAGCCGCAGGTCGGCCACCGGCAGCAGGCCTGCGTGGGTTAGGAGCGTAGGTGGGTCAGTGGACCATTTGCACTGGTGACCCACGCAGCATGTGTCATGTGGCGTATGTCGTATGGCGAAGCATCCGATCGGACGAGACAGCACACCTAGGTTGAAAGACATCACGGCTAAGCGGTCATGACCTACATACGCATCCGTTCAGCGTTTCGCCGCTTGCACACCAAAATGCCAGCACACACATACACACCCACCTATCACCCGCAGCTCGTCGGCTGTGAGCACGAAGTTGCGCACGATCAGCTCCAGGTGTTTGAGCTCCTTGATGCTCATGAGGGCCGCCAGCGCCTCGTCCAGGTCGCTCTTCTTGCCGACCAGGTAGCTCACACGGGTAAGCGCGGGGCTGCGACAGGGCAAGAGGCAGCGCTGGCGTCACAACGTGGTCATCCGTTTCGGGACAGCTACCGACTGTTTACGTGCTGCAATTAGGGACTGCTTGTGCCAAGAGCTTACCAGAATCGCGCAGCTGCCTTGATGTTAACGGCCGGTCCGTCGAGCTCAACGTCCGTGAGGTTCCCCAGGCGCTCGATGATCACTCCAAAGCTGTCATCCAGGCATACTTGCCGGACGACAAGCTTTGTAAGCCACCGCGGGCCCCGCTGCACCCATGTCCCGCTGGAGCTCTTGCACGGCCCCCAGTTCAGGGCAGGGATGTTTGCGACATGAGCCGTCGTAAGCTCCGGGCAGCCCTCGAAGAGGGGTACCAGGAACTTGCCTGCAGAAATGAAGGGCCATTTGACAGAAGTACCGGGGACCAAAACGAATAGCTGCAACATGCCCCCATCCAAATGCGCGCGCGCGCAGCTGCCGCAAACGCACCTTGTGCCCGCTCCATCTCCTCTCCCGTGAAGCTCTGCAGGAGTGGTGACGCCCGCACCAGCGCGCAAAGCGCCACATCGGTGACCTGCTTGGCGTTTTGCAGCTTGACCTTGGTGAGCCTGCTGCCCACCCGCTGCGCCACAGCCGCGACCAGGCGGTCAGAGACGGCCTCTCCACAGAAGAGCACCTCCGTGTAGCCTACAAGGACCATGAGTACGAAGTTAGGCTCCATTGAGCGCGAAACGGGGCGGCGGCCACTGCACCCCAACCACCTTTCTCCCTCCTCACCCTCCAGCAGTTCTGCGGCAGCGCAGAAGACCTCCTCTTTTTGCACCATCGACAGCCTCCGAAAGCGCTGGATGGACGACAGGCTGCAAAAGGTGTTCTCCAGGACGTCGAAGCCGATGCACACCCCTGGGTTCACCTCGTGCGCCACATTACGCCACTGCCGGCAGACGCCGCAGAAGGCGAGTAAGTGGATCAACGCGTGGCCAGGCGGTTCGTTTTGTACTAGGTAGGTAGCAATGCTGCGAACAGCAGCGTCAGGGAAGTGCACTTCGCGGTCAGCGTCAGAGCACATCCCGACATTCAGTTTTGCAAACGCGTCCGCAAGATCGTCGTTCAGAACTCCGTTGTGCGGGGTGGCACCCATAGTTGCGGAAAGGGAATGCAGCATATGGCAAGGCCTACTGGCTTCGGGATTATTGAATGCAAAGTATCAGTGCAAAAGTATTAGCAGCTGTGCCCTGTGCTTTACGGCAGAGGAGGCCAGAGGGCATACAAGGATTACTGACAGAAAAAGTACGGTAGGCCTTTGCAATTGCCGAGGCTCAACGAGGGAGCCTTTTGCAGTTCTGCTGCTGTCTTTTGTTATGCTGGAAGTCTATTTACGAGGTTATGCAAAGCACAGTTGTGAGGTCATGCAATGTCCCGTTTCGTTTGCCTGTGCGCAACAGTTTCTTGCCCGTGCCTGCCCTCGCAGCCGCAGGGCTGGCCCTAAAACAAATTCGGTTGCAACAGTCGCATAAAAGGATGCCGGAACGCACCCCTGCAGCGCGGGTTTCCGCTTTCTGTCAGGGTTTTCCCTCCAGTCCAGTCATCGTTGCAAATCGCTGATTCATCCTCCCTTTGGATCATCGCTGATTCATCCTCCCTTTGGATTATCATTTGCAATTCTAGAACCATATTGTGTAACTGCCATGTTCAAAATGTCCTTTGCCGTAAACCTGACTAATGCGTTCGTCGGCCGGCAAAGGCACGTGGCCGGCAACTAGGCCTGTAGGGGCAGGGAAGTCCTGGTCGTCTGCCCTGCAGCGCTGGCGCCTGGGCGGCCTCACAGGGCATACGAGTCGCCAGCTGAGGGGCACGTCTCTTGTTAGTACTCCGAGAAATTAGTATGACACTCCTTACCCGTTCCCCCAACGTTTGCCGCCGCCGTGCCAAGTGGGCCTCTTCTGGTCTGGTACGATGTGTCGTGTTGCAGCAAGCATGCCCCCCTGCAGCCTGCACGCATGTTGCGCCAGGTTACACGTTCCACAATTGTACACGCCTTGCATGCCGCCTGAAGGACACGACTTAGCTGCAGTCAAACACGGCGGCAGCAAACACTCGCGGCGTAAGGGTGTTGCGTGCTCGTTTCCATGAACGTCGCCCCACACCCGCAACACGCACGTAAGCACGCACAACAGAAGGCTTCCTGCCCATGATACCGGCTTTACAAAGATCGTACTGGTGCGCCTGTTGGCGTGTTGGGTGAGCGTACCTGCGGCGGTCGGCCCTTCGTCCGGCCTGCCGTACGCCAAGACGTCTCTGCAGTCCCACCGAGACACCAGCGCAGTTTTGCCAACAGCCTTGACAAGTTACGGGGAGGACTACCCTCGAGGCCACGTTGTGCACCCTCACCTCACATACCGCGCCCCCAGGCTGAATTAAGTGCCATGCACATCAGTGCGAACCTTCCCTGGCCCCCTTCACTAGTCCAAGCCCCACCGATCCGCTACACCTTCAGCATGTCACGCGCGCACACCGTGCGCAACACCTTCCACCGCCAAACGCCCAACGCACCAACAAGTCACCCCCCCTCCCCACCCGCAATACCCCCTCCCCCCAAGCCTCCTCCCCTTACAACAGCACCACGTCATCGTCGTCCCACCCGTCCTCCTCCTCCTCCGTCCCCTCCCTCACCTTCCCCTCTCTCCCCTTCCCCTTCCCCCCCGCCCCCTTCCCCCGCTCCGGCACCTCGGGCACCTCCCCCACCAGGTACGGCCGCAGCCGCCCCAGCAGCGCCCCCGGCACCGCCGCCGCCACCCGCACCCCCTCCTCCGCGTACTCCACCTCCCGCACCCGCCCGCTGGTGTGCAGCGCGCTCAGCAGGTCGCCCGCCGCGTACGGCAGCACAGCCGCCACCTCCACCATGGCCGCCTCCAGCTCGCGCCCGATCACCGCCAGCAGCTCCTCCAGCCCCTCACCCGTGTGCCCCGACACACACACGGTGCGCTCGCGCTTGGCGGCGATGCGGCGGATCTGCAGCGGGTCCACGCCAGTGTTGGGTTTGGTTGGTTGGGCACGGCACGGAACGTAGTACCCTAACCCCTGTCCAGGTTCATACTGACCCGGCCCCCGCGGCCCTTCTAGCGGTGCCAAACACCCGGTGGGTGCGGGCCCGGACCGTTTACAGCTATCAACCGACTGCGTGGACTCTGCAAAGCACGTCTGTCAATCTCTCCCGTGTAACACCCCCCACCTCTCCGCCTGTCCGTCACCTCCCCCGGCCTCCGTCCCCCACCTCAGCCTACCCAAGCAACCCCGTCCCTCCTCCAGTCCCCAACCTCCTCCGGCTGCCGCTTGCCCGCAACCACCAGCACCCCGCTGTCCGCGGGCACTGCTGGTCTCCATCCTTCCCGCCTATGATCACTTTCCTTGCCGACGCTACAGCCACCCCGCACCTCCTCCGGACCCCTGACGCCCTGCAACTCCCCTCGCTCCAGGAAACTGGTAAGGACTGAGTGCAGCCGTGAACACAGACCCACCTCCTCCGGCTCCGCGCACGCGTCGATCTTGTTCCAGGCTGTGACGATGGGTATGTGCTCCACGCCCAGCTCCCGCAGCACGCCCATGACGGCCTCGTTCTGCGCGGCGGCGGCGGGGTGCGAGATGTCCAGCACGTGCAGGATGATGGAGGCGTCCTGGATCTCCTCCAGCGTGGCCCTGCGGGTGGGGAGTGGTGGGGTGGGGTGGGGGAGGGGGAGGGCGAGGGTTAGGTAGCTTTATGTGTGGCGGTTGGCTCTCGTGCTGTCGGAACGCTAAGCGACTTTCATACGTAGAGGAGGAACGCGGAGCGCGTTGTGTAGGTGTCCGGCATGTAGTCAACAGAGGCGCGTGCGCAGCAATGCAGCGACACAGCCCCAGGAAAGCTGAGGAGCCATCACAACCAGTAGGGGTAGGTGCATTTCGCATGGGAGGAGCACGGGTGCGGGAGGAGGGCGAGGAGGGGATGACGCCCACCTGAACGCCGCGACCAGCTCCGTGGGCAGCTTCTGGATGAAGCCCACCGTGTCCGAGATGAGGATCTGGGGCGGGGCGCGGCGCAGAGGAGGGCGTCTGGGTGGGGGACGGGGACGGAGACAGGGAGCACGAGTCCCCAGGGGCAGGGTCCAGGGCCAGGGCGGGTCCAGGCTCTGTGCCGAGGAGGCCAGGAGTCAGGCATGCCAAGCCCAGCGGCCACACACGGACTACAGTAGGCAAAGTTGGGTCGGGCGACCGGCTTCCGTTGCGATTGGCAGCCGCCCGCCGTGAAGCCCAGTACACCAGCTGCACGAGCCCTCACTGATAGCACTGGAAGACTAGCCATCATTGGTAGCAGGGCGCCTTGCCATCCGCGCTGCGGCACGGCCGCTGCGTCGTCGGCAAGCATGTGCAGCCCCCCGTAGCTCCAACCTGCCTGCCCCCCGCTGCTGCCCCCGCTTCCGTCCTTACCTCCTTGTTCCCCTTGAGCCTCAGCCTCCGCGTGGTGGGGTCCAGCGTGGCGAACAGCTGGTCCTCCGCCAGCACGCCCGCGCCCGTCAGCGTGTTGAGCAGCGTGGACTTGCCTGGGGTGGGAGGGCAAGAGGGGAAACAATTTGGCAAGCAATGTGTGTGGTGTTGCGCAAGAAGGGATGGGGCGGCGGCTGGGATGTGTCAACCTCAGCACTGCAGTGGAGTTGAATACTGGTTACACACCGAGCACCCACGAAGGGGGGGGGGCAGGTTGTCGTCAAGTCGACAGGTTGGCAACCCTGGCTAAGGTGCGTCTCCCCAGGTACGCTGTTGTGGGTTGTCGCACAGTCCATTGTTGGAGTGGCCTACGTACTGCCCCAGCGGTTTCTGTGCACAAACATGAACGCTTGCGCCTCTCCTCCACCCTGCAGCGCCCGTCGTACGCCCGGCCCCCGCACCTGCGTTGGTGTAGCCGCACATGCCCACCACGGGGATGGGCGTGGCGCTGCGCTTGTCGCGGTACTGTCGCCGGTGGTGCCGCACGGACTCCAGTTCGCGACGCAGCTGCGTGGGGCATGGGTACAACAGGCACCGCGAAACAGTTTTGCCAAGGCTGATAAGCAACGCCCCAACCTCGCGCGCATGCTTGTTTTGAAATAGTCCAAGGGGCAAGGTAATGCATACACTGTGTTCCCCACAACTCGTTCTCCACCACGTTAGCGGTAGACAGGTCTGCGCTCACCGGCCCGCACCGGTCCACCTGGTTTCGCAGTACCCCTACACCCGCCCTACGCCCGCCGCCGCCCACCTGCGCCGCCTTGTCCCTCAGCAGCCGCTTGTCGATCTCGATCTGCTTCTCTCCCGCGCCCTTGACCTGGCCGCCGCCGCCCACGCGGTCCAGGTGCGTCCACATGCGCGTCAGGCGGGGCAGCTGGTACTCGGTCTGCGCCAGCTCAACCTGGGGCCGGCAAGCAGGGAAAGGCCTAATCGTTTCGGTTTAAGCGCGAAGCACACGAACCTGCCGTCTAGTTCCAGGGGAGCAAGCTCATCGAGCTGCACTTCCACGAGCCACCCTTAACTGGGAGGAGTTGGGAAACGGGGAGGCGGAGGAGTGAGCCGTCTGGTTCGGCCGGTCAGGCGAGGGGTCCAAGGTGTGGCGGGGATCAGGCAGGCCGTGGACCACGACACGGCAGGCCAAGAGCGGCAACAGGAAAGGTCGTGTTTGCAATGCGATGCAAACACGACCTTTCCTGTTGCCGCTCTTGAACTACCTACCGGCCACCCCAAACCGACACCTGCTTGCCCCACCCAACCTCAAGCACGAGCTACCCCGCTCCCCCCCCGCCCCCGCCCCCCCCCCCCCCTCCCCCCACCCCCCCCACCCCCCCCCCCCCCCCCCCCCCCCCCCCCCCCCCCCCTCCCCCACCCCCCCCCACCCCTCCCCCCCCCCCCCCCCCCCCCCCTACCCCCACCCCCCCCCCCACCCCCCCCCTCGCCCCCCCCCCAC
>VFQN01006188.1_pt1 | contig 13930 bp, 9 predicted proteins | sample 3512371 | NCBI WGS metagenome assembly VFQN01 (sample SAMN10412370, study PRJNA504923) | tailings metagenome | isolation source: Replicate 2 from Balatoc abandoned mine | place: Philippines: Itogon, Benguet | collected 2017-08-28
GGCGGCGCATCCTGCACGAGACGATCGCGGGCGGCGTCACCATCAACGACTGCCTTCTGCACCTGGCACAGGAGAGCCAGCCTTTCGGCGGCGTCGGCGCCAGCGGCATCGGCGCCTATCACGGCGTCTGGGGCTTCCGCACCTTCAGCAAGGAAAAGCCCATCTTCGTCCAGTCGCGCCTCAACGCCGGCGGTTTCCTGCGGCCGCCCTATGGGGCGATGTTCGAAAGAGTGCTGCGGCTCTTCAAGCTGATGACGTGACCACAGCGCACGAGAACGGCGGCATGACCGCCTCCTTACACCCGGCGGCCTTCGGTCAGACGACGAGAAGGTCGATCGCCCTGGGGTCGGCGGCGAGATCCTCTGAACGGCCCTGCATCGCGATCCGGCCATGTTCCATGATCATGGTGTCGGCGCAGAGTTCCATGGCGAGGCCGGGGTTCTGGTCGACGAGCAGGATGGCGAGGCCGTAGCGTTCGGCGACTAGGCGCAGCGTCGAGACGAGGTGCTGGATCACCGACGGCTGCAGGCCCTGCGTCAGTTCATCGATGACGAGCAGGCGAGGGCCCATGCCGATGGCGCGGGCGATGGCGAGCTGTTGCTGCAGGCCGCCGGAGAGGCTGCCTGCCGTCTGCTTCAGGCGCGGCTTCAGGTCGGGGAAGAGTTCGAAGGCGTCGAGCTTGGGCTCGGCATAGGCATAGAGACGTGCCAGCCGCATGTTTTCGGCGACCGTCAAACGCGGAAAGACACCCCGACTATCCGGCACGAAGGCAACGCCCGTCCGGATCAGTTCCGAGGGCGAGCTGTGTCGCAGCGGCTCGCCGTCGATCCGGATCTCTCCCGAGTGTCGGTCGGCAAGGCCGGAGAGTATCCTCAGCAGGCTGGTCTTCCCGACGCCGTTGCGTCCGAGCAGTGCCATTGTGCCACCTTCCGCGATGGTGAAGGTGACCTCGTGGACGATGCGGATGTTGCGATAGCCGCCCGAGAGGCGATCGACGTCGAGAAGCATGGTCAGATGTTTCCGAGATAGGACTTGCGGACGTTCGGATCGGCGGAGACCTCGTCCATGCTGCCGGCGGCGAGGACCCTGCCGCGATGCAGGCAAACGACACGGTCGGCCAGCTCGCGCACCATATCCATGTCATGCTCGACACAGATGATTGCGCAGCCGGTCTGGTCGCGGATTTCACGCAGGTCGCGGACGAGCGACTCGGAATCCCGACGCGGAAGCCCTGCCGCGGGCTCATCAAGCAAAATTACCCGCGGGCTGGCGCACAATGCCATGGCGATCTCGAGCAGCCGGCGATCGCCGAGGGAGAGTTCGTCGACCGGCCTTTGCGCGAACCGGGTTTCCAGTCGGCCGTAGCGCGCGGGCAGCACGGCTTCGCCACCGCCTTCCTGTCGTGCAAGGACGAAATGCTCGGCGACCGTGAGGCCGGGAAAGAGATTCGGCACCTGGAAGGTGCGAGCGAGGCCGAGCGCGGCGCGTCGATCGGCCGTGAGGTGCCGGATTTCGGTCCCGCCGATGCGTACCGCGCCGGAGGCGGCTGTGAGCATGCCGGAAAGCGCGTGGAGAAGCGTGCTCTTGCCGGCGCCGTTGGGGCCGATGAGGCATACGATCTCGCGCGGCGCCAGCGTGAACGATAGGTCGTCGATGATGCGGTTGCCACCGAGAACGACGGTAAGTCCTTCGATCGAAAGCGGAACCCCTCGGCTACCGGCGCGGCTACGCCCGGCAGCGGTGCGCGCGATCGTCGGTCCGAGGTCCAGGAGGCCGACAAGGCCGCGGGGCATGTAGAGCACGCACAGGACGAACAGGACGCCCAGGATGAGGAGATAGACGCTACCCATCGTGCCGGCCATCAGGTCTTGCCCGTAGACCGCAACGGCGGCGCCAAGGATCGGCCCGGCGAGCGTGCCGCGCCCACCGATGGCGACCCAGACGAGGGCCTGGGTCGAGAGCAGGACACCGACCCGATCCGGCGTGATCGCCGACATCAGCGGTGCGGCAAGGGCGCCCGCGAATGCCGATACGGCAGCGCTGAGCACGAAAGCGGCAACGCGAACAGGGAAGATCGGGATACCGAGATGGAGCGACAGGCGCTCGTTCAGCCTGACGGCCGCTAGCCGGTTGCCGAACCGGCGGTCGAGAAGCAGGAACTTGAGGCCGAGCGTGATGCCGGCGATGCTGGCGAGCACGACGAAATAGTAGCTGATATTGTCGTCGGGGGGCATGACGAACAGCCCGTTGCTGCCGCCGGTCACGGTCGTCCAGGTCACGGCGATGCGCTCGGCAAGCAACGAGACGCCGAGTGTCAGCACGGCCATGACGGAGGGATTGGAGGCGCGCCGAAGGCCGGCCACGCCAAGGAGCAGGGCGGCGGAGGCGGCGATGCAGATGCCGCCCAGCCAACCCCAGACCGCCCACGCGCCCGCCGTCTCGGCCAGCGCCACGCCATAGGCACCGAGGCCGAAGAAGACGGCGTGCCCGATCGACACGATGCCCGCTCGTCCCCAGGCGATGTCAAGGCCGAAGCCAAAGAGGCCGTAGGCGAGCGCAAGTGCGGCGAGACCCACCTGGAACGGGTTGAGCGCAAGTGGAAGAGCGCACAGCGCAGCGAAGCCGATGACGGCGAGGGCCAGACGGAATCGTCTTCCAAGGTTCGTCCGATCGGTGGCCTCGAGGCCGCCGGCTTCGGTTTCGGATTGCGCCGCGGCGGTGGAGGAAGCTTCGGTCATTCCGATCTCAGCAGGTCAGCTTGTTCGGAACGACGCCGAGTTCCTCCACGATCGCCCAGTTGCCACCCGGCTCGATCCGGCAGGCGAACATGGGGTAATCGATGGCCCGGACCTGGGGTTGTATGCGCACCGGCCTGTCGGAAAAGACGGTCATGGCCTCAATGCCGTCGAAGGCCGCCAGGAATTTTTCCGGCTCGAACGAGGCGGCCTTTTCAGCGGCAGCCTTGATGAAGGCGATCGCGTCGTAGGTCATCGAGGTGATGGCGGGGATGGCGCCTTCACCATAGGCCGCGGCGTAGGCGGTCTTGAAGGCGTCGTTCTGCGGGTTCCGGATCTCGGGCGTGTAGTGTGTAATGGCGATCTGCCCGTCCACCGCTCCGCCCATCGCCGGGTAGAGTTCGGGCAGGAGGGAAACGCCGGTGAACTTCGTCGCCGGCAGAAGGCCCATGCTCTCGGCGGTCTTGACGAAGGCGATGGCGTCGCCGCCAACGACGGCCGACAGGATCAGGTCGGGCTTGGCGGCCTTGAGCTTCGAAACGGTGCTCGACCAGTCGGCCGTGCCTATCGGGGCGTATTCCTCGAGTTCGATCGTCACGCCCTTGGGTTCGGCCTGGCGTCTGGCGTAACCCAGATAGTCGCGCGGGAACTGAAAGTCATTGCCCACGAGGGCCCATTTACCGCCGCCCTCGCGCGTGAAGTAGGTGACCAGTGGGTCGATCATCTGGGACACGTTCTCGCCGAACGCGACCATCGTCGCCTTGCCGCAGGTCATCGAAGGTGTGCCTTCCGCGACATAGTAGCCGTTTTCGAGCGTGACGAATGGAACGCCGGCGCGGGTCGCGAGCTTCTCCACCACTGTCGCCTCGTCGAAGGTCACTGTGCCGATGATGATGTCGACCGCCTCCTGTTCTATGAACTTCTTGGCAAGGGTCGCGGCCATGGCCGGCTGCGACTGGTTGTCCTGCATGACCAGTTCGATCGGTTTGCCGCCGACGCCGCCGGCGGCGTTCACCGCATTGATGCCGAGTTCGAGGCCGCGCCGCATCGATTCGCCCTCCGCCGCGATCGGGCCCGTGAGGGGAACGATGAAGCCGAGCTTCAGGGAACGCTCCGCGGCGAAGGGCGTCTGCGCGAAGCCCGCCCGAGTCAGCGCCGGCAGAGCGAACGCCAACCCCGCCGCGCCGGCGAGGAAGCTGCGCCGCGTCGGCCCGGGGACGAGCGCAGCGCGCTCAAGCTCGTGATCTCTTCCCATTGTACCCTCCCATGAATTGCCCGATGAACTGCCAACCGATGCCGTTCGGCCAGGCGATCATCAGAAGGATCAGCGAGCCGAACAGGATGCATTCCGCGAGCGTCAGCGGAAGCAGCCATTTCAGAAGAACGAAGTAGGACTGGACGACTGCCGCTCCGACGACAGGGCCGACGATGGAACCTTCGCGCGCGATCAGCACACTGAAGAAGGCCGGGCCGATGAAGTAGATGCCCATGGTCGGTGTCAGCGCCAATGTCGGCGAGATGAGAGCGCCGGCGAAGACAGCCATCGCGGTCGCGAGTGCAAACACACTCAGTCGCATCAGTCGTGGAGAGGCACCGACCAGCGAGGCCATCTCGGCATTGTCGATCGAGGCGCGGACCCGCAGCCCGAAGGCGGTGCGATAGATCAGGAACAGCACGGCGAGCACCATGGCCAGCATCGTGGCACTGGCTACGAGCCGATAGGCAGGATAGGCCACGCCGAGGATCTCGACCGTGCCCGCGATCGGGGCCGTCACGCCCTTTTGCGAAATCGAGAAGACCACGGCGACGATCTGCTGGAGCACGATGCCGATTCCCCAGCACGCCAGCAGCGTGCCGATGAAGCCGCCGGGGTAGACACGGCGCAGGACGAGGGTTTCGATGATTGCCCCAAGAACGAGCCCGACGATGATCGAAGCCAGGAGCGCTACCGGAAATGGCAGATCGCGCATGGCGTACATGCAGTAGGCGCCGATCATCACCGTGTCGCCTTGCGCGATATTGACCACCTTCAGTTCGCCGAGGACGAGACCGAGGCTCAGGGCGATCAGCGCGAGCGCCGAGAATGCCCAGAGGAAGTCGAGAACGATCTGCATGAGCGTGACGGCCATGGTGTGTAATTTCGGTTTTCCGCGTATTGGTTCATCCCTATCATCGCGCAGCCGCACGCTTTCCCCCTCGAATGGGGGGGTAGTGAGGGACCCGGTCTCCGTTCTTCTGCCCAGGCCGGTGCAGGCGCCTACGAAGGAGGCGCGGATCACGAGGAGCGAGGAGGCAACCAACTTTGGATGACGCAGTCGCGGACGTGCTGCCGGCCAAGATCGATCCCGGGCGTAGCGCCTATATCGAGATCGCAAGGCCGCGCCTCGTCCCTGGAGGCCGCGACATCGCCGGTACGTGCATCGTTGTCCAGGCCCCTGCCGGCTACGGCAAGACCGCGCTTCTTCGGCAATGGCGGCAGGAGCTGTCGCGCGCCGGCCATGGCGTCGGCTGGCTGCGCTGCGACCGCGACGACAATGATACCTGGACGTTCCTGCGTGGATTGAGCGCGGCTCTTTCGGCGGCGGGCATCCATGGACTCCCGCGGCTTGACGGGGTCTCCCCCGAAGCCGGATGGAAATCGTATCTCGGCGCAGTCATAGCCGCGGTCAGCCGCTCGGACCTGCCGATCTGGCTCGTGCTCGATGACTTTCAGGAGATCGGAGCGGAAGACGTCCTCGCCGCTCTGTCGCATTTCATCTCCTATGCGCCTGACGGCCTCCATCTCGTCCTTTCGGGCCGTCGGCGTCCGCTCCTTCCGCTGTCCCATCTCGCCGCGTCGGGCCGCATCCGCTGGCTGCGCGTCGACGACCTCCGGTTTGATCTCGCCGAGACGCGGCGTTTTCTCGAAGCGCAGGCTGACATGGAGTTCGATCCCTTCGATATCGAACCGCTCTTCGAGGCTACCCAAGGATGGCCTGCCGGATTGCAACTGGCCGCCAACGATATTGCCCGTGTCAAACGCAAGGAGGATGCGATCGCCGCGTTCGCGGGCCTGACAGCCGACGTTTCGAGCTATTTCGATGAATGCGTCATGCGCGAGCTGACACAAGCGACGGGCGATCTTATCACGCGGCTTTCGGTGCTCGACGAACTCGAGCGTCCGGTGTGCGCCGGCATCGTTGGGGGGCGGGAGACGAGCCACCTGTTCGATCTCCTCGCCCAGGGCGATATCTTCGCCGAACGCCGGGACGAACGCGGCGATCTCTATGTGCTGCATCCGCTGTTCCGAACGTATCTGCGTGTCAGGCTCGATCGGTCCGAGGCGATTTCCGAGGCAGATCTGCACCGGCGCGCGGGAACACATTTCGCTAAGGCAGGCCAATGGCCCCAGGCCGTGCAGCACGCCTTCGCGTCCGGCGACACCCAGACGGCGCTCGAATGGGCGGAGCGATGTGCGGCGGACGAGATCCGCAAGGGCGATCCGCTACGGGTGGCAGGCTGGCTCGGCCACGTGCCCGGCAAAGAACTCGACAACCGCTGGCCGCTGCTCGCGGCGGTCGGCACAGCCTATGCTCTCAGCCTGAGGCTCGACGATGCCCGCGCGATCGCCGCGACGATCGAAGGGATCGTGGCGGATTCCGTGGACGGACCGGAGAAGTGGAATCTGGCGACGTATCTCAAGGCGCTGCAACTCTGTATCGCTTACATGTCCGACGACATCCCGCTGATGCTGGAACTCGCCGAGCGCTTTATCGGAGCCGGCGAGCGCGACGACCACTGGCCGAGGATTATGGTTTCCAACGCCCTGATCCATGGCAATCTGGTGGCGGGCGAGATCGAGCGCGCGCGGCAGTTCGAGCCGCTCGGGCAGTCCGAGATCGACGATCCCGACGAGTTGTTCTCGGCCGCCTATCAGATCTGCCTGCTTGGCCTGTGCGACGTGGCGGAGGTCAAGCACATGGATGCCGAGGTGCGGTTTCGTCGCGCCTATGGTCTGGCGCACGGCAACTCGGGCCGAAAGACGGCGGCGACCGCGCTGTGCGCGAGCTTGCTCGCAGCAGTCTGCTATGAGCAAGGTAGGGTGGAAGAAGCCGAGGGGCTCGTCTTTGGGCGCCTCGAGATGATCGAACAGACCGGCTTCGTGGAAGCGCTGCAGAGCTGCTATGTGACGCTGGCGCGCATCAATGCCGCCCGTGGGAACTGGAACGTCGCGCATTCCATCCTCGACAGGGGGGCGCTTTTCGCCCGCCGCCGGGGCCTCTTGCGCCTGCGTGGCGCATGCCTCGCGGAACGTGTCGAGATTTCGCTGCGGCAAGGACAGACCGGCAAGGCCCAGACGTTGATGTCGGAACTCGGCTGGATCGCGCCTGAAACCGGCACGGCTGCCCGTTCCGCGGAAGCTTATGTCCGCCAGCTCCATTTTCATGAGAGCGGTCTCGTCGCCATGGCGCGGGGCAGGGCGGCGGAAGCGTGCGAGATCTTCCGGCGTTATGTCAATTCTGTCGGCTGGGACGACTATGCGATCCTGCGAGCACGCGTCCATCTTGCTGTGGCGCTCGAGGCGACGGGCAAACTCTTACAGGCGCAGGACGAAATGGCCGAGGCCGTCCTGTCGGCCACGGCTGGCGGTCTCATCCGAACTTTCCTGGACGCAGGCCCCGCGGCACGCGTGCTCGTCAAGGTGGTGCTGGTCCGCCTTACGGACAATCCGCGCAACAGGGCGTCGGCAGCTTATCTCGAGCGCCTGTCGAAGGCGCTCGTCCTTGAAGAGGCGGACAGGCGCCAAGCCACCGAGTCCTTCACGAAACCAGCGGCCGCCCAGGCCGCGATGCTGACCGAGCGCGAACTCGATCTCCTCTCCTCGGTCCGCCGCGGGATGACCAACAAGGAGATCGCCGTCGAACTGGGCATCGGCGTCGAAACAGTGAAGTGGCACCTCAAGAATGTCTTTGGCAAGCTGAATGTCAGGAATCGTGCCGAAGCCGTCGCCTGCGCGGTCGAGGACCGGCGGCGTACCTGAAGGCGCAGCACCGGCCATTCCCGGGCATTGCGTGATGCGGCGATCGAACGCCGTCGGCACCCAACATCTCGCCCCCCATTGGAGGGGGGGGCGGTGCCTTCGATCAAGCACCAGACTGAGTGCAACGCCGCGCCGACCGGTGGCTGCCGTCGGGTAGCCCCGAACAAGCGAACGGCACGCTACCGGCGACCAGGAGATGCAACGTGACGGCAGACTTGATCATTGAAAACGCGCGCATCCTGACGATGGATGACACCTATCCTCGTGCCGAAGCGCTTGCCGTGTCGAAGGGCCGAATTCTCGCAGTAGGCTCGCGCGCCGACGTCGCAGAACTCCGCGCGCAGCGGACGAAGATGATCGACGCAGGCGGCAACACAGTGCTGCCGGGCTTCGTGGAAAGCCACATCCATCTGTTCAGCGGCGGCGTCATGCTCGCCAACCTCGCTCTCGGGCATCTCTCCGGCTTCGACACGATCCGCAACGCGGTGCAAGCTTACGGCAGGGCCAATCCGGATGCCCACATCGTCGTCGGCGAGAATGCCTCCTACGCCATGTTCGGGGAGGGGATCGTCATCGACCGGCACTTGCTCGACCGCGTCATGTCGGATCGGCCGCTGGCTTTCTACTGTGCCGACCATCACAATATGTGGGCCAACACCAAGGCTCTCGAAGCGGCCGGGCTCCTTCACGGGCGCGAGCTTTCGTCCGGCAATCAGGTCGTCATGGGCGCCGATGGTCTGGCCACGGGCGAACTGCGCGAATTCGAGGCGATCGACCCGATCCTCGGGATGGCTCCGACAGGCGGGCGCGAGATGCTCGGTGCGCTTGCGCGTGAGCCAATGGGCATCGGCGATGCCGAAAGAGCCATCGACCGGGACATCCTGCGGCGTGCGCTCGCCCATTGCGCGTCCTTCGGCATCACCAGCTTCCACAATATGGACGGCAACGCCTACCAACTCGAGCTGTTGAGCGAGATCAACGCGGCAGAAGGGCTTCCGCTGCGCGGCCGCGTGCCGTTCCGCTATGTGCCGGGCATGGCGATCGGCGATCTCGCCCGAGCGACGGAGCAGCGTGAGCGCTACAGGTCCGACCGGCTGAAGGGTGATTTCGTGAAGATCTTCATGGACGGCGTCGTCGAGGCGACGACCGGCTTTCTGCTGCAAGACTACAACGGATTGCCGGGCAATCGCGGAACTGCCTATTTCGAGGAGGAGGAATTCGCCGCGGTCTGCATCGAGGCGGACCGCCTCGGCTTGCAGATCGCCGTCCACGCGATCGGAGACGGCGCCATCCGGCGTACACTCAACGGTTATGAAGCGGCACGCCGCGTCAACGGCGTGCGGGACAGCCGGCACCGCATCGAGCATGTCGAAATCGTCCACCCCTCGGATATCGGCCGCTTCGCCGAGCTCGGCGTCGTCTGCTCGATGCAGCCGCTGCACGCGCCCGGCGATGGTCGCCTGCTCGAACCTTTCCTGAACTATCTTGGGAAGGAGCGTCTCAGCCACGGCTGGGCCTGGCAGACCTTGCGCCGTACCGGCGCGAAGATCGCATTCTCCAGCGACTGGTCGGTGGTACCGATCGATCCGCTGCTCGGTATCCAGGCCGCCGTCACCCGAAAGCCCATATTCGCGGGGGCCGGCGACGAGAAGGTCAACCTCCACGATGCCATCGCCGGCTATACGACCGGCGGTGCCTATTGCGAGTTTGCCGAGACCGAAAAGGGCATTATCAAACCCAGGACGCTCGCCGATATCGTCGTTCTTTCCGGAGATATCGAGGCGGTTTCATCCGATGAGATCGCTTCGCTCCAGGTGCTCAAGACGATCTGCGGCGGCGCGATCACCTATGAAAGCTGAAACGATTCGGCGCCGCGTTATGTCTCTCAGACTGAGGACGTGACAGAAGCCTGTCGCGAAGTAGCGGGTCGGGAAATTACGCTGGAAGTCTTGATCGCCACGGGCGTCAGAGGGCACCTGAATTCCCTGGCTCTGCCAACGACGGGGTGCACTCCTGAGGCAGGGATGAATTGAACATGGTCTGGAAAAAGTGATCTGGTGGCCGCCGTGTGTGGCGCATTGAAACGGGAGCGACACGCTACGTAAGAATACTTGAAATTCCATGGCGACCCGAAATCCTGCCCTACGCTTCCTCCCGATTTGGTTGAGTTGAGCGAAAATTCGTGAGGCGAACTCTCGCCCAACTTCGACCTCAGGCTCGGCCGCTCGTCGCCTTACCCGAGATCAGCACTCCGATGCCGTCAAGCAGGCGTTCGAGACCGAAGGCGAAGGCCCGGTCCGGATCGCCTAGGCCATAGAGTTCGCCGACGACCGGTCCGACCCGCTTCGCAATCGGATAGGGTGAAAAATCGAGCGTCTGCAGGAATGGTGCGACCGAGTACCACCACTGTTCGTCGCTCATCCCCGTCTCCGCCTTGACCATCTGCGCACGGGCGACGTCGCGCACCGACCCATGCACATAGTTGGTGACCATCGCCACGGAGAGGTCCATTTCCACCTCGTCCAGGCCAAGCCCGTCGAATACGGCGAGAAAGCGGTCATAGGTGCGAAGGGCATTGGGCCCCAGTCCCGGCCGGTGCGTGCCCACCTGAAGCACCCAGGGGTGCCGCAGGAGGAAGGCGCGGAACTGCCTTGCGACGAAGCCGATATTGGCGCGCCATTGCGCCGGATCGAAATCGGGGCGTTCGTCCTCGCCTTCAGCAGAGGCTGCTACCGCGTCGAGCATGAGGTCGAGCAGCACGGCCTTGTCGGGAATGTGGGTGTAGAAACTCATCGATGAGATGCCGACCGCCTCCGCGACCCTGCGTGTGGAGACGGCATTGATCCCCTCGGCATCGGCGATGGCAATCGCGGCAGCGACAAGGTCGCGCACGCCCACCCTGGCTTTCGGACCGCGCCGGGGCGGCGCCACGCGATCCCACATCAGTTCCAGCGCCTTGACGACGTCGCCGCGGCCGGCAATCTCTTCCGCCATCTCACCTCCAAAATAACTATTTACATTGTACGGAGTTTCGAATTAAACCCTGTGCAGCGTACGGAATTATAGATGTCGCGCGCCGAAAATCGAGTCCAATGTCGAGAACGACCATCGAAGCGATGGTCCGACCGGCGTTCCGGCCAGGCGCGGCACGCTTCCCATCCGCCGAGGCTGAAAGTATCGCTTCAATAAAACGACATGAGGGACAGATGACTGATTACGGCTCGATTGCCATTCGCGGCGCACGCGAGAACAATCTCAAGAACGTCTCGCTCGACATTCCGAAACGCCGCATCACCGTGTTTACCGGCGTGTCCGGGTCTGGCAAATCATCTCTCGTGTTCGGTACGATCGCGGCCGAAAGCCAGCGGCTGATAAACGAGACCTACCCGGCCTTCGTCCAGCAGTTCATGCCGCGCTATGGCCAGCCCGACGCCGACGAGTTGCAGAACATCTCGGCAGCCATCGTGGTCGACCAACAGCGGCTGGGCGGCAATTCCCGTTCGACCGTGGCGACGGTGACGGATGCCGCCCAGATGCTGCGCGTCCTGTTCTCCCGTCTCGCCGAGCCGCGGCTCGGCTCGCCGTCGTCCTATTCCTACAACGACCCGCGCGCCATGTGCGCGGACTGCGAGGGTATCGGCCAAGTGGCCGCCATGGACATGACGGCAGTGGTGGACGAAAACCGTTCGCTCAACCAGGGGGCGCTGCTGGCGCGCGGCTTCGAGGTGGATTCATGGTGGTGGGCGATCTATGCCCGCTCCGGCCTTTTCGATCTCGACAAGCCGATCCGCGACTATACGCCCGAAGAGCGGGCCAATTTGTTCGACCTCGACGACGGCCGCAAGATCAAGCTCGACAAGATCAACCTCACTTACGAAGGGGTCGTTCCGAAGCTCAAGCGCTCCCTTGGCTCGAAGGATCCCGAGACCGTTCAACCGCATGTCAGGGCGGAATATGAGCGGATCTTCACGCGCCGGACCTGCCCTGCCTGTAGCGGCGCGCGCCTCAACCAGCAGGCGCTGTCGAGCAAGGTCATGGGGCGCAATATCGCCGAGTTCTCGGCCATGCAGGTGAGCGACCTGGCAGAGTTGCTGCGCGGTTTCGAGGCGCCGCAGGTCGGCCCCATGCTGGCGGCGCTCGCCGCCCGCCTCGACAATCTCGTCACTATAGGCCTCGGCTATCTGAGCCTCGATCGGGAAAGCTCGACCCTCTCCGGCGGTGAGAGCCAGCGGGTCAAGATGGTGCGCCATCTCGGTTCGTCGCTGACCGACATCACTTATGTCTTCGACGAACCGTCGGTCGGCCTGCACCCGCATGATGTCGGTCGCCTGGCCGGGCTCATGCAGAACCTCAGGGACAAGGGCAACACGGTACTGATCGTCGAGCACAAGCCTGACATGATCGCCATCGCTGACCATGTGGTCGACATGGGGCCCTTCGCGGGCAGCAAGGGCGGCGAAGTGGTCTATGAGGGCGATTACGCCGGGTTGCTCGTCTCCGGCACGCTTACCGGCGACCATATGAAGAAATTCCAGGCGATCAAGGAGAGGGTACGCAAGCCGTCAGGTGACCCGTTGCGGATAGCCGGCGCCAGGCTCAACAACCTCATGGACGTGTCGGTATCGATTCCGCGCGGCGTGCTGACCGCGGTGACCGGCGTCGCCGGCTCGGGCAAGTCGAGCCTCATCCAGGGCTGCCTGCCTAAGGCCTATCCCGAGACTATCATCATCGACCAGAACCTGGCGCGCGGCTCGCGCCGGTCGAACACCGCCACCTATACCGGCATCCTGGACAATGTGCGCAAGGCCTTCGCCAAGGCGAACGGCGTCGATGCGGCGCTGTTCTCGGCCAATTCGAAAGGAGCCTGCCCAGATTGCAGCGGTCTGGGCGTCATCTATACCGACCTTGCCCATCTCGACCCCATGGTGACCACCTGCGAGGCCTGCGAAGGCAAGCGCTTCCTGCCGGAGGTACTGGAACATGACCTACGCGGTCGCTCCATTGCCGATGTCTACGGGATGAGCGTGGAGGATGCGGTCGATTTCTTCACCGAGCCGGCCATTGCCAAGATCCTGAAGGGGCTGGTCGATGTGGGCCTGGGTTATCTCACGCTCGGGCAACCGCTCTCGACGCTTTCGGGCGGCGAACGTCAGCGGCTGAAACTCGCCGCCGAACTCGGCAAGAGGGGCAACATCTACGTGCTCGACGAACCGACGACGGGGCTGCATATGAACGATGTCGACACGTTGATCGGGCTCTTCGACCGACTGGTCGACGCGGGCTCGTCGGTGATCGTGATCGAGCACAATCTCGACGTGGTCTCGCGGGCCGACTGGGTGATCGACCTCGGTCCGGGTGCCGGGCACGAGGGTGGCAACGTGCAGTTCGAGGGCGCGCCGGCAGATCTCGCGAGGGCCAGACATTCGCTGACGGGGCAGCACCTGTTGCGGCGCAGTGGCTGATAGCCAGGGGAGGGGGTCGATCCAGACTGGATCTCAACCCAATCCTTCTGCGTTTGAAGAGCTTACGTCAGACTTCTGGAACCGCACACACGGTCGAGCGCGTGAGGAAACGCTTCTCGCGGCCGTTGTCGAGCGAGAACATGCCGCCGCGCCCGGGCACGACGTCGAGGATGCGGTCGGTATGCTTCCAGGCTTCGTATTGCGAGGCGCTGATGTAGACGGGCGTATTACCGATTGTGCCGAGCAGCACGTCGCGGTCGCCGACGATGTAGTCGTCGCGGGGATAACACATGGGCGAAGAGCCGTCGCAGCAGCCGCCGGACTGGTGGAACAGCACGGGGCCATGATCGGCGATGATCTCGTCCAGGAAAGCGATCGCCTCAGGCGTCGCCGACACTTTGTCGAGGGAGACCTTGTCCGGCATGGGGTTCGCTCAGGTTGCTCGTGATGCCTGCAGGCCGTCTTCTCCCGGCGAGAGGCCGGGAGAAGACATTGGCAGAAGCCTCAGAAGAAGCCGAGCTTCTTCGGGCTGTAGCTGACCAGCAGGTTCTTGGTCTGCTGATAGTGGTCGAGCATCATCTTGTGCGTCTCGCGCCCGATGCCCGATTGCTTGTAGCCGCCGAAGGCGGCATGGGCGGGGTAGGCGTGATAGCAGTTGGTCCAGACGCGGCCCGCCTGGATGGCGCGGCCGAACCGATAGGCGCGGTTGCCGT
>VFQN01006189.1_pt1 | contig 13928 bp, 10 predicted proteins | sample 3512371 | NCBI WGS metagenome assembly VFQN01 (sample SAMN10412370, study PRJNA504923) | tailings metagenome | isolation source: Replicate 2 from Balatoc abandoned mine | place: Philippines: Itogon, Benguet | collected 2017-08-28
GTACAATGACGCCTACGTTGCGTTTCTGCGCTTGTTCAAAAAACAGCTCGGCAGGACGCTGACGAAACATGTTGAAAATGATTTGGACCGTCGTAACGTTTTCGTATTCAATGCCTTTAAGGGCTTCTTCTACTTTTTCGACGCTGATGCCTAAGTTCAGGATTTTCCCTTCGTCTTTCAGACGGTCAAACAATTCAAAGATTTCGGGACGGTAATACACTTCCGTGGGCGGGCAATGGAGTTGAATCAAATCGAGGGTTTCGAGGCCCATGTTTTGAAGACTGTCCTCTACGAATTTGCGTAGCACCGCTGGCTGATAGGCTTCGCTGACGTGCGGGCTGAGCTGACGTCCGCATTTGGTGGCTACATAAATCCGCTCTGAGCGGCTTTTTACAAATTTGCCTACGGCTTTTTCGCTTTCTCCCGCGCCGTACACGTCGGCCGTATCTATGAAGTTAATGCCCGCATCAACGGCGGCGTGCAGGATTTTCTCGGCGTTGTCGTGGCTGAAATCGTCGCCCCATTTGCCGCCTACCTGCCACGTACCGAGGCTGATTTCTGAAATGTCAAATCCTGTCTTTCCTAATCTTCGATAATTCATCAGTAATTAATTTTAATGGTCTGCTTCAAGTTTACTATTTAATAGGTTGTCGCGGAAATTTCTACTTACTCATTTTAACGGGAGTGGATTTTTAGGAACTAAATGGGGCATTGTTTTGTAATTTATATGTATCTACATATATTTATTGTAGAATTGATTTTGCACCGCAAAATGAAAAGAAACGAATTTATAAAAAGTGCCCTGGGAGGGGCTATTGCGATGGAATCGTTAAAAGATTTGTATAAATGGAACGAACAACTGGCCGTTAAAGACAGCCTAATGCCGATGCTGTTTGTGGGGCATGGCTCGCCCATGAACGGTATTGAAAACAATGAATTCAGTCAAAACTGGAAGAAATTTGGGACCGAAATTTCCGTACCTACGGCCGTATTGGTTGTGTCGGCACACTGGTATATCCCTAGCACCAAGGTAACGGCCATGAATGCTCCTCGTACGATTCACGATTTCGGGGGCTTTCCCAAGGCGCTGTTTGATGTCCGATATCCCGTGCTGGGCAGCCCAGCGCTGGCCCAAGAAACCGCGTCGCTGATTCATAAAACAAAGGTAGGCCTCGACCATGAATGGGGCCTCGACCACGGTACTTGGACGGTGGTGCGACACATGTACCCCAAAGCCAATATTCCCGTTTTGCAGTTGAGTATCGACTATACAAAGCCACCGCGCTATCACTATGAGTTGGCAAAAGAACTAGCGGCATTGCGTAAAAAAGGCGTACTGATTATCGGTAGCGGCAACATGGTTCATAATCTTCGCATCATCGACTGGCACCTGCGTGATAAAGGCTACGATTGGGCGATTGAAATGAATGAGACTTTTAAGTCGTTGATTATCCGCAATGAACATGAGGCGCTGATTAATTACGAGCGTTTGGGGCAAGCCGGAAAACTGTCTATTCCTACGCCAGAACACTATCTGCCGCTGTTGTATATTTTGGGACTCAAAGAAGAGAAAGACAAAGTAAGTTTCTTCAACGATAAAACCATGTTAGGGGCTATTTCAATGACTTCGGTGAAAGTAGGATAATGCCATAACTAAGTACTAAAAATGCGCTCTTTTTCTGACAAACGAGCGTATTTTTGGTTTATGAAAGGGTTGGTGATGGGTTTATGATTTCACTATTTTCTTCCAGAGAAAAAAGGTATTTTTGTTGGTATTCCAACCCTCTACCCATGAGTAACGCAAAACTACCGATTGATAAGACCGACAATTATACTTCCGAAATAGCACAGGCGCGTCGGACGTTTGTGACTGAGAAAACAGGAGTTGATTTTCAGCACCTTGCGCAATATTCGTTTGAGCCGTCGGTGCTAAAAGGCAATATCGAAAACTTTGCGGGCGTTGCGCAAGTACCCATTGGCTTCGCTGGGCCGCTAAAAGTGCTCGGCGAATACGCCCAAGGCGATTTTTACGTGCCTTTGGCTACGACGGAGGGGACCTTGGTGGCGAGCTACAATCGTGGCATGAAGCTTTGCCGCGAAGCGGGGGGCATTACCACCACCGTCATGGACGACGCCATGCAACGCGCACCCTTGTTTGTCTTCAAAAATGCCCGTTATTCAAAGGCGTTCGGAGAATGGGTAATCGCTCATTTTAACGAATTAAAAACCAAAGCGGAAGAAACAACGTCGGTTGGGAAACTGATTGATATTGAGCAGTATACCGTTGGTAAACTCCATTGGCTGCGCTTTAATTATTCTACGGGCGATGCCGCTGGGCAAAACATGGTGACCAAAGCCACGCACCGAGCCTGTCATTGGGTGTTGGAACAAAGCATCGAAGGCTTGGAACATTTCACGATGGCCGCCAATATGGATACCGACAAAAAACACTCGCACCTGAATACGCTCCAAACGCGCGGTAAACGCGTGGTAGCGGAGATTACGCTTCCTAACGAATTGCTGCAAGGCATCATGCACGTAAGCAGTGAAGCGCTGTTTAAGCAGCGACAATATTCAAACGCGGGGTCGATGTTGTCTAATGCCAGCAGCAACGGATCACATTTTGCTAATGGAATCACAGCTATTTTTATCGCTACGGGGCAGGATGTTGCCAACGTTGCCGAGTCCTCAGCGGGCATCGTTTATGTAGAATTGAAACCCAACGGAGATTACTATTTTTCCGTTACTATTCCTTCCCTTATTGTGGCCACTTACGGCGGTGGAACTGGCTTACCTACGCAACGAGAGTGTTTACAAATGATGGATTGCTTCGGCGCGGGAAAAGTGAATAAATTAGCTGAAATTGTGGCCGCAACGGTGCTTTGCGGTGAGTTGTCATTGGGCGCGGCCATCGTGGCCAACGAATGGGTCAGCAGTCACGAGCAATACGGCCGCAATCGTTAAAATACATCATTCTGACTTTTAACTCCTGAAAACATGTATCAAGACATTCTTTTTTCGCAAGCCGACGGCATTGCCCGTATCACGTTCAATCGCCCGTCGGTGCTCAACGCCCTCAGTCCTAATCTCATCGCCGAGCTCACTGACGCGACCCAAAAAGTAGCTTTGGACGAATCCGTCAAAGTACTCATCGTGACGGGTACGGGCAGAGCGTGGTCGGCTGGAGTAGATTTAAAAGCCCTCAACGAAAGTATTCAGGGCGGGCATTTCTCCAATTTTGAAGTGATGGAAATGGGCGTTGCGTTTATTTTGGCGCTTCAATCCATGCCTCAAGTGACCATCGCGCAGGTAAATGGACATTGCTATACTGGGGCGACGGAATTGATGATGGCATTCGACTTGGTCTATGCCGCCGACGAGGCACAAATTGGCGATACGCACACCAAATGGGGCATTGCTCCCAAGTGGGGAATGACTCAACGGTTACAGCAAAAAGTGGGTTTGATGAAAGCCATGGAAATGTCTTTTACAGCGCAACCCGTGTCGGGGAAAGAAGCCGAACGCATCGGTTTGGTCAATAAATCAGTACCCTTGGCGGAACTGGAAACCACGGTAAATCAGGTGGCTGAGAGAATCATCGGAAACTCAGCCCAGACCATTGCCGCTATGAAAAAGATGTACTATTTCGGAGCCAATCACGGTCTGCATCGCGGCTTGGAATACGAATGGGATGCCGATTTTAAAATCACGGACCGAGAAGATTTTTTGAGGAATTTCGAGAAGAATAAATAAGCATGCGAAGACTTGGAAAGTTTTATACTCATAAGAATACGAAACTTCCCATGTCTGTGTCTCATCTTTTTAGTACTTTAAAATTGCTGCTTTTATGCCTGTTCAAACCAAAATCCAAACCTCCCAAGACTACTACCAAAGCCTCAAAGGCCGCAAACTGAAAGTGTATTTGTTTGGGGAATTGGTTGAAGAACCTTCCGAGCACCCCATGATTCGTCCGTCGGTGAATGCCGTGGCCGAAACCTATGATTTGGCGCTTCGGGAGCCTGAATTGGCGTCGGTGATTTCGCCTTTAACGGGCGAGCGTATCAATCGCTTTCTGCACATTTCGACGAGTGCCAATGATTTGGTTCTGCAAAATAAAATGCAGCGCAAACTCGGTCAAAATACGGGCACCTGCTTTCAGCGTTGCGTAGGGATGGACGCGTTCAATGCGCTGTTTTCGACAACGTTTGAAATGGACAAAAAATACAAAACGCCCTATCACGAGCGGTTTGTGGCTTTTTTGACCGAAATGCACCGCCAAAATTACGTCATCGGCGGCGCCATGACCGACGTCAAAGGCGACCGCAGCAAAGCCCCGCACGAGCAGGTTGACCCTGATTTGTTTGTCCATATTACTCGCCGTAGCTCCGAAGGCGTGTACATCACGGGAGCCAAAGCCCACCAAACGGGCTGTCTCAATTCGCATTGGCTGCTGGTGATGCCGACCATGCGCTTGGGCGAACAAGACAAAGACTACGCCATCGTAGGCGCAGTACCCGTAGAGGCACCGGGCATCACGTACATCTATGGACGACAATCGTGCGATACGCGCAGCATGGAAGGCGGCAGCATGGACGCGGGAAACGCCAATTTCGGCGGACAGGAAGCGATGGTGATTTTTGAAGATGTATTCATTCCCAATCCTCTGATTTTCATGGATGGTGAATACGAATTTGCGTCGATGCTGGTGGAGCGTTTTACGTGCTATCACCGTCGGAGTTATGTTTGCAAAAGCGGCGTGGGCGATGTGTTGATTGGGGCAGCGGCCAATATTGTGGAAATGAACGGCGCCGAAAAAGCGAGCCATATCAAAGACAAATTGGTGGAAATGACCCACCTCAATGAAACCATTTACGGCACGGGCATTGCGGCGTCGTACCAAGGCTATTCGACCGAATCGGGCGCGTACTTACCCGATGATGTATTGGCTAATGTGTGTAAACATCACGTGACGCGTTTTCCCTACGAAATCAGCCGTTTGGCGCAGGATTTGGCGGGTGGATTGATGGTCACGCTGCCTTCAGAGCAGGATTACAACAACCCCGAAACCCACGAACTCCTGAAAAAATACCTCAAAGGCAAACCCAACGTACCGACCGAAGACCGTTTTCGCATGTTTCGCCTCATCGAAAACATGACCTTGGGCCGCAATGCCGTGGGCTACCTCACCGAGTCCATGCATGGAGCTGGCTCTCCCCAAGCCCAGCGGATTCAAATTGCGCGTTTAATGCAGTTGGAATACAAAAAACGCCTGGCGAAAGTGTTGGCAGGGATTGAAGTAACTGATACAGAGGCGGTGGTGGAAGAGGCGGGGAGTTATTTTGGACGGGTGTTTGAGATTTGAAGGTAAAAGGTTTCCCCGCAGATGTTCACAGATTTGGTTGTGCTGATATTCGCAGAATAAAAAAATCAGCGAATATAATTAGGACTTATCTGTTAATTTAAGCCTTGTTCTACACAGACTCACTCAAACGATTTTAGGTCTTCGAGGATGCAGACCAATGTGTTGAGAGTTTCAGTATATCCTAAATTTTAGAAATAGGAGACTGAAAAGCAGCACTTACCCGGATTGTATCCGTCAGACTCCTGAAATCCTTTTCAGTAACTACAAATGACAAGCTGAAGGAGCCTTCTACGGTATTGGCAACGGTATCTATTTTTGAAATAATGATTTCATTGCGCTCATTTTTTCCTTCAAAAATATCGTATCTGCTGACCGCCTCGTCAAAATCCAGCCAAATAACTGATCCCTCAACTTGGTTGCAATTTCTGGGAAATATCTTTTTTACAACTGTATACCGTCCCGTAACGGTAGGGATATGAACTATACTCATTTCTTCCTTAAAGGGGAAAGAAGCTATATCCGCATAAATGTAAAGCTCAAATCTGTCTTTTTTGGGGAGACAGTAATTCAAATAATAAGTGTTCAGTCTGGGATTTGGCCAAACTTTTCCGTTATGTCGGCCGGTCATTTTTCTGGGAAACTGCGGGTCTGTTTTATTTTGATCACATCCTCCTACAAGATATACAGCACCCAATACGAAAATCAGCAACCTCAGGCTTTTCATATTTTCAGATATAATGTTTCTTAGTTTTGAAAGGGACTTTAAACTTTATCTAAAAAATAGGGATTAATGATTAACGGATGTTAGTTTTTGCCCCCCAAAGGCTTACTTAAACGATATTTAATCTGTTGGGATAATGAAAATCAGGAATTAAAATCTCACCACTCCAAAGTCACTAAACCCACTCCCTGTCGAGGCAACGTAGTTGAAAAAATTAATTGCCCGTCTTTCACGGTTTGGCGCTTGGACTCGCCGTAACGGGCAAGTTGTCCCGCTTTTTCCAGTTCGGTGATTTGTTCCGCCGTGGGGTTGGTGGGGGAGCCCATTTTTTTCCACACTTCGTAGCTGTTGCTGTGCTCATTGTCGATGCGGTAGTGCGTGATGTTGACTTTTTTAGCCGGAATGTTCTTGAGGGTTATGTCGATTGTGGCTGTCGTGCCCGCGACATCATCGTCGTGGTAATTCCAAAGCATCACGGCCGCCGTGCCTTCGTCTTTGGTGCCCAATCCGCCGATGTCGGGAGTGGCGCGGCGAATGCTGGAATCCCGTACCGTCAGCGTGGGGTACATCAAGTTTCCTTTGACGTCCACGCGTTTTCCGTTCATCATCCCAAACATTCTGAATACGTTCAACACGGGTTTGTCCACGCCGTTGGTGGCCAGATCCCGAAATCCGTAGAACCAAGGTTGGTCTTCAAACTCAAACGACCACGAAACCGCGCCTTTGAAATTGACTTGGTGCAGATCAGCCAATGCGTATTTTCGCGCAAACGAAGCCGCCGTGTAGCTCGAATACATGGTACCGTTGCGGTAAGCATTTTGCGGATCGGTTTTCATGCCGCAGGCCGCGCAGCCCTCAGGGTCAGACTCTCCGATGATGATGGGTATGTTTTTGAGTTGCGGAAACGACGCCACGATCTCAAATCCCGTTGAAATATCCCGCAGCTGCGTGCCCATGTTCATCTGTACGTGCCCGTTCACGAGTTTGGGCGCGCCTTTGGCGTGAAAAGCCACAAAATCCAGGGGCGTGCCGATTTTGCCCGTCACGTAGTTGGTGTCTTGGGTGCAGTGTTTCAAAAAGGTTTTCAGGAAATTACCCCCTCTGCGTCCTGCCGGGCCGGTCACGTGTGGGCCACCGATTTTGGCCGTGGGCAGTGCGCGTCGCACAGCGTCAGCAGAGTAATCGTACAGTTTGCAATATTCCTGTACTGTGCCTCCCCAATAGGGACTATCGGGCTCATTCCACAGTTCCCAATACCAGCTTTCCACTTCTTTTTGCCCATACCGCGCTACAGAATGTTTGACCCATTGGTAGACCAATTCGGCCCATTTTTTATAGTCTTTGGGCGGGTAGGTCCAGCCGGTAAATATCGTTGTATACGATTGTCCGGGAACAAAATGATGTCGATAAGGCTCGGGTTTGGTGGAAAGGGCTTCGGGCATGAAGCCAATCTGGGCGAGCGGTTTCATGCCGCGCTCGATGTACGTATCGAATATTTTATCCACAATGGTCCAATCGTATATCGGATTGCCCTGCGCGTCTTCGGTATAAGCATTGGTCGAACCCCATTTCAGCGCGGGCGTTCCGTCGCCCGTAGTGAGCAGGTTGTGGGCGCGTACATATACTGGTACGGGGCTGAGAGCGGCGATTTCGGTCAACAATTTTTTGCCGTCTTTCATGTAGGTATAATTCGGCTCGTCGTAGCCAAACCACGCCCAGGCGGGTTGCATGGGGCCGATTTCTTTGCTGAAATCAACGGTGAGGGTGGCTTTTTGTCCCCAACCACTTATGCAGCAAAACCACAAAATCAAAATTCTGGCGAAGGGTATGTTTTTCATTTTTTTTAGTATTACTGAAGAGAGAACGTAATGACGGCTCAACTAAGCCTTTTTGCCACTTTATTTATTAATAAGCAGGATTGAATAAACTTTACTTCCTGAATTTTGTTTTTCCAAGAAAAGAAGGCAACAAGCGGCCTCTTTTTTGACTATTTTTGCGAAAATTTACACTCACATACCGCTCTGATAAATCGGATGAAAATCAGTCTTCACCAACAAGAATCCTTCGAGCGCCGTCACCACGGCCAAAGTCCCAAAGATTTACAGGAAATGCTGAAAACGGTCGGCGTAGCTACGCTCGACGAGTTGATAGAGCAAACGGTGCCGGCGGCTATCCGTCTGGCCCAACCGTTAAACTTACCCGCCCCGAAGTCAGAATTTGACTTTTTGAACGATTTGAAAAAAGTAGCGCGTCAAAACCGCATTTTTCAATCTTACATCGGAACAGGTTATTACGATACCCATGTACCCAATGTGATTTTACGGAATATTCTGGAAAATCCTGCTTGGTACACGGCGTATACACCTTATCAAGCCGAAATCGCGCAGGGACGTTTGGAGATGTTGCTCAACTTTCAAACGGCGGTCATTGATTTGACGGGCATGGAAATCGCTAATGCCTCTTTGTTGGATGAAGCCACCGCTGCTGCCGAAGCCATGACGATGCTCCACAGCCTTCGCCCTGCGGCCAAGAAAAAAGCGGAAACGTTCTTTGTGTCGGACCGTTGTCATCCACAAACCATTGATTTGATCTATACCCGTGCTACTCCATTGAATATCAACGTAGTAGTGGGCGACCATACCAAGGTAGATTTGACCGACCCTGCCATTTATGGAGTGTTGGTGCAATATCCTGCTACCGACGGTGAAGTCATTGATTATACCGATTTTATCGCTGCTGCGCACGAACTGAATATTTTTGTGGCCGTTGCCGCTGATTTATTAAGTCTTACTTTGCTAAAAGCACCCGGTGAAATGGGCGCCGATGTAGTCGTAGGTTCGGCCCAGCGTTTTGGGGTTCCGATGGGCTACGGTGGCCCGCACGCAGCGTTTTTCGCTACAAAAGATGCCTTTAAGCGTCAGATTCCAGGCCGTATTATTGGTGTGTCTATTGATGCCGAAGGAAATCGGGCGCTACGTATGGCGCTCCAAACGCGCGAGCAACACATTCGTCGCGAAAAAGCGACTTCCAATATTTGTACCGCTCAGGTGTTACTTTCGGTCATGGCGGCGGCTTACGCTGTCTATCACGGACCCGAAGGTTTGAAAGCGATTGCTTCCAAAATTCACGGATTGACCAAAGCCTTTGCCGATTCGGTGTCGCACATGGGCTATGAAGTGTTGACCCAAAACTATTTTGATACCGTTACGGTAAAGGTGCACAATGCCGACAACTTGCGCGAAGAAGCTGAAAAACGTTGGATTAACTTACGTTACAGCGCAAATGGCCACGTAGGTGTATCGTTTGATGAAGTAAAGTCATTCAGTGATTTGATTGCTATCTTGGATTTGTTCGCCACGGCTTCAGGCGAAGGCGTGGAGATGACGGTTCCGAGCGAAGTGGACGTAATTTTTCCCGAGAATTTGGCCCGTCAGTCGGATTATTTGACGCATCCCGTCTTTGGCACGTACCATACCGAGCACGATATGCTTCGTTATTTGAAGTCGTTGGAAAGCAAAGATTTATCGTTGGTTCATTCCATGATTTCGTTGGGAAGTTGTACAATGAAACTCAACGCTACGGCCGAGATGATTCCCGTTACGTGGCCTGAGTTCGGTAAGATGCACCCTTTTGCCCCCGTAAATCAAACGGCGGGTTACCAATTGTTGTTCAAACATTTGAACGATTGGCTGTGCGAAATCACGGGCTTCGCGGCCATGTCGCTGCAACCCAACTCGGGTGCGCAGGGCGAGTACGCAGGCTTGATGGTGATTCGGGCGTATCACGAGGCGCGCGGCGACAGCCACCGCAACGTGGCCTTGATTCCGTCGTCGGCGCACGGTACCAACCCAGCTTCGGCCGTGATGGCAGGTATGAAAGTGGTGGTGACCAAATGCGACGAACGCGGAAACATCGACGTAGCTGACCTCAAAGCCAAAGCCGAGCAGTACAGCAACGAGTTGGCGTGTTTGATGGTGACTTATCCTTCGACTCACGGCGTATTTGAAGAAAGTATCATTGAAATTTGCCAAGTTATCCACAATCACGGTGGACAAGTATACATGGACGGGGCAAACATGAACGCACAGGTAGGCTTGACCAGCCCTGCCACGATTGGCGCAGATGTTTGTCACCTCAACTTGCACAAAACCTTCTGTATTCCTCACGGCGGCGGTGGTCCGGGTATGGGGCCCATCGGCGTAGCGGCGCATTTAGTGCCGTATTTGCCGGGACACGTGAATCTTTCTGATTCGACCGATAAAGTTCATGGTGCCGTTTCTGCCGCTCCTTATGGCTCGGCCAGCATCCTGACCATCTCGCATGCCTACATCGCTATGATGGGGGCAGAAGGAGTTACCAATGCTACAAAAATGGCGATTTTGAACGCCAACTACATCAAGCAACGTTTGGCCGGTGACGGTCAATTTGAAATCCTGTACACAGGGGCAAACGGTCGTTGTGCGCACGAAATGATCGTAGATTGTCGCCCATTCAAATCGGCGGGTATTGAAGCCGAAGATTTGGCCAAACGCTTGATGGACTACGGATTCCACGCGCCAACCTTGTCGTTCCCAGTAGCAGGTACGCTAATGATTGAACCAACAGAATCGGAGTCAAAAGCAGAATTGGATCGTTTTTGCGATGCGCTGTTAAGCATCCGTGCCGAAATCCGCGAAGTAGAAGAAGGTATTGCCGATAAAGCCGATAACGTTCTGAAAAATGCCCCTCACACGGCACGCGTGGTATTGACCGAAAATTGGGAGCGCCCTTACACTCGCGAGAGAGCGGCTTTCCCGTTACCTCATTTGCGTTTCAATAAGTTTTGGCCAAGCGTAAGCCGCATTGATTCGGCCTATGGTGACCGTCATTTGGTGTGCGCATGTGTGCCAGTTGAAGAATACGCGCAGGCAGAAGCATAATCAAATAAAACCAGATTTTTGGTTGTTGATAACTGACACCAATTAATAAATCCCTCGGTTGCTTTGGCGGTCGGGGGATTTTTATTGAAAATGACAAAAAGCATTTTTTGGGGATGTTGTTGGTCATAAAGTATTTGGCGGGAAATGGTGAATATTGAACATCACAAAAAACAATTTCCCAATGAAAAGAAGAGAACCAGTTTCGCACATCATGACCAAAAACGTGTTTACCGTAAAAGTAACCGACGATTTACACGAAGTAATTGAATTAGTTAAAAAGAATCACATTCGTCACTTGCCCGTTTTGGACGGGACAGAAGTGGTAGGAATCATAAGTAGCACGGACATTAATCGGCTAACATTCAGTTCGTTGTTTGAGAATCAGGAGGGGGCCGACGAAGCCATTTTAGAAATGCTTTCCATTCAACAGGTAATGACCCAAAAGCCGCGTACGGTAGAGGCTTCTCTGAGCATCAGAGAAGTGGCCGAAATCCTTACGACCGAAGAATACCACGCTTTACCAGTGGTTGAAAATGGTCATTTGGCGGGCATTGTGACCACCACCGACGTGATAAAATATATGCTGGAACAATACTAGCTTTTAAAACAATCTACCAAACGGCGTGGTTTGTAGCAATACAAATACGCCGTTTTTTTATGCATACTCCTCTTACGCTTTTTTGGTTTCGTCGCGATTTGCGCTTACACGACAATGCAGGATTGTATCACGCGCTCAAGTCAGGCAATCCAGTTTTGCCCGTGTTTATTTTTGATACCGAGATTTTGGACCAATTGGAGGACAAAAAAGACCGTCGGGTAGAGTTTATTCATCTGGCCATTCATGAACTTCAAACGCAATTAACACAACTCGGCAGTACACTCATTGTAAAATACGGCAAGCCCTCAGAAGTATGGCAGCAGCTTTCGGACGAATACTACATCGCTGAAGTGCATACTAATCACGATTACGAACCCTACGCCCTTGCTCGCGACAAAGCAATCGGTGAGTTTTTGAACAGTCGAGGGACGGCTTTTTATACCCACAAAGACCAGTGTATATTTGAAAAAAGCGAAGTGCTAAGCGGCGCGGGAACGCCTTATACTGTTTTTACGCCTTATAGTCGCAAGTGGAAAGAAACCGTCAACGATTTTTATCTGCGCTCGTACCCGACTGAGGCGTATTTTGAGGCGTTTCTCAAAACAAAACCATTGGAGATTCCCTCGCTCCAACGCATGGGATTCGAGGCCGTAGGCCAGGCATTTCCAGGGAAAGAAGTCCGAAAAGAACTCATTGAAAACTACAAAGAACGTCGGGATATACCGTCGATTTCGGGCACTTCACGCTTGAGTGTACACTTGCGGTTCGGAACTATTTCGATTCGAGAATTGGCCCGTAAAGCCCAAACGTTGAACGAAACCTTTCTGAACGAACTGATTTGGCGGGATTTTTACATGCAGATTCTCTGGCATTTTCCGCACGTAGGGCAGGGCAGAGCCTTCCGACCCGAGTATGATAAAATTGAATGGCGACACGATGATGCCCAATTTCAGGCGTGGTGCGAAGGCCGCACGGGCTACCCGATTGTGGATGCGGGTATGCGCGAACTAAACGTCACGGGTTTTATGCACAACCGCGTCCGGATGGTAGTGGCGAGCTTTCTGACCAAACATTTGCTCATTGATTGGCGCCGGGGCGAAGCCTATTTTGCCCAAAAACTATTGGATTATGATATGTCGGCCAACAACGGCGGCTGGCAGTGGGCATCAGGCTCGGGAACAGATGCGGCGCCTTATTTCCGGATTTTTAACCCCACATCTCAAACCCAAAAGTTTGACCCGCAGCTTATTTATATTAAAAAATGGGTTCCCGAACTCAATAGTTTTGAGTACCCGCAACCCATCGTCGATCATGCGTTTGCGCGGGAGCGGTGCTTGAAAGTGTATCAGAAAGCATTGAAGGGCATATAATTGTTTTTGTCACTTCAACAGCCGCGCTTCCAGTTCTCCTTTATAACTCCCCGCCAGTGGAATGGTGACATTGCCTACCGTCACCTGATGGCGTTCCATTTTCTGAATGGCGTTGAGCGCCACTAAATAGGATTTATGAATGCGCAAAAAGCGGTCGGGCGGCAGCTGGGCCAACATTTCATTGAGCGTCATGCGGGTCGTGACCTTGCGGGTGCGTTCATGGATAAACAGTAGGTTGGTGTCTGACTGAATATACAAAATTTCGTCCACATTGACCCTGACCCAATCGTAGCCGTCTTTGACAAAAATACCCGACGACTCACCCGTTTTTTTGTAGTGCTGCCCCAGTGCGCGGTTGCAAGCCTGCAAAAAGCGCCCGAACTCGACGGGTTTGAGCAGGTAATCTAGGGCGTGCAATGCAAAACCTTCCACGGCATAATCAGGATATGCCGTCACAAAAATGATGTGTGTTTTAGTATTATTGAGCAATCGGGCAAAGTCTGTTCCGAGCATATCGGGCATTTGTACGTCCAAAAACAAAACATCAACGGTATTTTGGCCCAGAAATGCCAAAGCATCTGCCGTACTTACAAACGTGTGTGTGAGGCTGATAAAGGGTACTTTTTCGGCGTGCCGGCGCAAGATTTCGAGGGCAGCGGGTTCATCATCAAGGGCAATGGCAATCATCGTTTCAAAATCAGTAAAGATCCATTTGTAAATGTATTTCAAAAACGTTGTTTTCTTCTTTTATCTTCAGTGTATGTCGGTGGGCATAGAGTAATTTCAGGCGTTGTTGTACATTGGCGATGCCCACGCCGTGGCCTTTGCGATGGGCTTCCTTGGCAATTGTGCTATTTTGAAGATAGAAATCAAGGGTCTGATTTTCAACGTATAGTTTCATATGAATAAAACATGGATGCTTCATGCTGATGCCGTATTGAAACGCGTGTTCCACAAA
>VFQN01006190.1_pt1 | contig 13924 bp, 10 predicted proteins | sample 3512371 | NCBI WGS metagenome assembly VFQN01 (sample SAMN10412370, study PRJNA504923) | tailings metagenome | isolation source: Replicate 2 from Balatoc abandoned mine | place: Philippines: Itogon, Benguet | collected 2017-08-28
CCCAGAGACGAACCAGGAGGACGAGGAGCGACGGCAGCACGCCGATGGCGAACAGGAGGCGCCACTGGTCGGCCCCCATGAAGGCGCCCAGCACCGCGCCGAGGCCGACTCCGAGCGGGATGACGCAGGTGACGAGGCCGCCGACCCAGCCGCGCTTGCGCGCCGGCACGAACTCCTGGACCAGCGGGAGGTCGACGCAATAGAGGCCGCCGACGCCGAAGCCCACGAAGAAGCGCATGATGGTGATGTAGATCCAGCCGTTTTCCGGCGTGAAGTAGAGGAGGCCGGTCGCAATCGAGAAGTTCAGCACCGTGCCGATGAACACCTTGCGGCGGCCGATGCGGTCGGCGAGCCAGCCCCAGATGTAGGCGCCGAGAATGGCGCCGACGCCGGACGACAGCAGCACGATGGCCGACTGTCCGAAGGTGAGCTTCCACGGGCCGATCAGGAAGGCGAGAACGAAGCCGATGAGAAAGTAGTCGAAGAATTCGAGCGCATCGCCGATCACCGCCGCGGTGATGATCTTCTTCTGGTTGCCGGTCAGTCTGGTCTGCCGGTCGAGAACATCGAACATGGCATTTCCCCCGTGCGCTTTCGTTTGGGGCGCCTGTCGCGCACTCTTCAGTGCGTCCCTGCCATCACGCTACGCCCCGGCGTGAGCGAGCGGCAAGAAGCGGCCCGTGCGCTGTTTGCCCGTCGAAATGCATCGCTGCATGGCAGCCCTCTCCTTTGCTAAGGAGAGGAGCGACCAAGGGGAGATCGTCATGAACTGGACCGACCGCCGGATTCGCTTCCGGGCGCTGCTCGCGGGCGAGCGCTGTTTTCATCCGGGTTCGGTGTTCGATCCGATCTCGGCCCGCATCGCCGAGGATCTGGGCTTCGAGATCGGCATGTTCGCCGGCTCCGTCGCCTCCATGACCGTCCTGGGCGCTCCCGACCTCATCGTGCTGACCTTGAGCGAATTCGCGGGTCAGGCCTATCGCATCAACCGCGCCGGCAACCTGCCGCTGATGGTCGATGCCGATCACGGGTACGGGAATGCACTCAACGTGAAGCGCACGGTCGAGGAACTCGAGACCGCCGGGGTCGCCGGCCTGAGCATCGAGGACACCGAACTGCCGGCGCCGTTCGGAACGACCAGGCCTCGGTTGATTTCGATTGCCGAAGGCGTCGGCAAGATGAAGGCCGCCGTCGCCGGCCGGCAGGATCCCGGTCTCTGCATTGCCGGCCGCACCAGCGCCATCCAGATCACCGGTATCGAGGACACGATCGTGCGGGGGCAGGCCTATGAGGCGGCCGGCGTCGATGCGCTGTTCTTCGTCGGGGTCAAAACACGCGCCGAACTGGACGCAATCTCGGCCGCCACCACGCTGCCGCTGATCCTGGGCGGCGGAACGCCGGACCTGAGCGATCTCGACTATCTCGGCGCCCGCCGCGTGCGCATCGCTTTGCAGGGTCACCAGCCATTCGCGGCCGCGGTGAAGGCGACCTACGAGACGCTGAAGGCGCTGCGCGAGGGCGTCGCGCCGTCCAAGTTGCAGGGCGTTGCCGATGCCGAGCTGATGAAGCGCGTCACCCGCGACGACGACTACACGAAGTGGACGAAGGATTTCCTCGCGTCATAGAGCGCCGACTGAGGTTTGGCTGATCCGCTCGACCAGATCGACGAACGCCTGCGAGCGCGCCGCGAGGGTGAAGTTCTCGACGATGAAGGCGCGCGGGTCGAACCTGCCCTTGGACGCGGCTGACCAGAAGGCATCGAAACCGGCGTCGAAGCCGGCCGCGTCCCGGAACTTCATGCCGCAGCGATCGTCCCAGTAGGGCACCGACGTGACGGGGCTGAAGACCACGCGATGAGGGTAATAGTCGGTGTCCTGCCAGACGCCGCCGAGGTCCCAGGCGTAGACGGGAATGCCGCACGACAAGGCCTGCTGCAGCGCGATGCCCTGGGTCTCGTGCTCGCACAGGAACACCATCGTCCTGGTTTTCCGCAGCAGCGCCTCGAAATCCTTCTCCTGGTACTGGCCGTAGACGATGCGCGCGACCTTGAGACCGGTCTTGCCGAGGCTCTCGAGGATCGGGTCGCGCACTTGGGCGCGGTCGCGCTCGGGGTGGCAGCGGATCTTCTCGTACAGGAGGACGTCGATGTCCTTGTCGGGCGTCGGGACCCACCTGTCGGTATCGATGCCGACAGGCCAGGCGTGGACCTTGTCGCCCCAATTCACGGCGAACATCTGGCGCTGCCACTCGCACGCCACCACGACGCCGAGAATGTTGTGCTCGGTGAAGAGATCGGGCGCGTCGATGGGATGATTGTGCACCGCCGGCCCAAAGATGATCGGGGTCTCGGGGCTGAACCTCTCGAGCAGATGCGGCTTGCCGAGGACGCACGCCACCTCGTCGGGATGCGATCGCAGATGGCGATAGTCGTTGGCCCGATAGGGGACGCCGATCCTGTCGAGGCCCGCCATGAGGTTCAGGAAAACGCGCTCCAGGCCAAGGATGCGACGCGGCCCACGAACGAGGCGCCGCACGACGGCGCGGGGGTAGCGGTCGAACGGCAGCCAGCGATCACCGACCGAGCCGTCATGATAGAAGAGATTGAGCGGCCTCGTGTTCGACAACGCAGCCAAATCCACGCCTCATTGAAACACATGCCGGATGCCGCCGGACCATAGGGGTGGGGTCCTTGCGCTGGCAAGGAAAATAGATCGGCGGCCGCTAGCGCGTCGGGATCAGGGTCACTGCCACGCCGTAGGAATGGGAATCGCCCCCCAGGATGACGCCCCGCAAGGGGCTCACGTCGGAGAAATCGCGGCCCCAGGCGACGGCGACGTGATCCTCGTGCGCGACGAGATCGTTGGTCGGATCGAGATGGACCCAGCCAGCGGCCTCGCCGCACCATACCGCCACCCAGGCATGGCTCGCATCGGCGCCGCGCAGGGCGATCTCGTCGCGGGAGTGGATCGTGCGGATGTATCCCGACACGTATCCCGCCGCGAGACCGTGGGCGCGCAGCGCCGCGATCTCGACATGGGCGAAATCCTGGCAGACCCCGGCCTTGCCGGCGAAGACGTCCGCGAGCGGCGTAGAGATGTCGGTGGCGCCGGGGTGATACTCGAAGTCGGCCTTGATGCGCGAGGTCAGTTCACGTGCTGCTTCCAGGATGGGGCGTCCCGTCGTGAAGGACTGGGCGCCGTAGGCTCGCAGCGCCTCGACGCTCGGTATCAGCGGTGAATCGTGGATGAACTCGCTGGCTTCCACGGGGGTTGGAAATCCGTTTCCGACAAGCGCGGTTCTTATGTCTTCCCAGGGCGGCGTGGAATCGGCGGCCGGCGGATCGGGAAAGCAGACGTCGACTTCCGCCCGCACCTCGATGTCGAAGCGTGTGTGCGGCTTGTCGATCCGGTAGATGTCGATGAGATTGCCGAAATGATCGACATGCTGGACGGCGAGCGCCGGCAGCGGGCTGGTCACGATGCTGATCGCACTGATCTTCTGTCCGGGGAAGTCGCGCGCGCGCAGGTGCGCGATGTGGTGCGCCGAATCGACCGTGCTGGCGTAGGTGTAGGTCGTGCGGTGCGAGAGAAGGTATTGCACGCTCAATTTCCGCCCGAGGAGCCGACAGCCTGGGCCGCCGGTACGTGGGAGAAATAGGCGCGGGTGATCGCCTCGGAGAGCCTGTCGAGCTGCTGCTCCGTGTCGGATGCAACGTCGCGCAGCATGGCCAGCGCCAGTCCCTCGTGTCGCCACGCCTGCTCGTCGCCGTTGAACTGGCGTACGACCGCTGCCATGTCCGCTTCCAGCGAATCGGGCAGCGCCGTGACTTGGACGCCCGAAGCGCGCGCCAGGTAGTCGAGATGGCCCTTGATGGTACGGAGCTGGAACACCAGGCCGCGCGGATTGGCGTCGTCGAGGATGACGAGGTCGAGCACGGGGGCGGGCTGCAGCTGCCCGAGATAGCGCGTGCGGTAGGTGATGGTGCTGTCGCACAGTTCGAGTGCCAGTCGCATCGCCGCGTCCCAGTCGATCGGGGAAAGGGTGAAGGGGCCGAGCGCGGCGGTCAGCACATGCAATCCACGCTCGATGCGGCGGCCGAGATCCAGGAATCGCCAGCCGGTGCCGCGCGTCATGTTTTCCTGTGCCAGGCCCGACAGCGTCGCCACGAAGCGCACGATCTCGTCGAGTGCGGCGAGCAGTCGATCGAGGTTGCCGCGCGCGGCCAGGAGGCGTTCGCGCACCTCGACCATTTCCGGGCCGGCGGCGGTCGTCATGTCGACCGAGAAGCGATCGCGCATGGTGGCGGTCAGGCGTTGGATGCCGTCGAGCACGCTGGCGAGGCCGCGGTCGTCGGCCGCCACGCCTGCCAGGCCCTGCTGGAACAGGGCGCTCTCGGGCGGCGCCAGGGCCGATGAGTGATCCATCAGGTTCGTCGCGTCGAGCAGGCGGCCGAGCAGCCTGAGTTCGACGGCGTCGCGCGGGCCCACGGCGCCCTGCGCCACGCGCGCAGCGGTCGTGCGCAGGAGGCGCGCATCGTTGTCGAGGCGCTCGATGTAGCGGCCGAGCCAGAAGAGATTGTCGGCGACCCGGCTCTGCAGGTCCGCGGTACCGCGCTCGACGGCGAGCTGGTGAAACCGCCGGGTCGTCGGCAGCTGCACGTCGGCCGCATCCTCGGCCAGCACCCATATGTCCTTCAACGTGCCGTGCAGGCGGCCCAGCGAGCGCAGTGCGGTGTCGCCGTCGGGCTCGCGAGCGATGCCGCCCGGCAGGACGTGATAGGTGTCGTGGTCGGCAACGACGAACGCGCGCATCACGACGGCGGACGGCACCAGGGACTGCCCGTCCCACTTCGGCGTGAGCGACGGCGTCATGGGATACTGCGCGACATACTGGCCGGGCTGGGCGCGGATGCGTTCGACCAGCGCCGCGCGCTCGGCCTCCTCGCGCATGCCCACGACAATGGGCTCTCGATCCGGGCCGAGGCAGGGACGCACGATCATGAGGTCGAGATTGGCCAGGGCGAAGCTCAGTGCCGCGGGCTCGCCCAGCCACCATACGTCGAGCGACGGCATTCGCAGCTTCTCGCCCAGCAGGTGCTCGCTCAGCCGCTCCAGAAAGGGCATGATGGCCGGCGTTTCGACGACTCCCGATCCGAGCGCATTGGCGAGCGAAATGTTGCCGCTGCGCGTGGCCTCGACGAGGCCGGTGACGCCCAGTGCGGAATCCGCGCGCATTTCCAACGGGTCGGCGAAAGCGCTGTCGAGCCGCCGCAGGAGTACGTGGACGGGCCGAAGGCCGGCCAGTGTCTTGATCGACACCTGGCCGTCGCGCGCGACCATGTCGCCGCCCTCGACCAGCGGAACGCCCAGCACGCGCGAAAGATAGACATGCTCGAAGTAGGTGGCCGAAAGCGAGCCTGGGGTGAGCACCGCCATATTGGGCTGCGACACGGCGGCAGGTGCCATCGAGCGCAGCGACTCCTGCCAGCGGTCGACGAAAGGCCGGAGATGACGAACGGGTATGGAGCGAAAGGCCTCAGGCAGACTGCGCGCCAGGACGCGGCGTATCTCGAGGGCATAGCCGACGCCGGCGGGAAGCTCCGTATGGTCCGCCAGGACGTGCCAGCGGCCGTTGCTCAATCGCACGAGGTCGACCGCATAGTTGCCGAGGAACCGCCTCGGGACGGCACCGTCGGTGACCCGGGCAGGGCGCAGGAAATGCCGGTTGGCGTGGACCAGCATCGGCGGCAGCAGCTTCTGCTTCAGCAGCGTCTGCGGGCCGTAGACATCGGCCAGTACTCGGTCCAGCAGTTTTGCGCGCTGGATCAGGCCGGCTTCGATGCCCGCCCATTCGTCCGGTGTGATGACCATCGGCAGCGGGTCGAACGTCCAGCGCGCCGCACCGCGATCGTCGAGGAGATTGACGGTAGCGCCCGATTCCCCGAGCTGCCGGCGTGCGCTCTCGACCCGTTCGCCGAGCCCGTTGGGCAGCGAGCGGATGACGCTCAGGATGCCTTGCCAGTGATAGCGGATCGACTTCTGGCCGGTGACCAGTTCGTCGTACGCGCTCGCCGGCGAGGAAGAGAGGCCGCGCAACGACTCCATGGGCCCGGAACAGATGTTGAAACGAACGGTCGGACTGCCTGTGAGGCGGGCGAACTATAGGCTGTGGGCCCGCCGCAGGTCGAGCGTCAGGGGATGCTCCGGGTTGTCGAGCGGCCGCGGTTCCGGCGACGGGCCGCCGGTATGTCCGATCGCGAAGAAACGGGCCCGCCGCCGCGCCTCGGCCTCGTTGGCGTTGACCGGCATGCGGTCGTAGCTGCGGCCGCCCGGATGGGCCACGTGATAGGTGCAGCCGCCGATCGATCGCCCACTCCACGCATCGTGGATGTCGAATGTGAGCGGCGCGTGCACGCCGATGGTCGGATGCAGCGAGTTTGCGGCCTGCCAGGCACGATAGCGCACGCCCGCGACGTACTCACCCGCCGTGCCGGTGGCGCGCAGCGGCAGCCTCCAGCCATTGCAGGCGATGACATGTCGCTGGTCGTTGAGGCCGGCGATCTTGACCTGCAGCCGCTCGACGGTGGAATCGACGTAGCGCACCGTGCCGCCTCCGCCGGGCTCCTCGCCCAGCACGTGCCACGGCTCCAGCGCATGGCGCAGCTCGAGTTCGAGCCCGCGCTGTGCCACTTCGCCGAGCTTCGGAAAGCGGAACTCGAAATGCGGGGCGAACCACTCCGGCGAGAATTCGTACCCCGCCTCGCCCAGATCGGAGAGCACGTCGTTGAAGTCCTGCCAGACAAAATGCGGCAGCATGAAATCGTCGTGGAGGCGCGTGCCCCACCGGCTGAGCGGCCGGTCGTAGGGACGGTCCCAGAATTTGGCCACCAGCCCGCGCAGCAGCGCCTGCTGCGCGACGCTCATGCGCCAGTGCGGCGGCATCTCGAAGGCGCGCAGCTCCAGCAGTCCGCGGCGGCCAGCCGCCGACTCCGGCGTGAAGAGCTTGTCGATGCAGAACTCGGTGCGATGCGCATTGCCGGTCGCGTCGACAAGCAGGTTGCGGAACACGCGGTCGACCAGCCATGGCGGGGTCTGGCGTCCGGGTGCGATCTGGCGGAAGGCGATCTCCAGCTCGTGCAACGCATCGTTGCGCGCCTCGTCGACCCGCGGATGCTGGCTGGTCGGGCCGATGAACAGGCCGGAGAAGAGATACGAGAGCGACGGATGGTTCAACCAGTAGCCCAGCAGGCTCTTCAGCAGGTCGGGCCGCCGCAGGATCGGCGACTCGGCGGCGGAGGGGCCGCCCAGCACGACATGGTTGCCGCCGCCCGTGCCGGTGTGGCGGCCGTCGATCATGAACTTCTGGGCCCCGAGCCGGGTCGTGCGCGCTTCCTCGTAGACGATCTCGGTACGTTCGACGATCTCGGTCCAGGTGGCGGAGGGATGGATGTTGACCTCGATCACCCCGGGATCGGGCGTGACGCTGAAGTGCAGCACCCGCGAATCGCCGGGCGGCGTGTAGCCCTCGATGAAGATCGGCTGGCCCTGCTCCTCGGCCGTGTCCTCGAGCGCCGTCACCAGGTCGAGATAGTCCTCCATGCGCTCGGTCGGCGGCATGAAGACGTGAAGGTGGCCGTCGCGCGGTTCGAAGGCCATCGCGGTGCGCACGACGCCGGCGGCCGAACTTCCGATGGCGGGTCCCAGGCCCGTGTTGGGGGCCAGTGCGCGGCGCCATGCCTCGCGACGGGCTTCTGCATCGCCGGCCGTTTCGCCCTTAAGTCCCGGCTCCTGGCGGCGCAGCACCGGCGCGCGCCGGAAGGCCTCGAGCGGCGGCAGGTCTGGATGCGGCGCCATCGGGTCGGGCTGGACGATGTAGTCGGTGTCGCCGGGCGCTGCCCAGGGTAGAGAATCGAGCGGCAGGCGGTAGCCGATCGGCGAATCGCCGGGGATCAGGTAGCACTTCTCGGAGCGCAGGAACCACGGCCCGCTCTTCCAGCGCGGTGCATGGCCATGGCCGTTGCCGCGGCCATTGTAGTCGCGGATCACCGGCAGCACGTAGCCGACCGAGCTTTCGAGACCCTTCTCGAAGACCCGCGCCAGCCTCTCGCGCTCCAGCGGATCCTTCACCTTGGCCTCGTCGACCACGACGTTGCTGGGCAGGCGCCGCTCGCGCCACAGGTAGTACCAGGTGTCCTCGTAGGCCGGGAAGAGATAGTCGGGGTCGAGCTGCAGCCGCTGGGCGAAGGCGAGCGCGAAGCGGTGCGCGGCCTCGACGGTCGCGCCGGCCGGCTTGGACTCGAGAGCATAGAGCTGTGGGTTGCGCCAAATCGGCTCGCCGTCCTTGCGCCAGTAGCAGCCGAGCGCCCAGCGCGGCAGCTGCTCGCCGGGATACCATTTGCCTTGGCCGAAATGCAGCAGCGGCCCGGTCGCGAAGCGATTCGCGAGCTTGCGGAACAGCACGCCCGCCAGGCGCCGCTTCTCCGGGCCCAGCGCCAGCGTGTTCCATTCGGGCCCGTCCATGTCGTCGACCGACACGAAGGTCGGCTCGCCGCCCATGGTGAGGCGCACGTCATGCTTGCCAATGTCGCTTTCGATCGCCTCGCCGACCTTGAGCAGGGTGGCCCACTGTTCGTCGGTGTAGGGCTTGGTGGTGCGCGGCGTTTCGCGCACGCGCGTCACCGTCATCGCATGCTCGAACTCGACCTCGGCCTTCTCGAGGGCGCCCTCGATCGGCGCGGCGCTCGAAGGCTCGGGCGTGCAGGCGAGCGGGATGTGGCCTTCGCCGGTCAGCAACCCGGAGGTCGGATCGAGGCCGATCCAGCCGGCGCCCGGCAGGTAGACCTCGCACCAGGCGTGGAGGTCGGTGAAATCGTGCGTCGGCCCCTCGGGTCCTTCGAGCGGCTTCTCGTCGGCCACGAGCTGGATCAGGTAGCCCGAGGCGAAGCGCGCGGCGAAGCCCAGATGGCGCAAGATCATGACCAGCAGCCAGCCGGTGTCGCGGCACGATCCCTTGGCGCGCGCGAGCGTCTCCTCGCAGGTCTGAACGCCCGGCTCCAGGCGGACGATGTAGCCGATCTCGCGCTGCAGGCGGGCATTCAGCGCGACGATGAAATCGACCGTGCGCTGTTCCTTGCGGTCGACCGAGGCGAGCCAGGCGGACAATCTCGGCCCGAGCGGTTCCAGCTTGCGGAACGGCGCGATCTCCTCGGCCAGCGAGGGATCATAGGCGAAGGGCCATTTCTCGGCCGACGGCTCCAGGAAGAAGTCGAACGGGTTGATGACCGACATGTCGGCCACCAGGTCGACCGTCACGTCGAAAAGGTCGGTCTTCTCGGGAAACACCAGCCGGGCAAGGTGATTGCCTTGCGGATCCTGCTGCCAGTTGATGAAATGCTGGGCCGGCGTGACCTTCAGCGAATAGGAAAGGACAGGGGTCCGGCTATGCGGCGCCGGGCGCAGACGCACGATCTGTGGCCCCAGCTCGATGGGTCGGTCGTACCGGTAGGTCGTCCGATGATGCAGCGCGACTTGGATGCTCATGACGGCCTGCTGTTTCGCTCCGAGACAGACTAAGCAAGTGACATGCCACTAAGCAAGGAAGTGACGCTATGCTTCTGCCATGATCCTTTTTTGACTGGGCCCTTCATCATGACCAACCACTTCGATCTCACGGGCAAGGTTGCCCTCGTCACCGGCGGCAGCCGCGGGCTGGGTTACCAGATGGTGAAGGCGTTCGCTGACCACGGGGCCGACGTCTTCATCACCAGCCGCAAGCTGGAGACCTGCGACAAGGTCGCGGGCGAGGTGCGGGCGATGGGCCGCAGGGCGGCGACCTATGCCTGCAACGTCGCCAACTGGCCCGAACTCGACGGCATGGTGGAGGCGGCCTATGCCGCGTTCGGGAAGATCGACATCCTGGTGAACAATGCCGGCTCCTCGCCGCTCGCCCCCTCGTCGCTGGAGACGTCGGAGCAGCTGTTCGACCGCATCGTGTCGCTGAACTTCAAGGCGCCGTTCCGCCTGATGTCGCTGGTCGGCAGCCGTATGGCGGCGGGCGAGGGCGGTTCGATCATCAACGTCTCCAGCGCCGGTGCGCTGCGTCCACGGCCGCAGATCGCGCCCTATGCCGGCGCCAAGGCGGCGCTCAACGCGCTCACCGAGGCCTTTGCCTTCGAATACGGCCCGAAGGTGAGGGTGAATACCATCTCGCCGGGCCGTTTCCTGACCGACGTCTCCAAGGCCTGGCCCGAAGAGCACAAGGCCAATCCCACGGCGGCGCTCCGGCGCAGCGGCCAGCCGGAGGAGATCGTGACGGCGGCGCTGTATCTCGCGTCGAGCAAGTCGAGTTTCACCACCGGATCGCTGGTCCGGGTCGATGGAGGAATCGCATGAAGATGAAAGCTGGCGTTCTCACGGTCTGCGGTGCGCCCCGCCCCTTCGCGAAGTCCAAGCCCATCCATGTCGTCGAGATCGACCTCGATCCGCCGGGCGAAGGCGAAGTCCTGGTCAAGGTGGGCGGCGGCGGCCTCTGCCATTCCGATCTGTCGCTGATCAACGGCGACCGGCCGCGGCCCGTGCCGATCGTGCTGGGTCATGAAGGCTCGGGGGAGATCGTCGAGGTCGGCGCCGGCGTGCACGACGTGAAGGTGGGCGACCATGTCTGCTTCACCTTCAACGTGAGCTGCGGCCGCTGCCGGCGCTGCCTCGAAGGCCGTCCCTATATCTGCGAACGCTCGATCACCCCGCGCGCCGCGGGGCAGCTGCTCTCGGGCCATCACCGCCTGCACCTGGACGGCAAGCCGGTGAATCATCACTCCGGCGTTTCCTGCTATGCCGAGTATGCCGTGGTCGACCGCGGCTCGATCGTGGTGATCGACCGCAGCCTGCCGCTCGACGTGGCCGCGCTGTTCGGCTGCGCCGTGGTGACGGGCGTCGGCGCGGTCGTGAATACCGGGAAGATCGAGCCCGGCAGCTCTGTCGCCATCGTCGGCCTGGGCGGCGTGGGCCTGAGCGGCCTGATGGGCGCCGTGCTCGCGGGCGCCGGCCGCATCGTGGCCATCGATCTCTCCGACGAGAAGCTCGGCCTCGCCCGCCAGCTCGGCGCGACGGACACCGTCAATGCCAAGGACGTGGATCACGTGCAGCAGGTGCGCGATCTGAGCAACGGCGGCGTCGACTATGCCTTCGATCTCGCCGGCACCATCAAGGCGATGGAGACGGCCTATCTCGTCACGCGCTGGGGCGGCACGACGGTGACCGCGGGCCTCTCGCCGATCGCCGCCGACTTCGCATTCAAGCAGAGCGGCCTCGTCAGCGAGGAGAAGACGATCAAGGGCTCCTACATGGGAAGCTGCGTGCCCGTGCGCGACATCCCGCGCTTCATCGCGCTCTACCAGCAGGGCAAGCTGCCGGTCGACCGCATGGTCAGCCAGCGCATCGGCTTCGACGAGCTGAACGAAGGCTTCGACCGGCTGCAGGACGTCGCCACCGTGCGACAGGTGCTGGTGCCGCACGGCTGAGTGTCGTCAGAAGAGAGGGTGCCGTGCGTCCATGTCCTTAACCATCGCCGTCGAAACGCCGCTACAGGACGAGGTGCGTACGCTCGTCGCCGAGCTGAACGCCGTCTTGCTGGAGCTGACGCCGCCCGAACACTGCCACCATCTGACGGTCGAGCAGATGGCGGGTGTAGACACCACAGTCTTCGTCGCCCGCGAGGACGGCACGGCCGTGGCCTGTGGTGCGCTGAAGCGGCATGGAGGAGGCATCGGCGAGGTCAAGCGCATGTATACGCGGCCCAGTCATCGCGGCCGCCGGATCGGCGAGCAGATCGTAGCGCGCATCGAGGCGATGGCACGGGCCGAAGGGTTGAAGCGTCTCGTACTGGAGACGGGCGACCGTCACCACGCGGCGTGGAAGGTCTACGAGCGGTCGGGCTTCGTGCGCTGCGGCCCGGTGCTCGACTATCCCGACGTCAAGTGGTCGGTCTTCTACGGCAAGGCGCTCGCCGACTGACCTCTAATCGGCCGCGGCGTAGAGGCGGTCGAGATCACTGTCGTCGTAGGCGTATTCGGTAGAACAGAACTCGCACTTCACGGCGACCCGGCCGGTCTTGTCGCGCAGGTCGGCGAGTTCCTCGCGGCGGATCGAGCGCAGCACGTTGTCGATGCGCTCGCGGCTGCACCGGCAGCGCGCCTCGAACGAGCGGCGGTCGAAGACCCTGGGGCCTTCCTGATGGAACAGCCGGTGCAACAGGGCGGTGCCGGGGAGCGCCGGGTCCAGCATTTCCTTCTCGGTGGCAGAGGCCATCAGGATCACGGCCTTGCGCCAGTCGTCCTCGCGCTGCTCGGCGTCGACGTCGAGACGGCCGGCGTCGAACTCGGGCATCTGCTGCACCATGAGCGCCGCCGCATGCCAGTGACCGCCGGTGCCCGCATCGCTGCGGCGCGCCGTGATCTTGATGCCGGTCGGCAGCTGCTCGGACTGGCGGAAATAGGTGTGGGCGCAGTCCGCGAGCGTCGCGCCCTCGAGCGGCACCACGCCCTGATAGCGCTCGGTGTGCTGGCCCTGGTCGACGGTGAAGGTGAGGCGGCCCTGCCCGAACAGCTTCGGGACATAGCCGTCGGGCGCATCCTGGTTGCCGCTCCCGAGCGCGATGGCGAGCTTCCAGGAATCGAACTGCGCATAGCCGCGCAGCGCGCCGTCACTGGTGAGGTCGGTGACGAGCAGCTTGATCGGCCCGTCGCCGGTGATCTGCAGCGTGAAGATGCCGTCGTACTTCAGCGAGGTCGCGAGGGTGGCGCACAGCACCATGGATTCAGCGAGCGGCCGCGCCACGGCCAGAGGATAGCCGTGGCGTTCGATGACCTGGTCGAGGGCAGGGCCCAGCCTGATCAGCCGTCCGCGCACGCCGAGCGCGTCGAGCTGAAAAGGCAGGACGCGGTCCCAGCCATCGGAAGGAGGCCCTCCCGATGGCGAGGTCAAGACAGGCACCAGGCCAGGATGCTCTTCTGGGCGTGCAGCCGGTTCTCGGCCTCGTCGAACACGACCGACTGCGGACCGTCGATCACCTCGGCGGTCACTTCCTCGCCGCGATGCGCGGGCAGGCAGTGCATGAAGATCGCGTCCTTCTTGGCCTGCTTCATCAGGCGCTCGTCGACCTGATAGGCCCGCAGCAGATTGTGGCGTCGCGCGGCGCTCGGACTGTCGGGGTCCTCGTCGCCCATCGACACCCAGGTGTCGGTGACGACGCAGTCGGCATCCTTGACCATCGCCTCGGGATCGTGGCCGATCGAGATGCGGCCCCTGGACTTCTCGGCCCATTGCACCACGTCGGCCGGCGGCTTCAGCTCGGGCGGACAGGCGATGCGCAGCTCGAAGTCGAACTGCACGGCGGCATGGATCCACGACGTCGCCATGTTGTTGCCGTCTCCGGACCAGACCACCGACTTGCCTTCGATGGAGCCGCGATGCTCCTCGTAGGTCATGACGTCGGCCATCAGCTGGCACGGATGGGTCTTGTCGGTCAGCCCGTTGATCACCGGCACGGTCGCGTACTTCGCCATCTCGAGGAGCTTCTCCTCGACGGTCGTGCGCATCATGATGATGTCGACGTAGCGGCTGAGAACGCGCGCGGTGTCGGCGATGGTCTCGCCGCGGCCGAGCTGGGTGTCTGTGCGGCCCAGCATGATGGTCTGGCCGCCGAGCTCGCGCATGCCGACTTCGAACGACACGCGGGTGCGTGTCGACGGCTTCTCGAAGATCATGGCGAGCGTCTTTCCGGCCAGCGGCTCGTCGTGCCCGCCGTTGGCCCGCGCCTTCTTCATTGCCTTGCCGCGATCCAGGATCTGGCGAAGCGTCTTGGGATCGACCTGATCGAGGTCGAGGAAGTGTTTGGGAGTCGACATGGCTACTCGGCGGCCTTCGCC
>VFQN01006191.1_pt1 | contig 13920 bp, 13 predicted proteins | sample 3512371 | NCBI WGS metagenome assembly VFQN01 (sample SAMN10412370, study PRJNA504923) | tailings metagenome | isolation source: Replicate 2 from Balatoc abandoned mine | place: Philippines: Itogon, Benguet | collected 2017-08-28
GGCAGGCAAACAAGGCAGGGTAGGCACAGTACGTGTACTAGTTCCTGGGCAGTGTCCGCCCTTGCATTAGTCAGTGTTTGGGGCCTCCGGCCAGGTGCAAAGAAGGCGGCCGTCCACCACCCGAAGCCAGGGGTGGGCTGTGCCGACCTCATCCCACCCCGCGCGTGGCACACCTAGGTTTGCAAACGCCCGCAGGTGCGCCCACATGCATGCCGGGGTGGTATGCAGGCACGATGCCTACAACCTGGCCCCATGCAGGCGCCCGTGCTAAGTACTTCTTCAGTTGTAATCAGGCCGGTCGAGCGTATCCGCGCGCCTTACGCCACAGCCGCACAGCGTCTCGCGGCCTCAGCGTCCCCCAGCGGCTGCAACAGCTCGGCACGACTGAGCATGTGCAAGCGATACCTCTGGCACGCAGTGCAGGATACAAGGAGTACCCAGAGCAGGACCGGTAGCCGCGTCATCTCAGTACGGCATGTTGTGCATGCGGCTCCGCTGGCAGCGTGCCCTTGCTGCCACTTGTCAGGTGTTACAGAACGGGAGGGGGGTCGCGCTTTGGCGGCACGTGGCACGTGGGTGGGCTCCTCCCCCAGTGGGAACAGCCAACGGGACAGCCTTGGAGTGCTGTGCGCTTGCCCCCAGCTAGCACTTCTCTCAGGTCAATCCCGAGTCCATCCCGAGCCAGGTCAATCCCGAGTGTGGGGAGTGTACATGTGAGCCCGTGAGCGCTGCAGCGCCCAACGCCGGTAATGGGACCGTGCACGGCATAAGCGGGACACGGACGCATGACGTCCAACACTGCTTGTAGGACTCAAAGTGTGGCTCTTAACGCATACACTGGTCATCGCGTGAGGGCTGCTTAAAGTCATTTTATTGCTGGCCGAGCTGCCCCGACACCGTGCGCGTAGAACGACGCGAACGACCCTGTATATCGTAACTTGTGGTCAAGCAGCTGAGGCACCTGCTTTTGCGAGGGGAGGCGGTTCTGGCCCAGTGTCATAAGCAGTTCCGGCATGGCTACCCGCAGACCGGCGTCTTCACCTGCTGGCGCAGGCGGCAGGGCGCCACTTATGATGGCATCGACTTTGGCAATCCTGGTTGCAGACCCGCAACTCCAGGGCGAAGCCGGTGCTGGTGCATGGCGACTGACCACCGAAATGCTTGACCAGCTGCTGGGTAGCCTCTCTTTACTGGACAAAACATTGGACGCTCCCTTTGAAGACGTGGGCCAAGAACGTGAGGAGCAGAAGCCCACAGGGAACCCTTTCTGGCCTCTGGGATGGTCGCCGGCCCAGGGCGATGGCGTGCTGCAGCTCGCAGCGCTGGTTGTGCGCTGGCCGGGCTACGAATCCTGGCTGCCCCTCACGCAGCTGCTGGGCTCAAGTCCTTCAGGTTCGGGCTCGGGAGCTGCACCTGCACCCGCAGCACCTGGAGCAATGGCAGGGTCCAGCCTGGCATCTGGGTCCACGCGTTCCGGAGGCAAATCAGCAGCCACCAACTTGGAGTCCGCCGCGGTCACCCGGCAGGCACTGGTGGCGAGGCTGCGGCGGGTGGGCTTGAACACGCTGCAGCTAGTGGACCAGCTCCTGTGGACTGCGCCCCTGGAGCTGTCCTGCCGCCTGGCCTGCGCGCTGCTCCGCATGCACACCTTACACGCGTGCAGCCGCAGCCTGGCCCAGGCGGTCAGCCGCCTGCCGCAGGTGCAGGCGGCGCAGTGCCCCGCACCTGACGCAGATGCTGATCCGCAAGCGGCAGCGGACGCGGGTGTGGCGGTGGTGGGGGGCGACGCAGCGCAGGCGGACGCTGTTGACCGAGCCGCGGTCAGAGCGTGGGCGGCGCCGCCTGCACCAAAGAGCGACCTCGCAGAGCTGCATGACATTGTGAAGCTGTCCTACACGGCGCTAGAGGGGATATGCGCCGTCATCAGCCGCCTGCCGCAGATTCAAAATGCCGACACGGAGGATGACGTAGAGCAGGGGGCAGGGCGCGGCAGCCACCAGACCGGCATTGGAAGCGGCAGCAGCAGCAGCAGTGCAGCGGGGGCAGGGGGCAGCGGCAGCGGTGGGCTCCGCAGCTCCGCCGCTCGCAGGTCGTGGAGCACCGAGCTGGTGGCGCTGCTGCGCGAGGCGCTGCCGGGCAGCGGCCTGGTGGAGCACCTGGCCCGGGGGGTGCTGCACCTGCTGCACAGCTACGACGGCAGCATGAGTGACATTCCCTCCAGCTACATCGCCTTCAGCCGCTTGTACATGAACCTGGGGATCGTCCTGGAGCGCTCGCGCGAGCTGCGCGCAGTTGGCGTCGCCGCCATGGGCGGCCCGTGCGCGTCGTACCTGGCAACCGCCGGGGGACTGCAGCTGCTGTGTATCGCAGACGGCGGCCAGCCGTACGGCATGTGCTGCTTCACGCCGCACGAAAGCTTGGTGGCGTGCTGGCACAACCGGCCTGCCCACAGCGGCGGTGGCCTTGTTGACAGGCCAGTGGTGGGCGTGGTGCCCTTCGTCGCCATGGCCTATGCGCTGCTGTTCGGGCACGCCGGGCGCCCTGCGGCGGTAGACCTGTATGTGCGGCTCGGCAACCTGGCGGTGGCAGCGGGGCAGCACTTCCATGCCGCCCTCAGTGGCGAAGGGAGTGCGGCCAGTAGCGGCGGCGGTAGCAGTGCCAGGCAGCTGCTGCCTGCACCGGAGCTGCTGCTCCATGTTCAGGAGGCGGGCCACCTTGCGACGCTGGTGCTGCGGCTGATGGACCTGCAGGTACGTGGCGAAAGGGAGGAAACCGTGTAAGGCGTCGGGGTGTCGCGGAAAGGCCGGTGCCTGCCGAGAAGAGAAACTGAGTTGGTGTAGCCAAATCGGTACTGTAGCAGCGGGAATTTTACCAAGAGACCCAAATGGACCTGCAGGTGGGGGCGCTCCCGGCGCGCCGTCGGCTGGCGGCCGGACGCAGGAGGTGGCAGCTGGCGTGTGGGGTGGTGCAGGGGGCCATGCACTGGGCAAAGGAGAAGGCGGTGGAAGGCTTCGCTGGCGTGCTGGCGACGGGACTGCGGGAGCTGCCAGCGGATGGTGAGTACGGTGCCATGCGGAGGGTTACCGTGGATGAAGGCCCTGTCACGTTCCGCGAGGGCTTCCGCTGTTACAACTCCAGTGCCTCTAGTCTGTCCGCAACAATCACGAAGCCGCAGGTCCGCAACGTCCGGTGCTTGTGCCCTCCCCAACGTTGCCTTCCTCACAGGCACCCTGCCGCCGCAGCCCCCGCCCGCCCTGGCCGCGGCACTGTCTGGCGGCCTGCTGCCCTGCCTGGAGCGCATCGTGCGGAGGGCAGGACAGGCCGCCCATCGCCAGGGCCGCACCCGCACCGTGCCGTGCAGCACCGAGCAGCAGCTGCTGCAGGTCTACGCAACAGGCAACGGTAGGGTGGGCGACTGGGGCTGGCTGCTGGCGTACGGCAGTCCCGCAGAGGCGGCGGGCCTGGTGGTGAGCTGGGGGAAGCTGCTGCGGGCGGTGGCGGCGGAGGCGCTGCCGGGGGAGGACGGGACGCTTCCATCGGAAATGGAGTTGCCGCTCATGGCGCTAGTCTCCACTACGGGCACGCTAGGGTGCCTGAGCACCTGGGCGATGGAGAACCAGGAGTGCGTGGCGGGCGCTGCAGCGCCGGCGGCGGCGGGGGATGGCGGGCCTGTATGGCAGCTGCGGCAGATGGCGGCGCTGGCGGCGTGCGAGTGGCTGCCGGCCATGTCGGGGTACATGCTGGAGGCGGCGAGGCGGCTGTTGGCGCCGGGGCCGCAGCACAAGGCGATGTGGTCTGCGTTGCGATTGCGTCCCACGGTGCTGTGCGTCGCGCTCACCTTCCTCGACATCCTGCTAAAGTGGGTCCCTGTGGATGGGGGAGCCGCACCGCAGGCCGAGGGCGCAGGGCCGTCGGGGCAGCCGGCAGCAGGTGCCCAGGGCGCGGCGGCAGCGGCAGCGGAGGGCCCGTGCATGTTGCAGAGGCTGGCGCGGGAGGTGCGGCTGGTGGAAATGGTGGGGGCGGGCATGAGGCTCGTTGCCTGCTGCACGGCCTCGGGCGCGCCGGTAGGCGGGTACCTATGCCTTGCGGTGAACCAGGGCTTGCGGAACGCCGCGTGCGGGCTGGCCATGCACTCGCCCGGCGAGGTGCGCAGGGCCTTGGCGGCACGGCCGGCTGCAGGGGTTCTAGCCCATTGCATGTGGAGCTCGGAGGTAGTGGGGATGGTGGCGCGTGGGATGGGAGAGGAGAGGGAGTACGCAGAGCTGAAGGCGGTTCTCGCGTCCTGGGAAAAGGGCGAAGCGGCTGAGATGGGGGTGCCACCGGCTGGCAAGGCCGGATCGCAAATGGTGAAGGGGCGTGGGCTGCTGGTGACGCTCCGTGCTGAGGCGGAGCAGCCATGCCCGCTGCAGCGGTGCTCCTGGTGGCGCTGCACGCACCTGGCGGGGGACAGCGAGGCGGGGGTGGAGCGATCCAAGTGCGGAGGGTGCAGCGGGAAGTGGTACTGCGGGCGGGAGTGCCAGGTGGCACACTGGCGTGCGGGGCACAAGGCCGAGTGCGGGAGCAAGGGTTGAGGGCGCTGCGAGAGTGTAGGGACCCTGGGATATTGGTTGAATGCCCGGAAGCAGGAGTTCATATGTAGCACGGTTGCGTGCAAAGCGTAGACGTGCGGAGCCCGGGCGTATGGACGTTGACTACAGGTGTGCATATGCGTGCGTCAATTGTTTTACAAAGTACTGGTGCGTACAGTGATTACAAGCGTCTGTACATGAGCCACATGCGTACCTGGGAGCCGGCGACATTGCATGGAAGGCGCATGATGAATGGGTGAGCTGCTCAAGTGAAAGGCCCGAAAGGGCGATAACGTGATCTGTACGGTACACACGCCAGGCAATTTTGGTTCGCCTGGGGCCGTAGGTTGAGCACAGGCCGGGGTGCCTGACGTGCAATGTAGCGCGGTTGTTGCGGTCAACACCTGTCTCCTCCAGCCAGTGGTTACATAGCAACCTTGCCCTTCATGCAGAGGACACCTGGGACGCTGGCTGTATGGTGAACACGAGTATTTGAAACCAGCGAGGCCTTTGGGGCCAAGCGCTTCCAGTTTAGTGCTGTCTGTTAGGTCTGTTGTTCCAGGTGTAGGATGTGGTGCAGGCTTAACGCAATTGATGTCAGACAAGGTAGGGGAGGACCTGTTGCGTCGTCGTTGGCAGACTACTCAGGTTGACCACCAGAGCTGAGGCTGTTGCTCCCTGTGTGGCCCCGGCCCGGTTGCTAGTTGTTGCACCCCATTGTGCTTATGGCACAGCTCTGTCTCCCGAGTGGGACGGGGCAGGACGGGGCTGGGCCCTGGAAGGGGACCAAAACTGTAAATCCATACATACGTCTTGGCCTACTTTAGCCCGTACTTAGTGGGGCTGCGCTTCCTGGCCCCGTCCCTGTCCGCCCCTGCCACGTAGAACCACATGATGTTGCTGCATCCTCGTACGCTCGTAGCTCCCACAAGTGCACGTAGGCGACAGGGCCCCTGGGCCCATGCATTAGGGCATTATTGCAGTTTCCGCCAGTTCGTCAACATACGGCACGTCATGCTTGCGGCAGACAAGTAGGACAGATCCTCAGCGCTGAGAATGGCAAGCTGCCTGGAACTACATTTGCATCCGCCGGCGACCGCAAGCCCGCGGCATCAAGAAGGCGCAGAGCGTTGATGCTTCGTTGCATCACCAACTGGTGTGACCACACGATCCTTAACTGGTTCCGATCACACCTAGCAGAGAGTCTTGTCATCCAGCGTATCGCATAGCAATACGCATCGCACTGCGGCACGTAATGCCCTTGGGGACCCCTCATGCACCGTGGGGGATTCTGAGCCTCACGTGCACCGCACCGTTACCATGCCTACCGTAGCTGCAAGCCGGCATCACCGCGGGTCAATCATGACCGCGAGGTACCGGTACGCCAACGGGTACTACGTCCATGCACTAATGCAGTCCCGCTGATCCTCATTTCGTCATTTGCGTCACTGACCACCATGGTGAAGCCAGCACACGCCAGGTGACCCTGCACCAGCTACTGGCGTCAAGCACAAACCATTGAGCATGGCTCCCATGCCAATTGGCTCTCAACCTCGACAGAAACCAAGTCAAAGATGTAGAGCACCTTCCCACGTGCAGATGCCAGTGTTTCCGCGGCGCCCTGACGCCTTACAGCAGCACCCTGCGCACCCAAGACAAAACGCTACGTGTGCCAGGCTAACACGCGGACACTACCAAGCCCTCAAGGCCATTAATTCATTCAACGTACCACCAGGCCTTGGCGACCACCCCAGCTCATACCACCAAGCCTTCACGACCATTCCTTTCATTTAAAGTAGAGCCCCAGGGTGAAGACGGTGGGGTTGAAGCCCGACAGCACCAGGAAGGGCAGCGCCAGCAGCATCAGCCCGATGGGCCACAGGAACACCTGCGAACAGCACGGGCAGCACACGTTACCAAGCGCTGTTAGAATGGAACAACGCACTGCTCGCGCCCTTCCCACCCTATACCCGTGCACTCCAAGACCTGCCCCCCTGCAGCCTGTACATCCTAGGTGCTGCACGGTTGCGTTCAGAAGCATGCGACAACCCCTGAAGAATTAACTCCCTGCGCCCCATACCCTTCCCCTACCTCCCCAACCCCATCCTCTCTCCGCCACCCCCCACCCCTTCCCCCATCCCCCATCTATTCGCCTCACCTTCCCCCGCACCCACCCGCTGTCCCTCCCCGCTCCGCAGTTGTACCCCACCCCCTACCCCTGCCTCCCCACCCCCCGCACCTCGGTCCGCTCCAGGAACGGCAGCGCGCTGTATCCCATGAAGTTCATGTAGTGGTACACGCTGAGGGACGCCACGTACAGCGCGTTGGACAGCGCGGACGACAGGAAGCCCCGCCACAGCAGCACAGGGCTCAGCAGGAACTGGAGCACTGCGGTTGGCAGGGGGGTAGGGCAGTCGGTGAGAGGGCGGCAGGACGGTGGCGTATGGTATGTAGCTGCATCTGCACAAACGCTGTGCCAAAAGAGCAGTGCAGAGCCTCTTACTCCGTTTCGGTGATGTCCCTGCCGCGTGGTCGGGAGGGAACACCAGCACTCTTGGCTGCGTACTACAGGATCTACACGCCCACGCCATCGTACTGCCGAAGGACCACAATTTGAGGCTTGGCAGTGCAATATGACGCTGGCTTGCTGGGTACCCGCCGTCGCTATCAAGGCACTGAGCGAACAGGGCTACAACACGCTTAGGACGTGGTAAGGTCCATTGTATGGCACCACTCTAAGTGCAGCTCCAGCTGCGCACACGGTATGGCACAACCAGGGTGTTCGTCGCATCCCAGCGCGCCAGTACAGCATGTACGGCATGGCAGCTGGGCGGTACAAGGTACGACCATGCTGAGTTGCATGGGGTCATTACATGGCTGCGTGATACCACGCAAGTCCCCTGCTCTCGTGGTCAGGGACGGCAGCGGATTGCAGTCAAGCCACCATCAGTCAGCCCCGGTCAGTCCCTCCGGGCAGCTGTCCGGCGAACCGCCGAGACAGGTAAGTGGTTATGCCCTTGCCCCCCAAGTGTAGGACTCTGCTCACCGTAGAGCAGGAGGAAGGTGGGGAAGTACGAGTTGCAGTGGACGTCGAACGCGTACAGCCTGCACGGTTGGGGGGTCCGTGCCAGTCTTCAAACGCATGGGGCGGAAGAGGCCCACAACCCTCCACTTGTCGCCTTCGTGCCATCCCAGCCCTAAATGTGCACATATGTCACGACAACCTACTGCGACCCTGCACTGTTGCGGCTCACCACTCCACGTGCTGCTCCACTTGGTGGTGGTGCAGGTTCCGCTTCCGGAGGAAACGGTTGGTGAGCAGCCTGCAGTAGGACAAGGCTGTTCAGTAACTCGTACGTATGTGGCTTTCCGCAGGCTAAAACGCAGCGGCTAAGGCCAATGCCTACACGGCCCACTGCCATACGTACGAAGAGGCCTCACACTGCCGTGGTCTGTGGCTTCCCGCCCGCTGCGGAGGGGTGCTAAGGCCAATGTCCACACACCCCAGTGCGGCACAAAGAGGCTCTCCACTGGCGCGATCTGTGGCTTTCCACAGGCTGGAAGGAAGCAATAATGCCACATGCTCACACATCCCAGTGCGGTGCAAAGAGGCTCTTCACTGCCGCGATCTGTGGCTTTCTGCAGGCTGGAAGGAAGCACTGATGCCACATGCCCGCATCCTACTGCGCACATGCCCCGCTGCTCACCAGCAGGCCGTGGCGACGGAGACCCCGAGCAGCAGGAAGTCCACCAGCACGGCAGACAGGACGGTGGCTAAGCTGTGCCACACCGAATGCCCAAACCTGCGCAGCATGGACCAGCCCGCAGCCTGACGCGCCGTCTTCCTGCGTATCCTCATCGCGTAGTAGTGCCTGGCAGTAAGCCGTATCCGACCCAACGAGCCGTGGTATGCCCTGGGTGAGCGAACCCCGCATGTGCTACCGGGGCGTTATCCCGTGCTTTTGAGCCCTTCCGGCTCGTGCCTACCGCCTAGCAGGCCGTCGCTGTGCCTAGGTCCGGTCATGGGCCCCGGCCCCTGCCCACAGTGCAACACAAGGCTTGCTGTGAGCCGGCTCTGCGAAGCGGCGTAGCAGTGTAAACCAGTATCACAAGGTCACCCACGTGACGCAGTACGCCAGGCTGGCAGTCGCCACCAGCAGACAGCACACGACCCCGAAGGCTGGGTCGTCTCTAGCCCACTGGTTTTTGGTCTGTTTATGGTATGCCGTGTGGCGATACCTGCAGCAAGCAGCGACCATACTCCTGTGTCATTCTGCAGGGCTGTTTGTGCTCACAGGCCGCACAGCCATTGCCCCCACATCCCGTGCCTCACGCTGTCTTGGGTGACACGCAAAGCTGAAGCATAAGCCAGAAGGTATACCTGCAAACAATATAGCTGTTAGTGCATAATCATTAGGACGCCGTGCCTGACTCGAGCTTAGCACTACGCACTCGAGATCCATTTGCTTCGGCTTGACGACCCTTCGCAAGTAGGCGCTGAAGTTGCCGCGTGATGCCATCCTTCCTTGGCCTATCTGGCTAGACGTCGGTAGCTGCATTTGCTATGCTTTACCCGAGGGCAACTGGCGTGAGCTGTGCGAGTGGGGTAACCAGAGCCTACAGTCAAGCCCCCTCGGTACGGTCCATAGTGGAACAAAAAAAGTTACATGGAGAATACTAGAAACTGAAGCAAGCGGTCACTACTGCGTCGCAGCACGCTGTCGCTGGCAGGTTTCGATTCAGTCGCAGATGTGGCAGCTACTTGAGTTTGTCTTGCCACGCATACACAAACGACACTTCGCCGAAGACCCTGGGGTTACGCACCAATTACTTACGTCTCAGACAGTAACACATGCCCGTACCTGCTCAACGGTACGCATGGGGCTTGCACGTTTCTCACGCAAGTGCGTTCGGTTGCATTGCATACACCCCAGGTGCAGGGTCACGCAGGAGTTTGTCGAGGCGCAAGAGCCTCCGCTGTCCTTGGAGGGCAGCATGGTGCCATGCAGGGGAGCTTGCCAAGGGGCCCAGGCGGAAGGGGTCCTTCTCATTTCTGGGCCAAGGCCCCATCATTAAGGCCGGCGCAAGTCCGGCGCCTGCCCGCTCTTCCGGTGGAAACCCCACACCCAGCGCACTTGGAGATTGTACTAACTGCCTGCACTGCGGACAAGCGTGCGAGCGTGCTGCCCAGGCGTGGCCTGGCGGGGCCAGGCGTGGCTTAGCCCAGCGAGTGCATGCCAGCATGACCATGACAGACCATGACTGTGTCCCTGCTGTACATTACTGCTGGAAGGGGCTCTAGGAGCCCAAAGTGGACCCCGATGCACCCTAACGCCTACAGTAGGCTACAGCTAACCGTGTACGATGCACGTTGTAGGCAAGCAGTAAAAGACGACGATGACGACGCAGACGTGGAAGCTGAACGACGTGGTAAGAGCGTCACTACTCATGCCATGTGCCGAAACAGGTCGATACAGCCCATGGCAAACGGTGCGTACCGGTAGTGCACAATGGCAACGTGCCACGTGCTTGCGCAATCGTTACCCTGGTCGTTACCTGCGGCTTTTCGTAGATCGGCGAGGTCGCATGTGGACGTTAGCCCATGTAATGCGATGCAAACATATCAGTGTCGCTAACCTGCATAGTATAAAGACACTGCGACTGAGTGCACGTTCGCTGGGCTTTCGCGGCAAATTCAAACGGGGCAGCATGCCCCAACGCAGGCGAGCTCCTAGGGCAACCGGACAGAGCCTCCAGATAGTCAGCGAGTATGACGTACTGAGGTCTGCTGTAGAGGTCCTGTCGTCGGACCCACAGCTCCGAGGAGCTGGTGGGAACGGCGCCTGGCGCCTGCGCTCCAGTACCCTCGGCAACCTGTTTAGCTATCTATCGCAAACAGAGCAAGACATATTAGAACACACTGCCAACGCGGAAGGCGGCCCGGACTATGAAGAGAAGCAGCCTGCAAACGTGCCGCTGTTGTGCGGGTCGCCCGACCTCCCAGAGCTTCTCAAGCTCGCAGCGCTGGTAGTGCGGTGGCCAGGCTTTGGGGCCTGGCTGCCGATGCACCCCTCGACGTGCGGAGCATTGCAAGACTTGACACGCCCGCGTGCAGCGCAAGCCTACACGGCGGCCACTGCTGGGGACCCTGCAAACAGCGACGCCCTCACCCGCCAGGAGCTTGTCTCCAGCCTGCGGCACGTGGCGCTGTCCACGGTCCGGCTGCTGGCCAACGTGCTGAGGGCCGCGCCTCTGGAGCTGTCCTGCCGCCTGGCATGCGCTCTGCTGCGCATGCACACGCTGCAGGCGTGCAGCCGCAGCCTGGCCCAGGCGGTGAGCCGCCTGAAGGAAGCGCAAGCGGCCGGTTGCCCCGCACCTGACCCAAACGCTGCTGCCGGGGCGGTTGACATGGTGGTAGGGGCAGGAGGGGCAAGCTCAGCTATGCCCGGTGGAGGGGCGTCCGAGCAGCTGCTGCACACGGTCAGGGTGTCGGGGCTGGTGCTGCAGGGCATCGCATCCGCCGCGGGCCGTCTGCCAGGGAAGGGTGACAAAGAAGGTGTGGAAGGCGATACGGCGGACGACGCAAAGCAGGGCGGGGATGCGGCCAGAGTGGAGGGCAGTGGCAGCAGCAGCAGCAACGGCAGAGGTGCGGCTGCAGGTCAGGGAGGCGGCGGCAGCGGTGGGTGCAGCGTAGCGACCGCCAGCTCGTGGCGCGCCGAGCTAATTGCGCTGCTGCGCGAGGCGCTGCCGGGCTGCGGCCTGGTGGAGCACCTGGCCCGCGGGGTGCTGCACCTGCTGCACAGCCAAGTTGGCAGCATGGGTGATGTTGCGGACGTATACACCACCTTCGTCCGCTCATACATGGGCCTGGGGAGCTTCCTGGAGCGCTCGGCCGAGCTGCGCGCGGTTTGCGGCGCCGCCCTCGGCGGCCCGTGCGCGTCGTACCTGGCAACCGCCGGGGGCCTGCGGCTGCTGTGTACGGCAGATGCGGGCCCGTCGTACGGCATGCTGAGCTCGTGGGCCGAGGCGGGCGTCTTGCGGTGCTGGGTAGGAGAGGCAGGGGGTCAGGTCGGCGGAGAGGACAGCATAACGCGTGGTGGTGACGGTCGCAGCACGCCTTACGTAGCCCTGCTGCCCCTGACCGCCATGCTGTACGCGCTGCTGTACCAGCAGCCCACGCGGCGCATGCTGACCAGCGTGTTCGAACGCGTCGGCAACGCAGCGTTGGCGTCAGCGCGGCAAGCCGTGCGCACAAGCGATAATGACAACGGCGCCAGCGGCAGTGGCACCAGCGGCGGCGGCGGTACCAGCGGCAGCGGTAGTGGCGGCGGTGCCAGGCAGCTGCTGCCTCTGCCAGGGCTCCAGCTGTCACATGAAGACGCTGGCTGCCTGGCCCAGCTGGCGCTCAGGCTGATGTACCTGCACGTGCGGACGTTGCCTGCAGCCGACCAGCAGGCGGCCAGGGGCAGGTGGTGGCGGCTGGCGTGCGCATTGGTCCCCGGCGCCGTGCACCTGCCGGACCAGACCTCGGTGGAACGGTGTGCGTACATGCTCTACATGGACCTGGGGGAGCTGCCGGAAGACGGTGGGTTTCCGTTTTTTCTAGGTTCTTGCGCACATTCCGGGCAGCATGCCCTGGGACACCGTTGGAAGGAGGCCCGGCCAACACGTCGCCTGGGCGTGGCGTGTCTGTGTGTCCTGTGCATCTGGTGTCATTAGGAGCATTGGTGTGTTGTGCATGGACCCCGTTTGACGGCTTTATGGGGCACGGCTTGGGCTGGAGCTGTCGTGCAGAGGTGGGTCTGCCTGTGTCTTAAGCAAAGGCTCCACGGAAAGCCTGCGGCCGGGATTACGTGTGCTGGCGTGTGCCGCTCCTTACCACCCCGGCGTCCGGTGTTGCCATGGCGGGTTCACGTAGCGGCACAGCTCACAGCCTCACGGCACGCTCTACCCTCCGGCCACCCGTGTGGAAGGTAGACCTACAGTTCGTAGGCACACGCAACGTCCTGTTAAGGCACTACCGTCTAAGCTGCAATTTACCTTGCCGCATTGTGGTTGTCCCCTCCCTCGCAGGTTCCCTACCGGCCCAGCCCCCGCCCGCCCTGGCCGCGGCGCTGTCTGGCGGTCTATTGCCCTGCCTGGAGCGCATCGTGCGGAGGGCAGGGGAGGCCTTCCAATCGGGCGTTCGTACGCGCCCGCAGAGCAAGGAGGAGCGGCTGCTTGGTACCATGCTGGCCAGCTTCAGTGCAGAGAGCTACCTGTGCTGGCTGCTGGCGTACGGCAGTCCCGCGGAGGCGGCGGGCCTGGTGCTGAGCTGGGGGAAGCTGCTGCGGGTGGTGGCGGCGGAGGCGCTGCCCAAGGAGGACGGGACGCCACGGCCGCGCGGAAGGTTCGCGCCGGACGTGCTGGTCTTAACGGGGCACGTGCTGGTTGCTGCGTCCGCCTTCGTGATGCAAAGCAACAAGCGCGCGCGTGGAGTGATGGAGGAGGGCCCCGTGGGGCAGCTGCGGCGGATGGTGGCGCTGGCGGCGTGCGAGTGGCTGCCGGCGATGTCGGGGGTGGTGCTGGAGGCGGCGAGGCGGCTGCTGGCGGCGGGGCCGACGCAGCAGGCGCACAGGTCGGCGCTGCTGGGGGACAGCTGGGTCAAAGAAGTGCTGGTTGGGTGCCTGAACCCGTGCATCGTCTGGCTCCCAACGGAACTTGGGGCTGCACCAAGGGCAGGGGGCGCGGGGCCGCCAGCTCAGGGGTCCATCGCAGCAGGGGTGGAGGGCCGGGCTGCGCTGCAACGGGTGGCGCATCAGGCGAGGGTGGTGGAGCTGGTGGGGGCGGGCATGAGGCTGGTGGCTTACCTGCTGTGCGGCGAGGGCCTTAGCGACCCGCACGACCGGGCGGTGTGGGTCCTCCCGGCCCAACAGCTGCTGTCCGTCGCGTCCCGTCTGGCCCTGTACTCCCCCGGCGAGGTGCGCAGGGCCTTGGCGGTCAGACCGGCTGCTGGTGTTCCGGCGCACTGCACGTGGAGCTCGGGGGTGGTGGGGAAGCTGGCGACTGGGTTACCGGCAGCGAGGCTCAGGGGGCCCGTGGAGGTGCTGGGCTACTTCCTAACGGCCTGGGAGCGGGGACAGCTTGTGTTGCCTCCGCCGCCCGGGGACGATGACGACGCAGGGCGTGGGCTGCTGGTGACGCTCCGTGCTGAGGTGGCGCAGCCGTGTCCGCTGCGGCGCTGCTCCTGGTGGCGCTGCACACACCTGGCGGGGGACAACGAGGCGGGGGTGGAGCGGTCAAAGTGCGGGGGGTGCAGCGGGGAGTGGTACTGCGGGCGGGAGTGCCAGGCGGCGCATTGGCGTGCGGGGCA
>VFQN01006192.1_pt1 | contig 13920 bp, 13 predicted proteins | sample 3512371 | NCBI WGS metagenome assembly VFQN01 (sample SAMN10412370, study PRJNA504923) | tailings metagenome | isolation source: Replicate 2 from Balatoc abandoned mine | place: Philippines: Itogon, Benguet | collected 2017-08-28
TGGGTAGCAATGACTATACTCACCCAATGTGCACCGTGTTCAAAATTTTCATCAATTTGACGAGTAATCAATTCTGGGCTATGTTTGGGATCAGGATATACCTCATTCAGTACCCATTGGCCTGGCAAAACGTTACTCCTTAAAAGATCGGTTGAAAAGCGGTGGTCGTACTGCAAATCGTCGTTGATTTTGACCCCATCGGTCGAACGATTCAAATCACGGAAAGCCAGTGTACTGTTAAACACGCTGATTTGATCAAAGACCGAACCAAAGTCCGTGATAACGCGGTACGTGCTGTTTACACTTTTGATGGTTTGGGTGGTTTGTTCCACAAACTGTTTGAAGATGGCATGACGAAATACGTACCAATCTCGGCCTGATTGCCCCCAAAAAACCTGTTCGCGGTATTTAAGTGATACGGGAGGGGTTACTTCTTCAAAACTTTTGTATTCGGTTTGCCAAAAAACATTCAGACGCTCAATTTTTTTGTACCTGCGGCTTAGCCAAATCCGAAACTCCTGCTGCATGACGGGCGAATAATCAAAAACCGTCGGGTAATTATAGCCTTCAGGCGCGTTTTCGTGATAATATCCCGTTTCTTGCGTAGGAGTCGTCGAAACCGATACCCATGAAATCACCCCTTGTTGTTGCAGATTGTTATATCGTTGGCATACTTCTTTGATAAAAGCCCGTGCTTTTTCTACCGAAGGTCGATGGGCATAACTAAAATAGGTAGCGCTGTAGCCCGAAATCAAAGCCTGTCCTTGCTGGTCGCGTTGGCGGTGTTCGTTATCCCAAAACCCCTGAATCCGACTGACATGCCGCCCTACCAAGATTCGAAGGGCTATTTTTACCCCCAATTTTTGGGCCAAATTAATTTGGGTGTCATACTTACGCCAGTCGGCCTGCGAAGTAGCAGTTGTGTATACCTGATCCCAGTAGATGGTTAAATGAACAGCATTACACCCTGCTTTGACCCCGCCCTCCAACAAATCCAAGTCCACATCCAACGACCGGTTGGTATTTAAAAGCAACACGGCCAAATACCGCTGTTGATCATTGGCAAAAGTAAGGGAGGAATACAATAGCGAAGCAATCCAAAAAAACCACAAATATCTACGCTTCAACTGCCTCATTTAGGTTAAGTTAAGGTTATTAAAAACATAAAAAGTCAGCAGTTGTGCAATATTGGTGGAATTGCGTAACTGCTAACTTTCTAAATCTTAACGTATGATTAACTATTGGGCTTTTTTACCCGTAATACGGAAAGTATACGTATAGGCTACTCCAGAGCTATCTTTATCATTGGTCACCTCCTCGATAGTAATGGCATTTTTGCCAATCGTACCAATCTTAACGCCTGTATCTAGCATGTCAAATTCGCCAGAAGAACCTTCAATTTTCTTTAATTCGATACCTGTAAAGGCGGAATTGCTCTTTTCGGTCTGTCCGTTTGATAACTTTGCCGTTTGGGTAAACGTCACGGTTACGATGTTTGACGCAGTTTTGGCAACATCCAATACCGCGTTTACTTCATAACTAATGCCCGTACTCGTTTTCCCTTTTACGGGATAATTGGTTGTTTCAGCATATTCAGAAGTAGAAGTAGCATATTTGATAGCTTCGGTAAGTTTTTCCACGGTGTAGCTCCCAATCACTTGCTCTGCGGGTTCTGGTTCTGGCTCAGATTTTGAACATCCTGCCAACATGGCTGAAGTAATAAATAGTGCAGCGTAAAGATATTTTTTCATATCACTAAAGTTTGTAGAATGGTTTTCAGTATTAATACAACGAAACAAAGTATAAAATTAGTCAAATATTAGCAAATAAAAACACCCAAAAAAGGTTATTTTCCCCATTGATAGGCCCTGACTTGGCATTTAGAATATGGTTTGTGCTCTATTATTGCCAATAATCATATTGGGCATAGCGCGCCGCTTCGTCGGCTACTTCTTTGCCCAGCAATTTACTGACTACGTAATAAGACATGTCTATGCCTGCTGATACACCCGCAGAAAGGATGACTTGGCCATTATCAACGTATCGAACTCCTTCTAGTACCTCAATCGTTGGAGAAATGGCCCTTAAGGCATCCAATGCTTTATAATGGGTCGTGGCTTGCAGTCCTTCCAAAAGCCACGCTTTACCCAAAATCAAGGCCCCCGTACAGACCGAAAGAACCAGTTCAACGTGAGCAGCGTGCTTTTTTACCCACTCCAACACCACATCATTGTCCATTTCCCGACGACTTCCAAAAGCCACTCCTTCGGGAGAAAAACCGCCTCCACCCGGAATAAGAATCAGGTCAGGTTCGGGGCAGGTATCCAACAAATAATCGGGAATAACGGTCAGTCCGTTGCGGGCCACCACTGGGGATCTCTCAGCAACTGTGTAAACGTGGAAAGGTTTATCCGTAAATGTCCGTAATCCAGTTACGCTAAAAACCTCGTAAGGGCCCGCAAAATCGAGCACTTCTACCTCATCGAATAAGAAAATGGCTACATTTCGGGTCATGGGAACGTATGAATTTTGTTAAAAAATGGTCAGAGAAACGCACTAACGCAAATTGCCAGCTTTGGCCGAAGCTCTTCGGCCAAATGTTATCAAAACTACACCCGTCAGAACCACCGCCGAAGCAACCAGCGAGCGAGTGCTTAATTTTTCGTTTACCACTAGCCACCCTAAAATCATCGCCACTACTGGGTTGACATACGCATAGGTGGCGGTCAAAGAAGGGGCTGCATGGTGCAACAACCAAACGTAAGCCGAATACCCCACAAAAGAACCCATCACAATCAGATAAAGTAAGGCCATGTAGGTTTGATGGGTCATGTTATCGAAGGCTTTAAAGCCATTTGGCTCCAAAAACAAGCTCATCACCAAGGAGAAAACTCCCCCGCCCAACATCTGAATCGCGGTGGTCTGCATTTGAGGAGGCATGTCTAAATACGGGGATTGTAACGACCCCCACGCCCAAGTAATTGACCCGATAAAAACCAAAAAAGCGGGGAATAAGGGGATTTCACGTTGGGTGAGGTTCTCTCCGGGATTTAATAAAATATACATACCAATCAGACCAACCCCCAAACCAACCACCGTCAACCACGAAGGTTTTTGTTTCCCAAAGAAGTAATAATCCAAACCCACCATCCAGCCTGGCAGCGTGGCTACCAGCAACGCCACCAACCCCGTAGGCATAAATCCAATGGCGTAGGCAACGGCGCAGTTTCCGACACCGCTCAAAAGCATACCAATCCAAGCCGCTGAAAGCCATTGCTTTATACTCGGAATAGAATATCCACGAAGCAGCGTAAACAAAAAGAAGATGACACCACCCACCAGAAACCGAATGGCATTGGTCAACAACGGCGGTAGCACTTCAATAGCGTAGCGAACCCCCAAGAAGGTAGAGCCCCATACAACATACACAATGACCAGATTGGCCCAAAGTTTTACGGAAGAAGATTGTTGCATTGTATCATGTTAGCCCGAGCGAGGTTATTTTTTTCAATAACGTTTACCGTATGTTTAAGCATTCTTCATCCCAATTACGGCCAACATCCGCCCTGTTTGGCCATTTTCCAAACGATAGGAGAAGTAATGGTCATTATGGGTAATTGTTGAATACGGTGATATTTCAATCCGCTCCGAAGGAATCCCAAAATTTTCTAACTGCGCGGCATTGGCGCGTTTTAAGTCCACCAAATACTTTCCCCTGCCCGTATCAAACCGTTTGAATTTATCAGGAAACTGCTCCGCTACTTCTTCTCCCACTTCAAAAGCATTTTCATCGATGCACGTACCCACGTAGGCGAAGCAATCACCCGGAGCAGTGCCGTATTCGGCGTGCATGGTTTCGAGGGTTTTATAGACCAGTTGAGACACCGTGCCCCGCCATCCAGCATGGACCGCCCCAACAACCCGACGATGAGCGTCATAAATCAACACGGGGGTACAATCGGCAACGGTGACCCCAAGCACAACCTCTGGCACCTCCGTGACGAGCGCATCAAAGCCTTCGGTTCGGCCCGGTTGGGTAACTATTTGAATGCTGTCTCCGTGTACTTGATGAGAGGAGGCAACTTTAGCTTCCGAAATATTCAACTTTTCAAAAAAAAGTCGTCGGTTTTCTAGCACATTCTCGGGCGCATCTTTGGTATTAATGCCTAGGTTAAGCGACGAAAAAGGAGGCGCGCTCACCCCACCGTGGCGCCTGCTTTCTGCTGCAATGAGGTTCGTAAAACGTTGAAAAATGGTGGGCGAGTGAAATAATTGCATCATTTATAGTGATTTATACACCCCAGTTTCCGGGATCTTCCCGCCATTTAGATAGTGTTTCTAATTGGCTTGACTCGATATAGTCTAATTTGAGGGCTTCGGTCAGTAAGCAATCATAGTTGCTCAACGACACCAATTCGACGCCTTTCTGCTTAAAATTTTCATCGGCAATGGAAAAGCCATAGGTAAAAATCGAAATCATTCCCAAAACCTCCACGCCGGCTTCGCGCAGTACATCTACTACTTTGAGGGAGCTTCCGCCCGTAGAAATAAGGTCTTCAAGTACTACTACTTTTTGACCCGCCAAGACCCGGCCTTCAATTTGATTGCCCATACCGTGTTTTTTGGGTTCGGGACGCACATAAGCATACGGCAAATTTAACACATCGGCCACCAAAGCTCCCTGTGCAATACCCGCAGTGGCTACTCCTGCAATAAGTTCAACGGCTGGAAAATGGCTTTTGATGGCTCCCGCCAAGGCGTTTTTGATGAAAGTCCGCACTTCAGGAAACGAAAGCGCCAGACGATTGTCACAATAAATGGGTGAATTCCAGCCTGAACTCCATTTGAAGGGCTGATCGGGGCGAAGTTGAATCGCTTCAATGTTTAATAAATACGCCGCAACTTGGCGGGCTACTTCCGGTCGATTCACGGCTACAGTGGTTTGCATGAACGGTGTAAAGATGTTTTTAATCCTGCAAAACTACGCATAAAAAAGAATGGTTGGGGATGCCAACCATTCTTTTAAAAGAGCAAGGAATAAAATTTCTCCGTTAATGACTCACCATTACGGCCATTTCGGCGTGATTGACCACATCTTCGGCAACACTGCCGTAAATAAAATGTTGGATTCCTGTACGCCCGTGGGTATACATCACGATAATGTCGGCTCCCACTTTTCTGGCATAATTTAAGATTCCTTTCTCAATGGTATTGGCTTCGACAATCTCAAATTGATAGGTACTGTACCCCAGTTCAAGGGCCCATTTCCCAACTTTTTCGCGCAATGCCACTTCATCAAAAATTTTGGTGCCGTTGTCTACATATACAAAATGAGGATTGATGTTTGATTTATCCAGCAATTTTGTAGAGGTTTTTACAAACTGCTCATTTTCAAAATCTACGGCAAATACCACATTATTAAACTCACTCACGGGTGATTTTACGACCAACACTGGACAGGTTGCTTTTCGTACCACATGCTCTGCATTAGACCCTTTCGTCCATTCTTTCCAACCGCTTGCCCCCGTCGAACCCATCACCACTAAATCAGCCTCTTGGTGCAAAACGGCCTCGGCCAGCGTTTCGTTTTCTCTTACTACTTTCAGTTTAAAACTAACACCCGCATAAGCAGGTCTATCAATCATATCTTTGAGCCGGTCTTTTGATTCTTGGGTCAGAAAACGGTAATAATCTTCCTTGCCGTCAAAAAAATCATTATCAATCATGGTATATTCTACCGTTGGAAAAATCAATCGTTTGAGCAACACAATGGTTGAGTTGTGCTTTTTAGCAATCTCAACGGCCACGTCTAGGGCATATTCAGAAACATCGCTTAAATCGGTAGGTACAAGAATCGTTTTCATTGGATGAATGGATTTGTTGGTTATCTTCCGCAATTTCCGTTCATTAGCTATTTTAAAATATGATTATTGGCAGTTATGTTTGATGATTAATGTCACTCTACAAACAATTATTCAATTCGCAAGTCGTTAGGAGAGATACATTTTGGGCTTTGATTTTTACTGCATAAGCCCCTTCGTATTTTTTCAATCAAAACATCTTATCAACTATCTTATGGCAAATATTCTTTGGGCAGATGATGAAATAGATTTATTAAAACCACATATTTTATTTCTTACCGGCAAAGGCTACACCATCACCCCCGTCAATAGTGGTTCTGATGCTCTCGATAAAGTAGAACACGAACGATTCGACGTGGTTTTTCTGGACGAAAATATGCCTGGACTTTCAGGTCTCGAAACCCTCGCGCAGATAAAACAATTACGCCCCAATCTTCCGGTGGTCATGATTACCAAGAGCGAAGAGGAACGTATAATGGAAGAAGCCATCGGCTCCCGCATTGCCGATTATCTCATCAAGCCACTTAATCCTAATCAAATCCTCCTTTCGGTCAAAAAAATTCTGGATAACAAGCGGTTGGTCAGCGAAAAAACCAACATCAGCTACATGCAGGAGTTTCGGCAATTGGCCATGCAATACCAAGACCGCATCGGCCATGCGGAGTGGGTCGAATTATATAAAAAATTGATTTACTGGGAATTAGAACTCGAAAACACGCAAGACAAAAGCATGGAGGAGATTCTGTCAACCCAGAAAGAAGAGGCCAACAACAATTTTTGCAAGTTTGTCCTCGACAATTATGAAGACTGGCTCAATGACCCCAACGCTGACAAGCCGATTTTGTCGCATCAGCTGATGAAACGCAAAGTATTTCCGTTGATGAAACAGACGGAGCCCTTGTTTTTTATTCTGATTGATAATCTACGTTATGACCAGTGGAAAGTAGTCGAGCCGCTGTTGAGCGAGTTTTTTACGGTCGAAGAAGAATCTTCGTATTATTCAATTCTGCCTACCACCACCGGTTTTGCGCGTAACTCTATTTTTGCGGGAATTATGCCCAGCGAAATTGAAAAGCAATATCCTAATTGGTGGGTAAACGACGAAAATACCCCCGACGGCGAAGAAGGGCTCAATAAGCACGAAGAAGATTTGTTGCGCAAACAATTTGAGCGCAACCGGATGCAGGTGAAGTTTTCGTACAACAAAATCATCAATCAAAATCAGGGGAAGACCCTCATCGACAACCTTCCCAACCTCTGGAAAAATCACCTGAACGTGGTCGTCTTTAACTTCGTGGACATGCTCTCGCACGCACGCACCGACATGATGATGATCAAGGAGTTAGCCCCCGATGAGGCCGCGTATCGCTCCATCACCAAATCTTGGTTTCAGCACTCCCCTATCATGGATTTTTTGCAACGAATTGCGGAGAAAAAAGGGCGCATCATCATCACCACCGACCACGGCATGACGCGGGTGAAAAAACCCGTCAAAATCGTAGGCTACCGCGAAACCAATACCAACTTACGCTACAAACAGGGGAAAAATCTCGGCTTCGACGACAACAACCACATCTACGTGTGCCGCCGCCCCGAGCGCTTGTTTTTGCCCAAGCTCAATGTTTCTACGGCCTACGTTTTTACCCTCGGCGATTACTTTTTTGCGTATCCCAACAACTTCAACCAGTACGTCAATATGTACCGCGATACCTTCCAGCATGGCGGGGTCTCGATTGAAGAAATGATAATACCGTTTGTGTTCTTGAAACCTAAGTAAAATTAGAACAACTCCTATATTCGATTAAGGCAGTCCCAAAAATCTGAGGCTGCCTTTTTTATTAAGTAGTCGATAAAAACTTCAGGTATTTTTAAAAATATTATCTTCTTAGTAATCAATATGTAATATCAAATCTTTCAACGACTCCTTTGGGTATGAATTGATTACCGATTATCGTGTTTATTTAAGTTATGTCTTGAATACCTGATAGAATCCCTACGGGCGCGAATCTTCTTAAATGCTGCTTCAAACGGGCAACGGGGTAAAGAATATCCTCAGGGAGCCCTGAAATTCCATTTCGAATTATCGCTGTTGAAATCAAATTCTGCCAGTGTCGGGGTGCTGTCTCCCGAAGAGACCAGCGCTAACTTCTTTCCTGAATTGGGAACTTCCTTGGGCATGATTCGGTAGGTACCATCCGTCAACTGATCGATGCGCCATAGCTGTTCGGGCGCGCCCGTAAATGTTGGTACGGTGATTACTTCTGCATCGGCCGTGGCCGCCAATGCCCGATCGGTGCCTGCCAATACAATTTTATAATAAGGGCCGCCCAGATACCCGGTTGTATCAGGGGCATCGGTAATCGTCCATTGTTGATGGGGACGGGACATGTAGTCGCCTATTCTTACGTTAATGTTACCTGTTGGCCAGTTTTTCATTACATCGGCTAATTGCTGCGCTGGAACGGGTTTTATCGGTTCATTATTAGGCTGGTTAAATCCTCGCGGGGCGTTTGGCATTCTTGTAAAATCAACGGCCAACTCTAATCCATAGCCTCTGCGTACGGATTCGATTTCATACGTGCCTTCTTTAAACTTTTCTCCAGCCACAGGCCATCCGTCTTTCCAAACCACCGGAAGTATACCCAATACGCTTCGCCCCCCCTGCGCCAGATCGGCTTCATAATGAATGGACATTTTTTCAACTCCCTGCTCCAAAATGATGTGTCCAAAATGCCCAGGGCCTATTAATCCGCCACGGGTAGCGACCACCATTTTTCCGCCGCCTTCCAACATGCTTCTTCCTACATTATCAAGGTAAGGGCCGGTTATTTTTTTTGAACGACCCACCACCACATTGTAGGTAGAGTTGGCCCCGTCGCAACAACTGCCGTGCGTGGCCAGCAGGTAGTACCAACCGTCGCGGTAGACCAACGTGCTGGCTTCACATACGATGGCTACATCAACGGGCTTATTTCCTGCCTTGAGTTTTCCCGTTTTGGGGTCTAATTCTATCAAACGAGTGAATCCAAAATAAGTACCGTAGGTTAGCCAAAGACGTCCGGTTGTGGGATCCAGCATAACGCCGGGGTCAATGGCGTCGTTCTCTTCATAGCCATCCGACGTAGCCACCACAATCGGTTCAGAATACTTAAAATCAGGCGACTTGGGATCTAATGTCTTGTTCCACATGGTCAGAATCGCTCCTTTGTGGTTGGGTGAACCGCCAGTTGCGCCATAGATGACAAGGTAACGATCCCCGATTTTGATGACATCCGGAGCAGCACCGCCACCGGGTCTCACCCCGCCACCGTGCCATGTCCAACCATCGTTGGAAATCAATCCGCCACCGCCCGTGCCGAATGTATAATACTTGCCGTTGCATTCGGTGACGGTTGAGGGGTCATGGATAAACGGTCTGCCGACCTGTGCCGATACGGTTTGTGTGATCAATAAAGCGAATAAGGTTGTCAGGCCGGGTACGTTGATTCTTTTCATGTACTAACTTGTTGTAATTAGCTTAAACAGAATACTTTCTATTATTCGTAACTTATACTGAGGTTTTTTACGGGTGCTCCTTTTTCATCTAAAAAACGAACACAGAAATTAGCCATCCCCGGTCCGTTTATTACCGCCCCACGAACGATGTTTCTTCCCTTTTTAAGCGTTAACCGTGCAGAAGTACCATTATCGGCAATCATATCCCTGTCACCGGAAAGCAGCAAGGCTTCCTGACCATTCAGCCACCACATGCTTCCGGAATTACACCCCGCAGCCATCCTGACGTTTTTGATTTCTTCGGGACAATTGATGACCGTAACAAGCCAGACAAGTATGCCGTATTTGGGCTTGTTAAGGGCGTAGGTAAAATGGTATAAATTAAAGTTGAACGCCTTGCTGTCCAAAGCATACCATTTCAGTTCTTGGCCCCCCACCTTTACCGTTTCGCCATTTTTGGGAACGGTGGTGTAATCAGTGGAGAAATTATCGGTATAGAATGTTGTTTTGAGGTAGTTGTCGGTGAAAATATTATTCCTGACAATATCTTTTTTGACCGGTTCTAGCACCAGCCAACGTTGAATAAACCCCTTAGCATCTGGTGCTTTTGCGGCGGTAGAAGCAGACGTGAAATGTTTCGACAAGGTATGGGTCGTATCGCCTTTGATCGGTATGGGCGGGAGCGGTATTCTTTGTCCCGGGCCCGGACCCTGTGCCAAAGCACCTATTTGTACTCCTGATAAAAAGACAAAAATGATAACCGAACACAAGGGCTTGAGTTTGCTGTTCATTGAAGAGTTCTTTCGTAAGGGTTATTACTTCTACAGTAAGTATAATTTACGAAAACCTACTCAACAACGGGGCTAAAATGGGTCTTGGCTCATCGGCCCATGAATTGGTGACTGCCAAACGCAAACTCATCTAATCTCTCAATGATTCCTTTGGGTATGAATTGATTGCGGATATTGTGTTTATTTGAAGATAAAAGGTGTATATCATTCAGAATGACCATGAGAAATGCAATGATTTAGTTCAAAGACTTCTAAAGAGTCGGCTTGAGGTTTCCTGTTTTGCTGAAATCTATGATGTCATTCTTAGCGGTTTTTAAGCTGGAGCCTAAGGGTTTGGGGCTTTGCATTCGGGTGGAATTTCTTGCACAAATGTTCAGCCTTGCACTAATGCCAAATTTATAACAAAAAGTTGAAGTTTGTACGTCAGCCCGCCTGACACAAAACCCTTATTAGCGGTAGGTTTTTCTTCCATATTCATTTTTATTTCAGACAGTGACTTGGCCATACAATTGTCCAATGTTAGGAAGTGAATTGAGTTACTGTTTTTGCCTTGTCGATACTCCGTTCTTATGTCTATCCAAATTCTCGGATAAAAAAGTCCCAATGAAAGAAAAATTAAACAAGGAAAAGTTGTATTTCCATTTCCAACTAAATATGCTTGCATTTTTATTTCGTCTTGCATTGTCATTTCGTAATCTGAGAATATATGTTTTAAGTCGTGATTTTCAAATTTCGGAATTAGTCGATAACCTTTACCGTCAAGCATTTCAGCAACTTCTCGTCCAACCGTCCCTTTCTCCAATGTTCTTAGTTTTTCTAATTTAGAATCTAATGTCGTTGCACCATAAATTTTCTCTAAAGCCCAAATTATCCAACCTGTCAGCCTTAACGATTTAACGTGTCGTATATGGTCTGTAAAATTGAATTCTAAAGCCATTGCCATATTCTTTGTTCGTCAGTTTTTTAGGCATCCTAAACTTACCGCTAACATCTGTATATACGCTATCGATAGTGTATATACCTTCAAAACGAAGCATATAAGCCACAGCCTACCCTCAAATATAAAAAAACAGCCGGCTGTTTCCAACCCGCCGTTTTTCGGTTTACCATTTTGCGCGGGGTCGCCCATGCGGTTCCCCCTTTTTGGCTAATCCACATCCACTTCCTGCCCCATAAAGCAATCCACCACGTAGCGGATGGAACTGAAGGAGTTGACGAGTGCTTTGCGGGCTTCGGGCTCGCTCATCCACGCCAATTGTTCAATGCCTTCGTCGTGCTGGGGGGCCATCTTGGAGTCGTCTACGCAGCGCATCCAATACCATTTGGTCCGTTTGAGGATGAGTTGGTTGTTTTGAGTGTATGTGTGCCAAGTGGTACAGGTTTTTTCGATAAGCTCGGCTTTTACGCCCGTTTCTTCTTCTACTTCACGAAGGGCCGCTTTTTTTGATTTTTCATTGTCGTCGAGTTTGCCTTTGGGCAAATCCCACACGCCCCGCCGAAACATCATCAGCATTTTGTTGTCTTTGGTCACAATGCCGCCCGCCGCTTTGATGATGGTGTAGATTTTTTTCAATCTTTTTTCCACTGCTTCGCGGTCTTTGGGCACCAAATAAATGGATTGGAGCTCGGGCAGGTCGTAATTGTTCAAAAAATGAAACAATTTTTCGGCCGTAATCGGTGTGGCGTTCAGAATGAGTAAATGCCCCTTTAAACTCGCCACCTTCAGCATTTCGAGGTGAGCGTCAATGATTCGGTCAAAAGTGGCCCGATTGGAGAGCCCCTGAGCCGCTTTTTCGCTTAAAATTCGGACCGGACGGTCTTTGATAAATATAATCATAGGAGTAGTGGGGCTTTAATGCCGACAAAATTAGCAAATGGGTTTGTTTTGGATAGCAAATACTTTTGATAATTTTGCAATTGTACCAACCATCCCCATACGTGGAACTATTTGTTATCGTTCTACTCGTTCTTATCAACGGTATTTTCTCCATGTCAGAAATCGCGCTGGTCTCCTCGCGAAAGTCTAAGTTGGAAACTGCGGCACGAAACGGTGACCGGCAGGCCAAACATGCACTCGAACTGGCAAACTCCCCCAATCGCTTTCTCTCGACCGTCCAAATCGGCATCACCCTCATTGGAATCCTGAACGGGGTATTCAGTGGTGAACGCATCACGACCGATTTTCAAGCCTACGTTGAGCAGTACGAATTATTGAAGCCTTATGCGCATTCTATCGCCGTAGGAGGCGTTGTTTTGTTTGTGACCTACCTGTCGTTGGTTTTGGGAGAACTCGTGCCTAAGCGCATTGGCATGTCCAATCCCGAAGGCATTGCCAAGTTTATGGCTACGCCCATGAATTGGCTCTCCAATCTTACGTCGCCATTTATTTGGTTGTTGGCCAAATCTAGCGATTTGTTTATGAAAATTCTGCGGATTACGCCGCAAAACCAAGCCATTACGGAAGAAGAAATCAAGACCATCATCCAGGAAGGCACCACGGGCGGCGTCATTGATGAGATTGAGCAGGAAATCGTGGAGAATGTCTTTCATCTGGGCGACCGGAAAATCACGTCGTTGATGACCAACCGTCAGGAGGTTACGTGGTTGGATTCGGCCGATGACCCCGAAGAAAATAAGGCCCGAATCATGGAATCCAAACACTCCATTTATCCTCTTTGCAACGATGGGATTGACAATATCGTGGGGCTGATTTATGTTAAAGATTTGCTCGGCGGTGATTTGGATGAGCAACTTACCCGATTGGAATCGCTGGCCCGTGAGCCGTTGTATATTCCCGAAAACAACAAAGCCTATCAGGCCCTAGAGAAGTTTAAAGTGAGCCGGGTGCATTTTGGTATCATCGTCGACGAATACGGCGCCATGCTCGGCATTGCCACGCTCAACGACATTTTGGACGCGTTGGTGGGGGATTTGTCAGAAACCGATGAGTTTAACTACGACATCGTAGAGCGCGAAGACGGCAGTTTTCTGGTGGATGCCCAGCTTCCGTGGGAAGATTTTATCAATCATTTTGACATTACGATACAGCAGAAAAAAGAATTGACGGGCTTCAATACCCTTGGGGGCTTTGCTCTGCATATTTTTAAGGATATTCCCGATACGGGTGAGCACTTCACGTGGCAGGACTATCGGTTCGAGATTGTCGACATGGACAAAAGCCGTATCGACAAGATACTCGTTCAAAAACTGGGCGAAGAAGATGAAGGTGGGTAATACTCTTTCAGGCGGTAATGTTTAAACCTTGCAAAGATTTGCAAACTTTTGCAAGATTTAGATAATTTCAATCCCCTTGTTGCGAAAATCGTTCAACGAAGGGTCGGAGGGCTTTAGACTTGTCACCAAAAAATCAATCTCATGCAGGTCGCATACCTTGTAGGTTTCGATGGTATGGATTTTTTCAGTAATGGCACAAATCGCTACTTTTTTGGCCGATTTTGCCATTTTTTGTTTTAAGACCGATTCTTCATAATTGCGCAGCGTAACCCCAACATTTGGATCTAACCCATTGAAACCCATAAGATATAGGTCCACCCGTAGGTGTTCGAGTTGGCGCATGGCTTGGTTGCCTAACGTGATTTGGTAACGTTTGTGGTAAGTGCCTCCCAAGAGGATCGTTTCAATTTTAGGATGTTCATTCAGTACAATGGCAAGGGGCAGACTGTTGGTAATACCGGTCAGCTCCAAGTTTTTGGGGAATTGTTCGGCAATGTGAAAATTCGTGGTGCCGCCATCCATCAATATCGTTTGATGAT
>VFQN01006193.1_pt1 | contig 13918 bp, 18 predicted proteins | sample 3512371 | NCBI WGS metagenome assembly VFQN01 (sample SAMN10412370, study PRJNA504923) | tailings metagenome | isolation source: Replicate 2 from Balatoc abandoned mine | place: Philippines: Itogon, Benguet | collected 2017-08-28
TCTCAGCTTGCCCCGAGCCTTCGCGCTTCAGCACCTGCACCTGCACAGCCACCACAACACACAATCATCAGAATGGTCCATCTGCACTGCGCCTCGTGCGTTAGGGGTGACCGGCCTGGAGGGCTGGCGCGAACGAGTGAACCGTGGAGACTCTACAAAGCAGACCCAGAAGCCCATGAGATCCAAACCCCAGCAAATGCGAACCCCAATCCATCAGGCAGCCCGGCTCGGTGCCCCGCTGCCCGTGTTGCGTCTGCCCACACCCCACCTGCCGTACACGTGCGTCGTAGAACCTCCCGCCGTGCGCCGCGAGCACGTGGCAGCCGGCGGCCAGGGCGGCCAGCTGGGACACGGAGCGCAGCGGACTGCGGGCAGGACGTAGGAGCATGGCGGGCACGCGGGAGGAGCGCGGGTGAGCAGGTGCATTGGGACGGGGGTGTGCACACCCAGAACCGGGCAGGGCGGATGATTAGTGCTTCCCGTATGGGGAAGTGTAAACCGTTACCACCAGCCACGTACTCCGCTTAGCAGGCCTCACAGACAGACTTGTGCTCACACCCACCTGCTGCAATGCCGCAGCCGCGCGCTCAGCTCCGCCTCAGACAGCTGCTGCACCAGCGCCGGGCCGCAGCCGGACGCCGACCCGCCCGCCGCCGCCGCCGCCAGCCCCGCCGACCCCGGGTACCCGTCCTGCCGTACCGCCAGTAGGAGCACCGGCCGCTGCGACCCACGGGTCGGCGACCCGTCGCCCGCCGCCGCCGCTAGGTCCTGACCTGCCGGCTGCGGCGCCGCCGCCATCACGATGCGGCAGCCCTCCGACACCACCTGCCGCCAGCTGCCGTCCGGAAGGCAGCGGCACTCCAGCTCTGGCGCCGCCGTCAGAGGGTTGCCCGCGGGCCCTGGCCTCGTCATCTGTGTCTTCCCGCCCGCATCCGCCTCCATCTCTGCCTCTGCCTGTCCACCTGAGCTGCCAGGCACGCCTCCGTCAGGTTCAGCTGCATGGGCAACATTCCCATCTGGAGTTGCTTCTGCTGGAGTGTTGACGGTACCCGAGGGTGTTGCGGATTGGGTTAGGCCCCCTGTGGCTGCTAGGGCGGCAGCGGCGGGCGCTACTGCCGCCGCGGTGGCGCCAGTGCTTGCAGGCGACGGTGCCGAGCTCAGGGCCATGCAGGGTACGGCGGCGGGTGCGGCGGCCGCCGGGGTCGCACGAGCTGCGGCGTGTGGGACTGCGGGCCAGAGCGAGGTAGGGGCGGCGGCTGCTACTGCCGCTGCCGCCGCTGCTGCTGCTGCTGTTGCTGCTGCCGTGGGGTCGGGGGATGTTGCGGCCAGACCCAGGGCGCCGGGCGTGTGCCAGGGCCAGGGCCAGGGCTGTGCCAGGGTGCCGGCGGCGGAAATGTGCGTTATGACCCGCAACAGGAGCCCGTCGGGGTCGCCGGTCAAACGCCGGTCAATGCTAGCCAACAGCCCCGCAGATCGCGGTGCTTCTGCGCCGGGAACACTGTCGGGATTGTCGATCAAGTTGCAGCTGCTGGGAGAAAGCTCATGCGACGACCCAGATCGCTGTCAGTTTCACCAGGCCTGCATGGTATGGCCCATGGCGCTTGCTAACTGATAAGCCGCGGCGACACACAGAAGACGGTTGTTCGTTGGCGTCAGCAGGGGCGATGGCTGTGGCAGCGGTGCCCCTGCTGATGCACACGGTATGGCAGTGTGCGGGGTGGCCATGCGGCTACCCCGCCGTGGTGGTTCCCATTAGGGTTGCTGCAGCTGCCTCCGCCACCGCCTCAGCAGGAAGAGTCAATGTTACGCCTGGGACACAATGTGTGTGGTAGAAATGGGGCACAAAAGCGTTGCTTCGCATTCCTTCGCATGTCCACATGGGTTGGCGTGTCACCGTGTGAGGAGACCGGCGTAATGCATGCTGGCGGCTTTCGTCCGGGGCATGTGTGCATGTGGGCATGTGTGCATGTGTGCCTGCGATACCGGTACGCAGACTAGAGGTGGTTGCCCGCAGGGCGGATCCGCCTGCACCCCGGAACTTCATGTGCTGCACAACGAGTCATGCCAAACAAGCGGTGTTGGCTCTGAAAGCCTGGGATGGACGTGCAACTCCCTCGTGCACCAGCGATGCTGCGAAGGAGGACTGAAACCGCCCACGCCATCGTGAGTGCAAAGGGTGTCTGGGACAGTCGCAAGCTCTTTCCGGCCGCACCAAACACCTGGAGTTGCCGTTGTGCGACAAAAACTGACAGCGGTTGCGCACATGACACAGGCATACCAAAACGCGCGAACCTGCACGCGCCATGCCACCAACCGGCGACAACAACCGGCCCCCACGTGACGGGACAAGCTACGGTAACAAATTCGAACAACAACTCCCCGAGTTCCCTGGTGGTTAAACGCCTTACCGGTCTGGAGTGGAGCGAACGCGTAGAACAGCCCTGGCCTTTCTGCAGGTAGTTCAAGACTTTTGTACTAATTCTATTGCAATGGCAATCACTGTAAGCGGTACAGCGTGTTACAATCTGTTGGTGAAGAATGTGGAGGGTATGCCTCTGTTGCTGCACGAGTTGCACTGAGTTCGCGGACGGAGACTGTGGGTCGGTCGTGTGCGTGGTTTGGGTTGCAGCACACAACTAGGAGTTACAGCAATAATCGTTATGCCTGAATTGAGCGTCACTCTGAATTCGCACACGGCGGCAAAAGCGACGACCCTAACCACCAACAGTGGTGAAAGGCCGTTTTCAGTCGCTGTAAGGCTCGAGCTGCTTGCAGCAATAAAGAACGACTATCAGTAGCTACTCTTAGCTCAATCTGAGCTCAAGTATCTAAAGCTACCCCTTTAGTAAGCACGTAAATGCAAGGGAGGCCCCTTGCGCGCATGTGCGTGCAGTTCCTGACCCTGCGCAGTGGACTGCCTTGCCCTGCCCTGCCCTGACCTGACCCCCTGCCCTGCACTACACGGCAGCCACGTTCTGTCCAAGTTTCCAGCCCGCTGCGGCGGGGTCTATCCTTGCCTGTGTGGAACCTAGCTACCGCCGGACGTGTGTGGCACAGACTGCATCAAAGCTATACCCCCCCTTGTGCGTTCAGTTGTACATAACACATTTGTAACGTTGAAATTCTAGCGTCAGCTTCCCGAATGAAACGTGTGCCCGAATTACACCACTCCACCTGTATACACTTCTGCGGAACCTGCGGAAGACCAGGTTCCGTCCTACAACGTCGCGGCTCTGGTGCATATACACTTCTGCGGAGCTACCGTACGTTTGCATTTCAAAGTAGCGTTCCAGCCTGCTACGGGAGGTTGGAAGCCAGAGCAGGCCAGAGGAAGCATGTAGCTCGATGGGATAGAATAATGGGACGGAGCTGTAGCGGCGCTCACGGCAGTAGGATGCAAACCCATACCGGACCATTCTGTACCGGACCGGGCCAATGCAGCAGGAGCGTGGTAGTTCACACCAAACTTCCAACCGTTTGCATTACGGACCTCACCCCGCCAACTGAAACAGCGCATTTAGGGCCTGCTTCACCACACGTGGCCTGGCCCCACAGCGCGGCTTGGGCCTCGTCTGCTGCCACACGCACGGCACGTGGTGCCACGTAGCAGCGAGCCAGCACCTTCCGTAACCTAACGTGCCCAATTCCACAGCTCCGTGGATGCACCGCTGATACGCGTGCATACTGTATCGTGGCATGGGGTGTTGCAGGTACTGGTACTGCGCAGGGACGTGCAGGCCGTGTGCTGCACGGTGCCCTGCCGGAGTACTAGCCTGAGCCCTGCCCCCTGGTCTAGACGATGCGCTGCAGCAGCTTCGGCTGATCCAGGCTGATCACCTTTCCACCGCCATCATCCCCCGCCCGCGTCACCTCCAGCCTGCAAATTATATGCCAGGGGAGCAATGCATGCTCAAGTAGCGCAAGTGTGCGTAAGGTGCGCAAGCCATGTGCGGGTTTTGCATGCGCGCTGATAGAAGTTGGGAGGTACTTGCGACGGAACGCAAGGATAGCAAGTGTGACTTAGTGATAAGATGTGAAAATGGTATGCCAAGGCGTCTTCCCGGCGTCGATGTCGCGCAGGGTCGGGAGCCCTCGAAGAACGAGGGCCCACCGCTGCCAACCGCAGACCCAGCGGGTCGGTCGTCCTTCTGAGCTCTAAACTACATGGTGACCCCACACCCAAAAGAAATCATGTGATTTAGTCTGTGCTCTTAGTGTCGATTTCAAGGTCGTGGCCGTGTTGACGCCACACGGTGTTCATCCGCATGCGACCGCGGCGTCACTCCGTGCACTTCATGACTGAAACGCACCCATACTCTTGCATTACATGATGCCAAAGTGTTTTTACAGTATCTGTCTATCGTGACCATTCTCCTGCTATCACTGAGCCTCGCGCTTTTACTGCTATTTCGCCGGGAGGCCCTGCCAACCCGGCGCTTGCTAACAAGTGTTCAAGTCCCCAGCACGATATAGGGGAGCAGACTTCTGATATATCAGCAGCGTTCGAGCTTTGGACCGGCAAGCTCTGCTACAATGGCTCTTCTCAGCAGGAGCGGGAGTGGCAGCCTGTCCGGAAGCCTGAGCCGAAGCAGCAGCCTTGGCCTTCCCAGCAGCACAGCGCCTCGACTAGTGCGCAGGGGGGGTTGCGGCTTGCCCTCCAAGCTTCAGCGCGCTCAGACTTGCTCTGCGCTCCCAGCGGCCGATGACCTACCCAGCCCCGCGCCCTCTTCCCCCGACCATTTCGCTGCCGCGGGTCGCCGGCTGCAGTCCTTGCTATCGCGCGTAGGGTAAGAGCTAGCATGCGCTATCGGTGGCCTGTAACCTATGACGCCAAGTGACGCTGTATGTTGCTTCAGTCGCGGAAGGACAAACCCGCAAACGGGACAACGAGGAACCCTCACCTCGGACAGCTTTATACAACATCCACTACCCTAATAGATCCTTTTCAAATTGCTTAAATCACCCTTCGTCCCCCATCTGCACTTTGTGTGACCACTTGCTATCCATCCCGACCCACCGGCCTCCGCTCCACCCAACCCCTTATCCTTCCCTCCCCACCTTCCCTCGCAGGGACGGCGAGGAGGAGATGCTTGACTCCATGGTGGAGCAGGAGGCGCCGGAGTCGCGGCTGCAGACCAGCGTGCTGCTGGGCGGGGCCGTGACGATGGGCGCCGTGCTCATTGCCTCGCTGGTGGGGCAGGACCCCTGGGGCGGCGCGGGACTCAACTGGGAGACGCTCTCTGCCGCAGCCACGGGCGCAGCGGTGGCGGCCCCGCTGGTGGCCTTCCGCGAGTGGACGTGGAGCCCCAAGGCCAGGGAGGTGCTGCCAGCCATACAGGTGCGTAGCGGGTGCGGTGCGGGATGCAGGCAGTATGAGCATGAGACAGTTACAGGCGAACAGGATTAGGAGACCGAGTGTGGCAAGGCAGATCAAGCCCTACAGGTGGGTGCTCCGTGTTGGTAGTGGCGGGTGCGGAGGGAGCGGCAGTGCGTTCTCTCTGGATCAAGACACAGCTGGGCGGGGCACAGATGCCGACCAGGGGCGTGTTTGTCTGGACACCTTTGCCGGTTTGGCTTCTCCTCCGGCCTGTAACACGCCTTCTGCTCCTGACCCACATCCCGAAGGTGTGGTCACTGCCGCGTCCCGCAGCTTCTGTAGTTTACACTTCGCACCCCGCCCCCCCTCGACCTTCCTGCCCCCCAGGACGTGCACGCGGGCCAGCTGGAGACGCACCGCCCCTGGCTCAGCCGCATGAGCCGACCGCAGGTGGGGGGAGGGGCACAGAGGGGGCGGGGGTGGCAGCGAAAAGCCGCTTGTCGGCAGAGGTGGGATGTGGGTCAAGGTCTGAGATGCGGCCAGCGCACCGTGGCAGGTGTGCGGTGGCAGGGCAGTTGGCTGCTGATGCCTGCATTTGGACCGGGAGATGCACGTTGCAGACATTTTGTTGATGGCTTGGCATGCATCTGTGGAAGGGGATGCGCGGGTGGGCTGCTGGGACACTGTTGCCATGGCTCCTCTTGCCAGGGAGGCCACGCGCCACGTGGCGTTGCAGCCATGGTGTCGGCCGATGAAGTCTGGCTGGCATGTCTCGGAGGAGGGAACAACTCAACCCTCTTGTCTGAAAGTGACGCGCCCGATCTCTCCTTGGTCCTGCCCCCCCGCCCCAGGTTGCCGCCATGATGGCCCTGGAGGTGCTGCCCACCACGCTGCTCATGTTCCCCGCGGGCCAGGCCGCCATCATGGCAGGACTGGCCATGTACGGCAAGGTACGGCACGGATCGGCGTACGGCGCGGGGCAGGGCGCGGCAGTCCGTGGCTGGCGATGCGCCTGGGGGAGGGACAGGGGGTGGGCCGTTGCGCGGGGGATGAGGGTCAGGGGTGTTTGTAGGCGCGCTGCCGCACATGTGCGGCAGGCAAGCTGTGTTGGATGATCTTGGGTCGCGGGTGCGGGCGATGCGTTGGGCCTTGCCACATCGGCATGCCTAGTATCATTCGCGATCACCAAAACTGGCCTCCCATCGGGTAGGCTTTCGGAGTCTGCTATGGTTCCGGTTTAGGTCTGAGTTCGGCTCAGCTCCGCTGTGGCACCTGGCTCTTTTTTGAACCTATCCCGGTGCTGTGGCACCTGGCTCTTTTTGAACCTGTCCCTATGCTGCTGCTCGCCCCTCGGTCCTCCCTCCTCCAGTTCCTGGGCAGCGCCCCCGCGGTGGACTCGGGCGCCTTCATGGCCAACCCGGACCAGGTGGGCCGCGTAGGGGTTTGGCGATAGAGCGACGGCGCAGCTGGCTGCACTGGGTTAGGCGAGGCGATGGGGGCATGGGCCAACATTAAGCAAGTGGTGTTCGCGGTGGGGGCCGGGCGGCGCTGCCGTGGGTGCTGGTGCTAGTACGGTAACCATTTGCGTACGGGCCTGCTTGCCAGTCCGCTGCCGCTGCCACCGCCATTGCCGTACGACCCCGCCATACCGCGCTCGCCTCTTGGTGTGGCGGAGGGTCGTCTATTTGGTCGTGACTGTCTTGTGAGTGTCTCTCTCAGCGCTGTTGCCTCCAACAACGTGCCGTTGTATCCGTTACCCCGACCCCTTGCTCTCACGCTACTTTTCCAAGTGCGGCACAGCACAACGTATGTGCGGAAAGTAGAGATTCGTTCGCAACTCATTTGCAACCTCTTTGATCCCCTCCACTTCCACGCCCCCTCCCCTGCCCCCAGGTGCTTGCGCTGGCCCTGACCGCGCTGCTGGTGGGCGTGGGCCGCTCGCTGGACCTGGTGGCCAGCGAGGAGCAGTACGACACCGTGCAGGCGGCGGCGCAGAACGCGGACAGGCAAGGGGGCGGGGGGGTTAGCGAACGGGGTTGGCACACGTGTAGGGCGATCTGGTGCGACGCGGCGGGACTGGGATTGTAGGTGTGCAAGCAACAGGACTGGCGCGCAGTGGGCCCGGGCCAAAGAGCACTTTCCTGTCCATCGGTGCTATGTGGGTGTCGGGCGTTACAATGGCCTGGAGCTGCGGTTGGCGGCTTTTAGCGCGCGGCGCGGCGCAGAAGCGACCACCCTCACCTTGCACCTTGACCCCGTGTCTCACGCTTTGCGCCTCGCTCCTTTCTCCCTTGTCCCTTCTCCCCCCTGCCCCCAGGTACTACCGCACGGTTGGCACCGACATGCACAGCGGCCCCGGGGAGGCGGCCAAGGCGGCGGAGGCGTTCCGCTTCGTGGCGCAGGTGGGGTGCATGGGGGTGCTGTGGGGCAATGGGTGGGGGTGACGGTTGAGGGGTACGCAGGTGGTTTGAATCGGGCAGGCGTGGCTGCAGCGTGCGGGGAGGAAAGGTCTTCACGGCACGGTGCCTCGCAAAGGGAGGCGTGCATTCGAGCTGGGCTCCATGCAGTGGCATTGTAGCGGAGCCGTTGCGGCCGCTCCTCGACACTGGCGCATGGTGACCGTACGGGCCGCGTAATCGTAATGGAGATACGTTGCGGTGGTCCCCAAGCCGCCGCCACCACGCGTTCCTTGCCACGCTTGGCTCTGAACACCATACCGTATATCCCCACTCCCACCACTCCCGCTCAGGCCTGGATGCAGACCAAGGCCGACGCCTCGCTGCTCGCCGGCCTGCTGGCGGCGCTGGACGTGGCGGCGCTGGGGCTACTGTGGTACGGCACCGGCAACCTGGCGGCGCCGGCGCTGGCGGCGCTGGCGCTCAACGGGGTGGACTTCTGGCACCTGCACGGGGAGGTGCTGCGGGCGGAGGCCAAGGTGGGACGACACGGCACGGGCGGCAGCGCGTGAGGAGGAGGAGGGGGGCCGTGGGAAGGGTACGGAGGCTGGCGGTGGTAGAGGTTCTTGAGTAGGGGGGCGAATCGGGGTACTGAGCATGCGGGCGGATAGGGTCTGGTACTGTGTGAGTTTGATAGCGGAGCATGGTGTTGAGGGCTCTGTTGTTGGGGCAGGCTGGATGAGGAGGAGGGTCTTTGTCTGGTGGGGCATATGGTCTGGGGTGTAGTGGTGGGTGCATATGTCGGGGCGAGGGCGAAGGTGGGGATGGAGGTTGCAAGGTGGGCCCTCGTTGTCGTGGCCTGGGTAACGGACACCGTGTTTTCCAGGATTGGATGCATAAGGGTATGTTCGTGTCTGCGCATATAATCTGCCGTGCTGTTCGCGACAAATTAATTGTTTTGGCTTGCAATTATGCGAGGGGTGCATGGCTGTGAGGGACGGGCTGCAACAGCGGAGCGGGCGCACGGTTGCATGGTCGTCGGAGTGCATCGCGCTATTGCGAGGGTGGCAAGGATACTGAGAGAACATGAAACGATGAGGAGAGCGAGTGCGCGTGTGGGTGTACGACAGTGCTGTACGGGTTGTACGACAGTACCCCGCGCAGTACTTCTACGGCACACGCAGTCGAGCGCTCTGTGAGCCTGCTGCCGCTGCCAGCTCATATGCGTCATCATCGCAGCCGCCGCGCTTCTTCTGCCGGCGTGCAAGGGTTTTGCAACAGATGGTGTTGTCAGGAAGTATAGCTGTTGTATGTATGCGTTTTGACGGTTCAGGTTGGGGGGTAGCACGACACAACTGGCTGGCATATGGTTGCTGCATCTGACGTTTGCAGCGTTTTTGCCTCTTTATTAACAGCTTCTTGCACTAAACGTTGTGCGGCGCCATCCGCCCGCAGCGTGGGGTGTTGCGGCGGAACGCAGGGGGCTGTCACTTGGATGAGCGCAAGGGTATAACCATATCACAACACCTGTGAGGGAAAGCTGGTTAATATGAAGTTATTATGGAGTGGTTGAAGGCGGTGCGGGGCTGAAAGCCATGCACTGGCTCACGGTTCTTGCGGGGCTGCAGAGGTTGCGTGGTTGTGGTTGGTTCGGACCGTTGTGCTGTGCTGTGTGTGGATCATGCATCGATCTCCGTGTTGCCGTTTGCCCATCGTTGTCAGGGGTAGGGCTGACGGCTGCGGGTGGCAGGGCCGAGGGCAGGCGAGTGCCGCTGGGCGAGCGCCGAGGCTGTGTGCACCTTCGGCGCCTGGCATGCGTTCGCAACGTTGAGCAGCTGCAGCGCCAGCGCAGCAGCAGGAGCAGCAATGTCACGGCCTTTGGCGTTTCGCGTTTTGTCTGTTTGTTGCTGTGAGTGTTGCATGCATTTGTGGCACGTGGAGGCACCTCGGCGGCTTGGCGTGGGCGACGTTGCACCGGTGGGCCTCCTTTCCATGCATGGACACGTGCCGCAGCTCTGCCGTACAGCGCCGCCGTACAGGTGTCAAATTGCTGCAAACGTCCCTTATGCACGTTGTGGCTTTGGGCGTCGTGAGTGTTGTCCTGGGCTCAGCAGTGGGTGGCCTAATGACATTGCTTGCCTCGCAGTGCATTTGCGCATGCATGGGCATACGGCGGTAGTCCAGGCAATTACCGGTGTCAGTGCTGCATTGTATGCAACCAGAAGATTTGTGCGTGGGTTTGCGAAGGACGGTGGGGCGCAGGGGAGACTGGGTTGGCCGGTCGAGTGCAGGCTATCGAACGTAATGCCATAAGGCGGTCAAGGGCAGTCGGAAGTTCGGTCCTTAGCAATAGTTCAGTAAGTAGTAACGCTATGCTAAGGCAAGTTGCCATCGCACATGTGTGTATATTTATTTGCTGAGGAAGGGCTCTGACCCAGACGCTCAGCGTATTGCAAGTCAGTCGAGTTGTACGTACAGTTGGATTGTTGCCACCTCACCGGGAACAGGGTCCCTGGCGCAATCAGTTGCTTGTGTTGCGTACATGCATCACAAAGGAAATGCTCCGAGTCAAATGAAGGTAACGAATGAATAAAGGGCTGGAGCGAGGGCCTGTTGACGGCCTGTTTCAAGGCCGTCGCTGTTATGACGACTGTCCCATGGGACTCGTGCCCGCTGGCTGCCCTCGGAAGAGACGCACAGGTAACGATCAACTATGGGAGCAGCGCTACATCACTGAACAGATATGTTGGTGTTTATGCCAGGGGTAAAAGGTGGTCCAGTAGAAGAGGTTCTGAATTTCAGTTTGCCGAATCGCTCGTCTGCCAAATTCCAAAATTCGAGCAGTATGCAGGGCTTACCAGGGGAGACCGCGACATAACCCACGACCTGCCCCTGCCCATGTCCTTGGCCTCTCACCAGCTAGCACGTATGCATGCCCTCCAGCTCTTTCACGAAGGGCACACTGAATATAAGATGCGTTACTTCCATGAAACGCAAGAGCATGTGTACATCGTAACTTGCCCGTGGCTTCTATCAAGGCCGCATGCAGGGAAGCTTCGAACTTCTGCTTCCCTGCCTGCATGAGTTATGGTAGCAGGCCCGGCCGGCGTAGCTGTATACCTGGCTTCATACTGCGTAGCAGGCGGATGTCGTACGCGTAGGTGTTGATGACGTTAGGTGGTACAGCGTGGTGGCAATCGCCGCCTCCAACATGGTCTGAGGGGGTTAGGGGTCGAACAAAGCAGGGAACAGGATCATTACTTGCAGGACCAGCTTTGGTATGCCCCAGGTACCCGGTACTAGGCTTGTGTGCGCTAGCATTTGGGGCGTATACGACACCTCTGCAACGAACAGATGGTCACTGCGTACCACCCAGCACGCCGCCGAGTCCCAAACGCGTCTGTGGGTTGGACCTGTCCAGAACCTTGAGCAGGCATCATCTGTACTGCTAAAAGAGCTCGCCCCGATACGGTTCAGCAGGCATAGTCCTTTCGATTTCCCGCGTGACGTGACGGGGCCGTACAATTTCATACCGCTTACGTCGCTACGACGCCTCGGGTTGTGCGCACCTTGGTACCTTGGTAGATTCCTTAACCTGCCTCGTGAAAACAAAAAACGTTAGTCGCCCGTTTAATAGATGTCATTCATGCAATTGCAGTAACCACGCTGCTATGTGGACAAAGGGCCGTCTCGGAGGCGAAGCGAAGCCTCTGAGCGCATACGTTGCCTTAAGCTCCCTTAAAGCAAAGCCCCATGGTAACGAAGATCCTTACTCGTTTTCCCGAGCACACCCATGGAACGTTTCAGTTGACAGTGCACAACACCATGCGCTTACACATGCACTCACCTCACTCACCTCACCACAGAGAAGCAGCGACTCGTGTCAAGAGAAGGATGCTACGACGAAGAAGATGGCGCGATACAGCCGAGCCTGCACAGCCGGCAGGTCGAGGCTGAGGGCTTATGCCAACGGGGCATGCCCCCGCGCCACAGCTGGGCTGCCTTCCCTACTACACAGCGCAGAGCACTTGCTATCTGCGCCCTTGGCACACTGGCCCTGGTTGCGTTCGGGATCGGAGTTGGTGTTGGGAGGCGCGCGAGTTCGGCAGCAGGACCACCGCAAGCAGCTACAGCTGAGGAGCAGCGGTTAGGGGAGCAGGGAGCCTCAAGAGGCGGGGCGTCAACAGCTGCGGATTACGTGGTGCCCGGCCGGACGTACTACATAGCTGCAGAGCAGGTAACTGCGGTATCTACCCGTGCATTTGCATGGGCCTGGGGTGATGTAACGTGTGTCACGCAGCACACGCGCCACAGCATGGGGCGAGGGCAGCACGGCGGGCACGGCGTGGCAGTTGGCAGTTAACGCGCGCCAGCCCTGGATCGGGGCGAGTGCCGGGGCCAGACCGGTCAACGCAGATGGCGGTGGCTACCCTAAGGGATGGTTTGCTGCTACTGCTCTCCAGCATTTGGCAGGGACGGGTAGGAGTGGAGCGGACGGCCCCTAGCCCACCAACAGGGCACAGGTGCAGGGCAGGCGGCAAGCTGCGCAGGCCTGTGCAGGGGGTGTTTGTGTGCAGGGGTGGGAGGACAGCTCAAAGCTTATTGCAGGGGGTCAAGGCTGGGGTCCGAGGCTATGCGGAGTCCCTGCGGGTCGCCAGCAACCAGCGGGGCTGTGGGGCTGTGGGGCTGTGGGGCTGTGGGGCTGTGGGGCTGTGGGGCCGGCACATGGCCACAGCCACGTGTCTGGTGGCAGCCAGTGCGGAGCTGCCATGGAGTAATTGGACCACTTGACTACCTGGACATGCACTTCACCGCCGCCGTTTCCCTATCCTGCCGTTCCTCCGCCCCGACAGGTGCTGTGGGACTACGCCCCGTCCGGCAAGGTGCTGTGCTACGGAGACAGCGACAAGGACAAGCAGCGCTACACGGTGGGGCCTCACAGCACACACAGCCGCACCAGGAGCAGGACACACCGTTTGGCCTGGGGTGTGTGTGTGGGGGGGGGAGGGGGGGGGGCGTTGTCGCGTTCTCCGCTCCAGCCGGTGGTGGGCGCTACCTAACTTTGTGATGCCTCCCAGGCACCCGCACCCACCACACACGAACCTGTTCTCTCACACGCAAGCGCTGCTACACTGCCAAGCTTGCAATTATGCAGCACGGCTCACACATGCGCAAGTGTAAGTGCATGTGCAGCAGATCGCTCAGCACACGCCGTGTGGCTGACACCGCACAACCCCAACCCCACAACCCCGCCGCTCCACCTGCTTGGCTCGCCATCCCTCCACGCGCAGGGCGGCCCGTTCTTCAAGGCCCAATACGTGCAGTACACGGACGGGACATTCTCGGTAGGGGGGGAGGGCATGGCTGAGCACACATGGAGCCATCGGCATGGACTTGGCGACCGGCGCGCGCGTCGTTGGTGACCGGCGCAAGCGTTCCTGGTCACTGTCCCAGCCCTGTTCGATGTGGCTAGGCTGGGTGCGCCAGCGTTGTGCAGCACGTGGGCCCTACAAAAGAGGAAGCGCCAGGGCAGTGCTGCGGCCCAGACTGTGTCAAAGTGCTTTCTTAGTTGCAACCGGGAGTCAGGTCTGTCGCAGCTGCACCATCGTCGTTCGGCAACACACACACCTCCAACCTCCGCCTGTCCCTCGCCACCGGCCCCCTCCCCCCTCCCCCTCCGCCGCAGACGCGTGCGCCCCGCCCTCCCGAGTGGCAGCACCTGGGGCTGCTGGGTCCCGTATTGCGGGCAGAGGTCGGAGACGTGAGTGCTGCCGTCCTGCCGTCCTGCCGTACCGCAGCGATGGGTCGCAGCGGCAACGAAGCGCCTTGCCTGCGCCTCCTGCCTGGCTGCATTGCTTTCCTTCGGCTAGGTCCGGTGGTTACCTTCTACAGTTGCATTTACTGTTGCGGTGGCCAGTAGAAGTCTGCCGGCACTAGGAGGTACAGGGCCCCCAGGCGGCCCAGCGCTTGAGGGCGGCTGCCTGATGTCCAGCCCCCAGCCCATCAAGGCCACATGGGGCAGGGGAATCTCCTCCTTCCTTCGCCTCCGTGCCCGCAGCGGGCAGCCGCGAACGCCCTGTCCAACACCTCTTGCCCCCCCTGCCCGTCTTTGCCCTCCCAAGGTCCTGCGCGTGGTGTTCCGCAACCGGCTGCCCTTCGCCTCCAACATGGCGCCCACGGGGGGAGGCCTGGTCACGATGGACGA
>VFQN01006194.1_pt1 | contig 13917 bp, 15 predicted proteins | sample 3512371 | NCBI WGS metagenome assembly VFQN01 (sample SAMN10412370, study PRJNA504923) | tailings metagenome | isolation source: Replicate 2 from Balatoc abandoned mine | place: Philippines: Itogon, Benguet | collected 2017-08-28
GCACGACGTGTACGACATGCCGTACAATGTCGCGTTTCACAAACGTCATATACACCAGTGCTGGCGGTGCCGCTTGCACGGATAAAGCGCCAGTGCTGGCGCTTTATCCGTGTCATCTGTTCTACCCGCATGCCGGGGGCTGGCTCCTGGCCAGCACAGTAACGCCGGGACTGAGACGTCTTGACACCTGCTGGCCTGTTAGGTACTTGCAGTCCCACCGGTGACGGCTGCAGTGGCAGTGCATCGGGTGGTGGTGTGTAGCGCAGGGACGCGTGTGGCACGGCCATGGTACCCCCAGCACGGCGCAGCGCCCAGCGGTGGGGCGGATGCGCACAAATGGCAGCACCAGTAACAGTCCTGGAAGCAGCCGATAATCTTTGCTGTGCACTGCATTGCAGAGCGCAGTCGTACGTAACAACAGTGCATCCGAGGGTGCGTGGCTGGGCAGCAAGGTACTGTGGTGCGGCTCTGCAGGCTGTGGGCGGAGGAGATGTCAAGGAGCGGCAACTGCAGTGACACACCTCAATGCCACATCTCACCCCATCGCCGCCCCTGTGGTGAACTCTTCCATGCGTGCAGGTGGGGGAGACACCGGCAGCGGTGTTATTCCCGCAGCTGGGAGTCGCAGTGGCAGCTGAGTACGGTACACAGCACAATGCAACTACCGTGAGGGCGCGGCGTGTCGTATGGCGTCGCATGGTGGCGTATAAATGCGTGTTCCTTGGAGCTGTGGTGGTTTCATGTCCCAACGCACAAGCAACATGCATGCATGTGAGTTAGCGTACAGGTACAGGGTCAAACGTGGCTCAATGCGGCCAGACAGCACGTGATTGTGCGTGTGCGTGTGGTACCTACCAGGGGGCCGTTGCCAGCCCTGGCCCTGTTGCGGCGAGGGTGCCCCTTGGGGACGTACCGTAAGCAGCTACACATGCTGCCCATGAGGTGTGTGCAAGCAGCAGACCCGTGCACGCTACATGTGCCGTAATAAGCGCTCACCGTCCCAGACGCACCGGCACCTTGGCACTGGTGCCAACCAGCTGCTAACCCGTACGTACCCGCAGGGTGCCCCCTTCGCCTTCGCACCCTTATTTAGTGCAGCCCGTGCACCACCATTCGGTCACTGACCGCGTGGTGCACTCACACTACCCACACGGCGGCTCGGGAGGAAACACGGCAGCGACGCACAAGGTAGAGGCAGACAACGCTCAGTTGTATCATTGTGCGGCCGTGCGGTGAAGAGGGAGGTGACAGCGAGACAAGGTGCGTGAGGGCATGGCTAGAGGCTGGCAGGTAGGCAAGTGTAGGCTGAAGGGGGCTTGTGGACACTGTACTTGCTCCCAGGCTCAGGCTGGGAGCTTGGGGCGCAGGGCTGGGTACCCCTTGGTGACTCACGCTGAGAACCGGTGTAGGAAGCAAGGGGCGGGAACTGTATGTGCGGTAATGTGAGCGCGCCCCTCCGACAGCGCGACGTCACTCCCTCTCTCTCCATACATACGCACATATGCTTGAAGGTATTTTCATGCTATTTAAGGAAAGGTGGCCAGCTGCACTCTTGTCACAATGGTGTCACAAGATGCAAGTTCAGGGTGTGAGCGGACCCTTCCGTCCCGCGTCCGTCCCCTCTGGTCCCCTGCTCGCAGCGGAAGGCCGAAACGCAACAGCACACCGTGAGCACGTTATGCAATCTTTTCCATATCGATTCAAACACTTTTACCATTGCGCATGGTAGCCAGGGTCGTTGCCATCCTCCTTCGAAATGTGTTGTGTCGCACGCACGCGCCCTCAATCACGGATAAAAGTGCCTGTCAGGCCTGCGGCGCGCGGAGCGCAGGGGAAGGAAGAATCAAGAAGTAGCATGGAAGACGCTTACATTGTACTAAACCGTAGTGTTCAAGTCGTTCCATCGACGCCGAACCGACAGGTGTCATGTGTGCAGCTTCCCCCCGCTGAGGCCCAAACCGCCTGCTGGTTGCAACACTGCGCGCCATCCATCTTTGTTACCCCCTCGCGTGCAGATGCTGGATGGAGCCTTCACGCCTCGTAGGCCTAATGAGTCACTTTTTAGGATCTTCGTTTTGTACGGCGGAAGGCCCACTTGCAACCCTATATAACTCATCATGCTACGCTTAGGTTGTGTACCAAATACACGTTTGCACAGTAGTGCATGTACCTACTTTCAGCCCGCAAAAACTGTTCCGTGTCCAGCGTCACAGCCCCTGGCTTGCGTCTCCGCGTTCATTACCGAGCCGTTCCCTCCCAGCGCGACACGCACGCGCGCTGTGGCAAAGGGACTAGCCTAAAACGAACATGCGGATTACGATGGATCTTCCCATGGCGCTCTTGGTGCTCGTTGTGAGCACGATGGCTGCTGTCCCAGGTAAAGGGCGGGGTCGCTGTGTTGCAAGCCAGCACAGCGTGTTATATAGTATGCCCATTAGTGGTGTGGGGTCTAGCGTTACAGGGCTGCAGCCTTTGGCTCCCGTCTGACGACCGCTTACTCTTTGTCTCCGCTGTCTGCCCTGCAGCCCTGGGCTCTTCCTGCAGCGCCTCCGCCCCGCCCTCGGACCTGCCCTGGGCCCTGGTCCCCGACGTCCTCAACCTGGACGCATGCGCTGACTGCGTGAAGCGGGGGGACACCGGCCGGCAGGGGTACCAGAGCCTGGTCTCGTGGAGGGACTCCAACACACTGCCGGGCGCACTCAACCCTCGCAACAACCGCGTCGTGAACTTTGATACAGGTGAGCGCAAGGGGCCTGAGTGCGAGTGTGGGGCGCCATAGGTTGATTACCCAAGCACCGGGTGTCGCGTATAATAGATGTAATCGGTTGAACACCTCCCTTACTGCTGGTGTTGTCGGTAGGTTGTGTCCTTGTGTTCCTTTACTCCATGCATATCCCAAGGCTGGTGCTGTTGTTCCTGGTTGATGCCGTGCCTTTCCCTGTCAGGTTGGTGTATGACCTCATGACCCACCCTAGCTCTTGGCCTTCAACACAGCCAGCGTTTGGCATGCATGCTGTTCCTCATGAACATATTGGCCTCCTTGCTCGCCTCTTGCATGCATGCAACACCCTCGCTTGCAGCTGTCGCCAAGCCGTACGACTGTGCCTTCAACGTTGACAACGACGGCCGCTACTACCCCAACGGCTACGTGGGGTTCCACGGCTCATGCAGCGGCTTCTTCCAAGCCAACCTAACCGTCAACAGGGTCGGCACCCCAACCGCCTGGGGTCCTGCCTCCAACCCCAAGGCCCCCTTCTCCATCGTCCTCATCAGCCGCCCTTCCGGACCGGGCGTTGGCAACACCAACTGCCAGGGCCGGCCCCAGCAGACCTACTTTACCACCTCCCGCAACAAGTTTGAGGCTGACCAGCAGATCGTGTGGAAGAACCGCGAGATCTGGGTCTTCTCGCCCGGCGTCGAGTACGCACTCCGCCTGTTCTACGGCGACCAAATCCCCTGGTGAGGGCACATGCACCCGCTGTGTAAACCTTGCACTGGCTTGCATGTGCATGGGAGGGCGGCCTGTGGACCTGCCCGCTGCCCTTGCCCTGTCGGCCTGTGGCCAGTATCTTAGGCATTCCCCCCAACAGCCCGTCCTGCCTACTGCATGTGTCGTGCGCTGTGCTTAAAGACGGTTATCAGCTGCACCGCAACTTGTGCTGCTGCGCACTAACTGCAGTGTGCACGCATTGTTACATCTGCACCCTATTTACACTCATTCTACGTTTGCACCCTAGCCACCAGAGGTTTACGTGCACGCACGGCAGTCACTCAGCAGCCTACAGTCGGCCGCCGCCGACAGGCACCACTCTTGACTCCGCTGCTACCTGTGCACGCTTACTTCCTGCAGCCCCACGCTGAACAAGTGGCAGATGGAAGTGCTCACGCGCTCCTCCAGCGGCTCCGCCTACACCTACTACCGCTACGCTGAGGGCGAGGATCCAGTTGTGCGCCAATTCATCACCGGCAAGCCTGTCCTCGTGGGCCCCGACCAACTCATCCTGGGCGTCGACAAGTAAGTGCTTCAGCAGTAGTATCAGGCAAAGCGGCGTACAGGTGTGACGTGGGCGCACCATGGTTGTCTGCCGCTGGTCCCAACACGTGGTACCGCTCGCAGCAAGGAAGCCCCCATTGCGTAGTTTCAGGCACGTTGCCTATTGCGGTGTCGAACGGCTCCGTCTACCTGTCGCGCAGGCGCAACCTGGACCTGGGGCTGGACGGGGACTGGCTCACCGGCGACATTGCCGTACTGTCCGCCTACAACCGCCAACTGTCTTCCGACGAGGTAGAGGCCCTGGCCCAGGCCTACAGCGGCCGCTTCAACCTCCTCACCCAGCGTAAGTGGTGTGACGTGCGTGCTGCTGCGGGTAGACGCTGCACATGTTGATGCGTCTTCAGGAACTTGACTGTCAGCCTGCAGCACTAGCAATGGGTACTGGTAACGTCTGTAATGGTACGAGAGTGCGTGCACCGCCACGCATCGTGCAACTGCTACATAAAAGCAAGTATGTCTTGTTAGGTGTGGTCGGGACCAGTCAGGGTCGTGCGGCCACACCGCCTGTCACTGAACTGCGGGCTAAGCGGCATAAAAGTTGCTCAGCGCTGCTTTCATAGCTCGTCATTGACTCGCGGCCTCAACGACCATGCCCCTTTACCCCCTGACCGCAGAGTGCCCCATAATGGCTGGCTTCACTGCGGTGGCCAACGTCGAGTTTAGCGGATTCGACCTGTCCACCGGCTGCGCCACCCTCATCGGCAGCACCAAGGCTGTAGCCGTGTCGGCCGCGGCGGCCCAGTGCCGCATCAGGACCGACTGCGTGGGCTTCACCACCTTCGAGCATGCCGGCCTACTGTACGGCTGCGGCAAGTACTTCCTGGGCCGCACGCCGGTGCCCGTGGCGCCGGGGAGGGCCGCATGCCTGTACAGGAAGAGCGCCTAGCTAGTGCACGAGGACGGGCGAGGCGAGGCGAGGCGAGGCAGTAGTTCAGTTTAGTTTAGGTAGGCGTGCGCACCACTGTGCCAGGTTTTGCGGCGATTCATAGCCAATCCCACATGCATGTACATCTATCTGTCCACACCCTTGATCCGCACCAGGTCCCCGATCCGCACTAAAGTGCCACAGCTTCCCGTCTAGTTTGGCTTGTAACGCGTCCATACCGTCAATGTACTGCATTATGGTTGTGGTTGGAAGCTGCTGGTGTCCACTGGCAGGGTGTACAGATATTGTGTTCCCTTGTGGCAGGGTGTTCCCTTGTCGGTAGGCCTGTATGTGCCTCCGTGTAGCTCAGCATTCTTTACTAGATCCGCACTTATCACGGGCGAACTGCCACGTTGATGGCTGCCACGGGTCCTAATCCCAAGCAAGCTGTAGGTGCCAAGCTTGCTGCATACTTGCACAAGGCGCATGCTGTCAAGGTGTGCATGCCACACACCTTGCCATCTGCTGCTGGTCTACGTGCTCTACCGACACGTGGGGTGTTGTTTACGGTGGGAAAGGTGTGCATTTGTAAAGCAGCCATCATGTTGTTGTGCGGCCCAGATTTCCCAAGGTTCATCCTCTGGAACGGACGTCTTGGACCACCGTTGACTGGAGGCCGCGTTGCAGCAGTGCAACACAAGGGAGCTCCCCTGGTGCAACAGGCTGATGCTACCAGCAGGGGACCTCCCCTGGCTGCTACCATGCGAGGTAGTGTGTGCTGGTGCAGCCGTGCATGGGGACCGGGGAGGGTAGTACGTAAAGGCAGCTGCGGTGGGCGGAGGAAAGGGCGGCGGCGGTGGCGGCTCCCTTCCCGCCAGCGGCGAGGTGTTGGCGGTGGTGTGTTACACGGCAACGGGTTACAACAGCAAGGTGCACACGGCGCCGCTGGACCCGGGGCGGGGCCGATACACCATCAACGCCACTAGTAGCACACCGGCAGCACCACTAGCATTAGCAGAAGCACCATGGATCCAACGGGGCTCAGTGCACCATGGCCGGGGGAGTGCTTTAGGACAGATGGGTGATGGGAGGTTGGGCGCACGGCGGGGGAAACGGGTTCAACATTGCCTGGGCGAGCAGGGGTGTGCTGGTGTGCGGATGTGGCCTGCATCTTGAAGCACCCCTTGCTCCCTTGGCGCAAACGTCTTACTGCTGCTGTGCACTTGCTGTAATCTCCAAGCTGCTCCAAGTGGACGGTTGTATGCGGTTGACGCAGGGCCGAGTGGCTCCGGAGCTCTTTTGGCGCCATGTTGCATCCCGCGGCACTCACAAAGAGCCTTTGTTTCATGCTTACAGCCCAAATAAGCATTACGTACTGACACAATTCATAAGGGTCGACGCTCGCCTTTGCTGCTAACGCTTTGGATGACAATACATCATTGCCGCGCGCAACGTATGTGTCTAATAGACGCAGACTATTGCAGCATGCTAACATTTGCAGTACATAAATCAGCTGACGAGCGGCAGCAGCTGGAGCGGCCTATACCCTCGCGCGTCGGCCCCCAGCAGCCGTGCGTTGACCTGCGTTGACGCACAAAGCCCTTGATCCGTGCCATCGAATTTGGAGACCTGGAAAATGTCCAGGGCATACCGCTAGCGCACTAAAGGTCATATGCGCCGGGCATGCTTTCGCCAGCAGCAAGGGGCCATGGGACACAGGGGTGTGCCGGCGGCATCACCTACCACCACTGGCACTTCACCCGGGCATTCTGCTGCACCCGCATGCCGGGGGCATGCTTGTGACTACGCCGTCGCGGGTATGAGACGTCTTGACAGCTGCTGGCCTGGTAGACGTCTTGACAGCTGCTGGCCTGGTAGGTACCTGCAGTCCCGCCGGTGACTGGCTTACACCGTACGGTGTCCCGCAGGGAGCTATACAACGTGAAGTACCTGTGCGCCACCGTAATGACCCCGGAGTGCATCCAGCGGTACGGCCCCGCGGGATGCTGGTTCACTGCACCAAGGGCCTTACCGGTAGCACAGGTAGGCGCCGTTGTAAGTACTGTGCGCGCAGATGAATACGTGCTGGTGTGGTTCAAGTCTTCTGGTAAGGTGGTACTCTGGTACACGCTTGGGAAGTCGGCCCGGTCGTTAGGTAACTGTTTCCAGCACCACGAGCTAGGGGAACGGGCATGGCACTAGTGGGGCAGCCGCAGCAACAAATAGCAAATAGCCTGTGTGTGGGACTCGATCGCGCGGCAGGCCCCCTGGAAGCCGTGCGAAGCTGCTGAGACCAGCTGCAACAGCCTGCATGTGTTCCTTTGACGGCAGGCGGCAGCGAGAGCCCAGCTGCGAGCCCCCCAAGCCCGGCAACCGCTGGTGGGCGGGGAAGGCGATGTCGGTGGTTCAAGTGTCGGCGGCGTCGGCGGCAGGGACGGCAGCAGTGCGCCGGCAGTCGCAGTGAGCACCAGTGGGGCAACGCGTAGCACAGGAGGCGAGGCCGCAATCGTCGGTGGTGTTGTGGGAGGTGAGGCGGGGCACCTGGACACGTCCTCTGTGTTGCAGCTGTTCCGTTCATGCCGGTGTCGGCAAGCACGAACCGGTGGTTGCACAGCAGCCCCCTGGCTGAAGCGCGGGCCCGTCCTAGCGATACCATCGCATGCAACCAGCCCATTGCACAATGGAAAGAATGCAGGTGGCATCATGCACGCATGCCTTACTTTCCTACCCCAACATGGCGTCGGCCACCGCTGCACAATTCTGCTGAGCAATCACATGCTGCTGCTGTCGCTATTGCTGCCAATGCCGCTGGATCTTGCAGGCGTGGGCGGCGCACTGCTGCTGCTATGCATTGTTGTGTTTGCCGTATGGCGCCAGAGGAAGCAACAACGACAAAAAGAGCAACAACAGGAGGCATTCAGCAAAGCAAACGACTCAGAGTGCAGGTACGCACGTGCATTGAGATTTTTAAGGAGTGATACATCACACGTGGGGAGGGGTTTTGAATGCACCAGACCTACGCCCGCCTCCCAGGCGCCCCTGACCTCCACCCCTGGACAGTGAGGCACGTGCGGGTAATGCCCAGGTGCAAGTCTGTTATCACAAGACCCACCTGCAGTGTACGCCAGCTGGTATCGCAACCATGCGTCCAAACCACATTCCGGTACAAAGTACACATGGCACGCCGGCTGTGCCCGCGCAAGACGCCTAATCTGCCCCTGCCCTATCCCGTCCCCGCCCTGTGCCGCCTGTGTACATCAACGCGTGCATGCTCGCAGCACCGCCGTTTACCCCATGGTGCACATTCTTGCGGACGGCTCACCTAGCACGGCGGGGAAGGACCTTCGCCACTGCGACACCGCAGCGTCGCCGTCCCACCTGCACGGCAGCCTCAGCCTCAGCGGGGCCGTGAGCGGCCTCATGACGCCCAAGTACCCCGCGGCCTCGTCCCTCCCCTCGCCCACGGAGCTGAGCACGCAGCCCGCCACCTCTGCACATGGCAGCAGCAGCGGCACGGCTATCGACCCAGGCCGACGGCAGCAGCACAAGCAGGCGGTAGGGCAGCGGCACGGACAAGAGGATGGGACGCTGGAGGGGCAACTGCGGCCGTGCGATGTGGACACGCACCTAGCCGAGGGTGGAGCTGGTACGGCGGCTTGCAAGGGGAAGCTCTCGCAGCAGCAGCAGCAGCAGCAGCAGCAGCTGACCGGCAACAGCCCGCAGGCCCTGTCGCGCGACGAGTACGGTAACGTGGACCTGGGCAAGCCTACCACGCCTGACGAGCCGTGCAATTGGGAAGATCCAGAGGCGGGGTCACTGGTTGTGGTGACGCCGCTGACGCCGCTGACGCCGCACAGGGCAGACGTGCGGATGGAGGTGGAGCACGGCACGGAGCTGCAGCTGCAGCCAACGACCCTGGGGCGGGGGTCGTTCGGGCGGCTGTTGCAGGGCACCTACCAGGGCCAGGTGGTGGCGGTCAAGCTGGTTGCCAGGGCGCATGCCACGAACACAGATGCGCTGGCGAGGGTGTTTGCGCAGGAGGTGGAGGTGCCAGCCGCTGCTGCCACCCCAACGTGGTGCGGCTGTTGGCGGCGTGCCTCACCCCGCCGCGGCTGTGCCTGGTGATGGAGCTGATGGAGACCAGCCTGGACAGGCTAATACACGACGGCGAGGGGCCAGGCCTAGCCCTCGACACGGTAGGTGCGGAGTATGACCACTCAAGAGGGGTTGCCAGCATCCATGCCAAATGGCCTCGGTGAGGTGCTTTACGGCCAATCCCTTGGCATTGTTGTGTAGGTATGCGCTCGTTCTTCATTACATGCCGCTCACATACCTGCCACGAGCTCCGCTGTCCCCCGACGTGCCTCCCTTCGTTGGCTCCCCCTCAGGTTGTTGACAATGCGTGCGACATCGCCAGCGGCCTGGCCTACCTGCACCCCACGATCGTGCACAGGGACCTCAAGGTGGGCTTGTGCGAAGGAGGCCAAGGAGTTTGTAGGCCCTTGAAGACACCGTGTGCGGTCAGTGCAACAAGACTGACAGCATGTGTTAACACGATCAAGCGCAACAAGGAAGGTCGCCGTTGCCCTTGCCCCCTCCGGTGGCACCCTGCCCTGGTTTAGCTGCCAGAGGCACGCAGCGGGGGTCACGCTCAGCTGTAACCCGTTTGCTTCGTTGGTGATCGTACGGACTGACGTACAGCCTGTCGTGCTAAGTTAGTGTGCCCCTTGCCACGTGTCGTCTGCCACGTGCCCTCCGTGAACAGCCTGGCAACGTGCTGATCAACTGCGACACGGCGAGCGGCTAACGGCTCCGGGCCAAGCTCACGGTGAGGTGCTGAGGTCGAATCACCCGACACACTTGCAGCGGAGCAATCCTTGTCCCTGGTATCGTCCTAAAATGTTGCCGCTGCCACCACATCCCCATGGCTGTAAGCCAAAACCCACAAGCTAGCGTGCGAAATACCACTGAAGCCCGCCTGGCCCTGTGGTGTGCGTGGTGCTGTACTTATGCGTCAAAACCGGTACTCTGCGGTCTGGGGCTGCTGGAACATTTGCAGGACTTCGGGCTGTCCCGGCTGCGCAGCTCAGTGCTCATCACGGAGCGCCCGGCAGCGGGGACGCCGGCCTACACCGCGCCGGTGAGTGAGACGCATGATCAGCCCGTTGACAGCCAAGGGCCAAATGAGGCCACGTGAGGTTTGGCGACCAGGCACTCCGTGTACCCCAGTATGACGCTCAGCCGTACACCACTGAACAAGGCTCCCTACACATGAGGTGTCAGTGTACACCGAAGGCACGTGCAGGTGGCACCTTGGTCTGTCCGTGCAACATGTACGACACGCCACCTGGTAATTTGCCTGGATGCTGTTGCACGATAACGCCCTTGCCACCCCAAACCCATCCCTCCCTTCACCCAGGAGTGCATGGATGCCTACAACACGCGGATCACAGACAAGACGGTAAGCCACAAACACCCTGGGAGTGGGTGTCCGTTGTACCGTAGTGTCAGCATGCCGAAAGTGCAGGACTCTACCTGAAAAATGGGACGCAACGGCCCAAGACTCATGCTGCAACCCCCACTCCGTGCAATACAGGACATGTACAGCTTTGGCTGCGTGGTGTACGAGATGCTGTCGGGCAGGTGCGTGGGCGGGCGTGCGGGCTGAGCACGTGTGCGCCGGTAGGTCCGTCGCAAACACGGGTTGGCATGTCCGCCGCTTGCTGCCGGGGAGGCAGGACCGTGCGCCCAGCGAAAAGCGGTATACAGTTGTTCGCGAAGCTCGTTGCTGTACCCCACCAAACGGCCAGTACCGGTGCTCAGAAATACTGCGTTGGCTTGCGGCATTAACCAGCGGGGAACCATACCAAGGGCTGCGCGCATGCAACGCAAAAGCCACGCATGCAGGCCTTACCCTGAAGCACGTCTTTGCTGCACGATGGCCGCACGACCGCTTCTGGTGTAAGACTTTGACGCCATGCCGTGCTGAGGCATATTGCCGTACATTGTAGCAACATGGATGCCTCGCCCTTGACCCGTACAAAGGCACTTTGTTCTGAACGTGGGCATACTGTTCCACAGGCGCCCCTGGCCCGGCTACAACCTGATGGCCATAGCGCACAACGTGACGGAGCTGCAGCAGCGGCCTCCCCTGCACGCCGTGCCCGACTCCCGCTGCCCGCCCGCCCTGCGGCAACTGGTGCGGCAGTGCTGCGAGGTCGACCCCAGGAGGCGGCCGGCTGCGGCGGAGGCGGCCAAGGAGCTGGCGCTGCTCAGGAAGCAGGTGGGGGAAAAGAGCGTTGGCTAGGCACAGGGTCGACTAGGCGCCGCGTGTCACTGCGCGCGCATGCTTGTGCACTGTACGGCCAAACGCCGCTGCCACCCTCATGCTCTCCTGCTCGCTCTGACGTGCCCTTACCGCCTGCTCCCCCGCTGCAACGCCGCCGCTGCCGCAGCTCCTGGAACACAGCAGCTGCGGCAGGACAACGGGCGGAGGTGTGTCACACGCGCTTCACGGCGTCTCCGACAATGCAACGCCACCACTTGAGCCCGTGCACCTGCGCCCGCACCCACTCGCGGGCGGCCCCTCCCCCTCCGTGGCCCTGGTGGCTGCACACCCTGCCGTACAGTCCGCAGCCACGCTGGACACGGACACACCGCGCCAGGGGCAGGGGCAGGCGGGCGGCACGTGGCCGGAGGGATGTTCCCAGGAGGGCCGGCCCGTGGCCACCGCTGCAGCACGTACGGCGGCTCAGGCAGCGGGGGCGTGCCGCAGGTGGCAGCACGCGTGCACGCGCAGCCGTGTGGGCCTCCGAAGGCCGCGCCTTCCCTGCCGGCGGTCCTGATACAGCAGCAGCAGCAGCAGCAGCAGCTACTTCCTGCAGAGGTGCATCAAGGTGTCCAGCAGCAGGGACAGGAGTCGCTGCCGGGCGGCCCCGGGAGGGTGCGGTGGGGCGGCGTTGTGGAAGGCAGCTCACCAGTCCGCAGGGCTGGGGGAGGGTGCCGCGGTGGGGGAGGTTGTGTTCTCAGGGCAGCCGGTCGAGGAGCTGAGGCGGCAGCAGCTGCAGCAGCTTTGGGACAGCCGGGTGGAAGGCTTGTCCATAGACCTGACAGCAGTGACTGATGAGGATGCAGCGCACACACCATACGGGACGAAGGGCCTGCTGCACAGCTGAGGCTCGGCGCCACCGCCTGCATTGGAGCTTAGCAACACACAGCAGGACTGTCGTCGGTCATGCACGCGATGCGCTGGAGTGGTTCTGCTGGCAGGTCAACAAGAAACGAATGCGCAGTTGTCCGTCTGCGGTTCACAGGTGCCGTACGCCTGTTCTAAAGTGTTGGGTCGTCTGTGTGGTAGCGGAGACGGCCGTGGGTTGCCCACGTACAAGCTGCCATGACAGGGTGGGAGCGTCGTGAAGGTTTCGTTTCTGAGGAGTGTGGAACTGAATGGAGCGTCGCTATGCTGAGGAACGGGCTTTCGCTATTGCTATGGGTCCTCTTTTACCGTGTCGCAGGCTGCCAACAGGATGTGCGCCAACGCACCCGCCCATGGCTGTATGTCTGCCCGCAGTTTTCCGGTGGTTTCCTTTTTACGTCTGCCCTTGCATAAATATATACTTCACCGGTCCGGCGTCGCGTCCATCGGTCCATGTAATTGGCCACGTGGCCTTTTTGTGGTTTAATAGGGCTGTGCATTGCCCCGGTAGATGATGAAGCGTGGGGGAGATGGAGCGAGCGATATCGAGGAGGCAGGCAGACGTGGCGCGCGCAAGCGCGGAAGCAAATAAAAGACCGGGGTATGGCCGTACGCAGTGTTTGTGATAGCGGTCAGAGGGCACTACTGGCAAAGGCGGGGCGCCGATAGCCAATGCTGTCACGGTCTATGACCGGCAAAGTCGCGTTTTATGTGAGTACGAGTCATGGCCAGGGGAGCTCCCTTGCAATGGGCCATGCCCGAGATAGAGCAACAACCAACTCGCAGCGAACGTGGCCGACGGCAGCGCTACAGCGATACAGCACCTTTATGCGAAGCCCTAACAAACATGTATGTTTAGACTGCAATATCTCGTTTGTCTGTGATAGTGCACTCGGTAAGAAGAGTAGTGGAAATGCGCACAGTGACCGTGCTGCAAAGAGCTACGCCTATCCTGGCCGTGCTGTTATTATTAATATCAGTTACCAAAGGGCAAGACGGCAAACTTCGCCCACTGCGCTCCACGACGGAACCACCAGGAAGCTCACCTCGCTGCATCCTCCGAGCGCGCAGGCAGGGCCCGCCGAGCCACGGATTGGCCGTTTTCAACGACACCTTGCTTAAGGCTGCTTATAGATCCATTCAGCTGAACCTTGAACGTCATCTCTTGGACTTGTTGTGAGGCCCACATGGCCACACTTTTACCCTCGCCTCCCCCGCTGCGCTCGATACTCCCCCGCGCACCCGATGGCCCCGCCCCTCCCCTTCCCTCCCGCTCCCGTCCTGAACCCCTCACCGACCCCTTCCTCCGCCCTGCCCTTCGCTGAACCTTAGGCACGGACACATTCGCTGTTCCAGAGCAGAGCCGTCCGGCCTTAATATTAAGCACGTGAGTGGAGTGTTGGGGACTGCCGTGGGCACCCTTCGTGCAGCATTGGCCGCCCCAGACAGAGGCAGGGCGAGGCAGGGGTGAAGGTTTCTGTTGGTGTGGTGTGAGGGCCCGAGAGTACCTTTCCCGGTGATTTGTCTGTATACTTGAAACCCCGGATAGAGAGCTTTTCAGGCTGACTGCTATCGACTCCAACAGCATCAGTAGCGTCCCTGGTACCCGCGTATGGTACTACTTAAAGCAATCGCCCTGCTGCTGGCTGGCGAGCGCCTGTACGTAGCTGCTGTGGCTGGGCTGCTGCAATAATGCCGCTGTCGTAACGCAAAGGAAGTTCTTGTTTTCCGCCACTAGCTCGTGCACTGTACCGTAGTGGCACAAATTTAATTGCCATGCTCGCCGGGAGGCAATTAATTTGC
>VFQN01006196.1_pt1 | contig 13915 bp, 23 predicted proteins | sample 3512371 | NCBI WGS metagenome assembly VFQN01 (sample SAMN10412370, study PRJNA504923) | tailings metagenome | isolation source: Replicate 2 from Balatoc abandoned mine | place: Philippines: Itogon, Benguet | collected 2017-08-28
TGTCTCCTCAGAGCCTCCTGCGCCGTCAGCTTCAAGCCAAGTGAAGAGACGACCTGGAGGACCTACCCGCTAAAAATAGGTCTCCGATACCCCCATAACCCTTCTCCTGAAAAAAAAAAACCCGACGTGTCCGTCTCTGATCCTCAACCAATGCCATAAACCTGCCTACCTCCAACCGACAAAGGTCTGCTACTCTCCGTACCAACCCTGCGCATCAGCGCTCACGTAGCCCAGCCGCACGCACCCCGCTGCTGTTCCCCCGGTCCCAACCCAGAGCCCAATGGCTTCTTAACTCGTCGACTCCACACCGACGTGCGGCTGCACCACTCCCCCACTTCTTTCCGCACCGCCGCCGTTGCTGCTTCGCACCAACGCTCGCGCCCGCCCAGCAGACTGGCAGGCCGCAGCGCACGTGCTACTGCCGCTGCCTCACGGACACTCACTCATGCAGCAGCAGTGTCGCCGAAAACTCGCCATCCAAGCGCACCGCCAGCTGCCCAACGCCGGCGGAAGGACAACACGCTGCTGCGGCTGCTGCTGCCGGCCAGCGCTCGCCGCCCCACACCCCCGCGACATGGTGGCGCGGGGCATACGGTACGTGTGTCCATGCGGCCGCCCTGCGCCTGCACCGGTACCCACAGGCGACCTTCTGACCTTCTTGCCCCTCCTCCTTGTCCTCACGCTGAGCTGGTGAGCGGCACCTTGTGCACCATGGCCTCCTTCTCGATCAGCTGGCAGGACATGTCCACCAGGTCCAGCAGCTTGGCTGCCGAGGGGAGGACAAAAGGCAACAGGGGAGCAAGTACATTTGGTGTATATACGTTGGCGGTTATCGTATGGATGGAGACTGACGTTTGCCATCCAGGCGCTGTCCACCAGGTCCAGCAGCTTGACTGCGGAGGAAGGACAAGGGAGACAGGGGGCCGCAAGCACCAGTGAAAAGCATGCACCCAAGCACGTGGTAAGGCAGCGGAGCCAGGTTGGCTCGAACACTGTGCAATCCATGATGGCCTTCGTAATGCCAACAGCCCGCCCCGCCCCGTCCTGCACCACCCAACGCTGCCGGGCCAGCAGCACCACCACCGCGCCCCGGGCCTCACCGATGTTGCCCGCCCAGCCGTTGAGCTGCTCCTCCGCCTGCGGCGCGGCAGCGAAGGTGATGACCCCCGCTGGCCGGTCGATCTTGGCGGTGATGGCCTTGGCCACAACCAGCTCGGACACGTGCTTCTCCATCTGGGGTGGGGGCACAGAAGCGGAACAGGGTGCAGGGGTGGGCAAGGGAGGGGCGTGGAGAGCCAGCATGGCGACCTGGGTGCATAAAAAGACTGGGTGAAGGTTAACTGGTGTAAGGATCAGAACAGCCCTTACACCACACCTCCCCAACCATCCCGCCCCTTCGCGCAGTACTTAGGCCCATGCACCTCGTCCTGCTTGAGGCACGGCACAGCCCTTGCGCTACCCTAACCCCCCCTTTCCACCCCGATGTGCGTTACGTGACCCCGTCGACCCCTCACACCGCTCCAAGCCGCCCTGACGTCGTCGTGCATAACGCACAGCGCGGCAGTTGCGTTCCTTCGCTCCACACCTTCCCCAACCCGGCCCCTCACCTCGTCCTGCGTGAGGCACAGCACTGTGGCCAGGCGGGAGGTGGGCAGGCGGCTGTAGTACTGCGAGGCGGTCAGCACGTTGTGCTCCGTCACGCGCAGCTTCAGGTCGGCGGCGCGCTTGGGGTCTGGAGGGCAAGGCGGGCAACAAGGCGCGGTGTTACGTCGGGCGTGCAGGTAAAGAGCACACGAATTTAATTAAAGAAAAGTGAACTGCTTCATGTCTACGCGCTTTACGTCGGGCTCGGTCACGCGCTGTTCCAGGTCGGGGGCCCGCTTGGGTCGGGATGGTTTTTAGTACTCAAGGAAAGGGACGCAGACGCCCGCGCACGGAAAGACCACGCAGGACTGCGCAGCGGCGTTGCGGCAATGCCAAGTCCGGGGGCCGTACCTGCTACCGCCTACTACTCAGCAACCGTGGGACTGGTGGGCTGCCCACGTCGCATACCCCAAGGTTCTTCTCCTCCACCCACGCACCCGCAAACACGTCCGGCACTGTGGCCACCTCCGGCGCGTAAGTGGCCTCGAAGGCGGTCCAGCGGATGATCTCCTTGGTGGTGAAGGTGGTCAGCAGCGCCTTGCAGGAGGGCAGGTCGGACAGCTTCTTGTCCTGCGGGAGGCAGGGGGAGACAGCGGGTGGCAGCGGTGCAGGGTACAGTCAGGCACGTTACGGAGGCTAGCGCTGGCAACGCGCGGAAGGGCTCACTTGCTGGTTACGCAATCCATCGATTTCTTGCCTAAGTCAGCCCTGCATGCTCGACCAGAACGGACCCCCCTGGCCCCCGCCCCTTCCCCCTCCTGCCCCTTGCAACAAACCCCGCCTAACGCGTGACGAGGGTCGTTGGTCTCATCGCTGCTCCTGCTAGAGCTCTTGCTACTGCCTGATCCTGCTGCAATCTCTGCTGTTGCCGCGCGCAGTCCTAACTGCAGGTAGGCCAACTCCCACCTGCACACTCACCGGCTGCCATGCGCCCCTACTCAATGGCCCCAGCCCCTTGTCTGCACTGGCTGCTAATGCTGCCGCCGCCGCCGCCGCTGCTACTGCCTGTGCGACCTTCCGCGTGCTGCTCGCCTCCCTAGGACCCCGCTGCGCTCCGCCCAGGGGCGACCCGCCGACATGCCGCGCGCATTGCGCGGCACAGTGCGGTCCTGCTTCCGCTCAACCAAGTCAGCGAACTTCACGCACTTCTGCTGCTGCTCCCCTCCGGTCCCAGTGTGCCCCCCACCACCTGCCCACCTGCAGCGTGGCGTTTAGCAGCGTGGTGCGGTCGCTGCTGCTGCCCTCCTTGGTGGAGTAGGCGGGCGACAGCACCAGGTACCAGCACACGCGCTTGAGCACCTGGGGGTAGGGGAGGCGGGGGAAAGAAGTCACTAAAGCAAATCGGTGGGGCGGGGGAGGGAGGGACGGAGGCGGACACAATAGGTTTGAGGCGCGTAGGTGGATGCTGTTGCACAACGGGTAATGCAGCAACCTGTGGCTCCCGGGTGCGCAAACCCTGCCTAATTAATACCTGCGCACTGGCTCCCGTCGTTCCCATCTGCTCTCCTTTCTCTCACGGCCCCAGCACAGGCCCCGATGGCCCCTAGAGTCCGCCACCCCTACAGAAAGGATGCACCCACCGGCTCCCACTTGTCCCTCATGCTCCCGCCACCCACAGGCCCCAATCATCCCTTTCAAACACCACCCACCGGCTCCCACTTGTCCCGGGCGTCCTCCGCCGCGTGCACCTCGTAGATGGCGCGGTAGCAGCGGGTCACCTGGCGGGGGGACGGGGATAGGGGGTGCAGGCATTATACTGCATTTATTGCATCTTCTACACAGTCCGGCATCTGTTTGCGTCAACCAGGGGAGCCCAAGACCCTGGGTACAAGCAGTACGACAAGCAGTAGGTGTCACAGCCACGGCTGCAATGCGTGGGAGGCGCCATTGGTTATACACCAACAGACTGAATGTCCGATACGGCCGCAAGGGCGCCGGCGTTCGCATCAGTCCAAGCCCCTCCAGGGTTTAGGCACGGTGCGCCCCCACCTCGAGGTAGTTGTTCTGGTTGCTGTAGTACGCGATGAGCAGCTCGTAGTACTTGAGCTTGAGCTCCGGCAGCGAGGGCGTGTCCTGGAGGGCGGGACCGCCACATAGCACGTCCGTTTAGGAGTAGAACATACATCCCGGCTACGCGGATGCAAGTACGCGGCTCATCAGCCCCATGAGCCATGCCCGCACACCCCTTGTCCGCCTCCTGGATGGACAACTCTCACGCCGCTCAGTGCCGCCCAGAGACGCCAAGGAGAGATGGCGCAACCGGCGCACCTACCCGCAAGCCGCCACACAAACACGCGCACGCCCGGTACATTGTCCGCCTCCTGGATGGCCGTCAGTCGCACCTCTTGGGGACATAAGCTGAGGACTGGCGCAACGACAGCATACGCCACCCACCTAGCCAACACAATACGCACAACGCCCTTGGTCCTACGCACACGCATGCACACGCACACGCCCGAACCTCCAACCCCCGCACCATGTCCGCCTCCTCAATGGCCGTCCCCTCGATGCCGATCTCGCCCTGCGCCTCGCCCTTGCGCTCCACGAAGGCGCGCGGGGACACCTTGCGCGACAGGATCTGCGCGCGCACGTAGTCTTGCTTGGCCAGGCACAGCCGGACCTGCGCGAGGATTTTCAAGGGGTCGCGGAGGCAGGGGAAAAGCCGTGAGGAAGAGCCGGGGAAGGGCAACAGCGCATGTAACCGTGGCTGCACCGCCCTGCCCCCGCTGCCCCCTCCCTGGTCGCCCACCTGCTCCAGGATGAAGGCGATCTTCTCCGTCTTGGCCATGGCGCCGAACGTCTCCTGCGGGGCGGCGGTTGCAGGAGGGGTGTGCGTTGCTTGAGTACTTGTCCCGCATCACCACGTGCCAGCGTGAAGGAGCATCCTGCGAGTCCCGTAGGTCAACCAGACACTGACAGTAATGCTGTCTGCATCGCCCAGCCCAGGCCCTTACGCCACGGGCAAGGCAGGAGCCGCCACTCGTCCCTCCGGTGTGGTTACACGCACTGCCGTGACTCAAGCGCCAATGCCCTGCAGCCCTTGGGCCCAAGGGGAGCCCGGGCCGACGTCAAAGCCCCGTGGCCCCAAAAGAAACAACGCTCGCGGTCCCGCTCCTCAAGGCAGCCCGACCAGTTACCCCCTGTGCGCAGGCACTAAGCTGCTCTTCCCTGTCTGCCCTTTGAGCTGGCACGCCCTGCTCCTCCCCTCTCAGCCATGCAATCTGCTCCGGCTTGCGACTTGCTCTCTTTCAACGCGACCAGCTGCAGTAATCAACGCCCCCTTGCGAAGGAGCCCTGCGTCTGCGGAGGCGCATCGTTGCGCACCATTGGTGCAGCTTGCGCCGGCTGCCAGTGCGTGGTGGTGCGGCATGGGGTAGCCTCGTGTGCCCCCGCCCGAGGACGTCTTCCAGCTGCTTGCCACTTTACGCGCCGGGTGCGGATGTACGAGGGGCTTGGCAGGCCGCCACCATGCTCTGCTGTAGCAGCTAGATGCTCACCCTTTCCTTCCCACTGCCCCAAACCCCGGCCAAAACCGTTGCCAGCAGGCCTCGTGGCACGTGCCCCGTACGCACGCTAAGCCGCCAAGCCATGCCGCGCTGCGAACTTGCGAGCCCAGGTACAATGGCCCACCAGTGCAAATGCCCTTGGTGACACCTGGCATGCAGAGCATGCTCCCCGAGCCCGCCACCGCCATCACCCACCGGTTGCCGTCCTCCTCCTCCTCCTCTGCTGCTGCTGCACGGTCACACCCAGTCACGCACCATTGCAGCTTGACCGCCCCAATTTGCTGCTACTGTCCCCCAACCCCTTGGCACCAGCAGCCAAGCTGTGCCCCACGCGGCTGCCCCCTGTGACTCACCATCACTACCTCCTGCAGGAAGCCCGCCGCCTCCTCCGCCGCACGGTGGCATCCAGTCACGCGCCGTTGAAGCCCCCATGACTCACCATCACCATAGCCACGCACCGTTAAAGCCTGACCGCCCTAATTACCTACTACAACCCTTCTTGGCCTCAGCACCCAGAGCCCCATGCCGCCAGCGACTCGCCACCGCCACCTCCTGCAGGATGCTCGCCGCCTCCGCCGCCGCACAGTCGCACCCATGCTCGTCTCGATGAAGCGAGACCGACCCCATTAGCTACTACACCCACCTCTTGACCCCAACACCCAGGACCCCAGCGACTCACCACCGCCACCTCCTGCAGGATGTCCGCCGCCTCTGCAATGTTGCCCTCCGCCTCCCGGATGCGCGCCAGCCGCTTGGTGAGGCGCGCCCGCTCGATCTCCACAAAGATCTACGCCACAGGTCAAGTTGTATGCGAGGGTTAGGCAGTGGAGTATCAGCTGGGCGGGAGCCGGTGTGAGCAAAGCCAGCCGCGAGGCGTCAAGGGCATCAAAGCTGCAAACCGGTCATGTAGGCGGGAAGGTTGGTGAGTGCTGCTATGCAAACTACCATCGCTCCTCTTGAAACGGTTCGCCATGCACCTCTTAAAGTTGGCTCACCTTGCCCTCAGTGACCGCCTGCAACGTCTTAATGAGGGATATCCGGGTCTCCTTGTCCTCGATGCCATCGATGTAGCCCATGGCTTGCCGCACGGTTGCTTGGATCGCCTGCGCGGAGGCAGTGCCGCAGAGCGTGAGCCCGCGCAGTCCCTGCACTGCTCCCACGTGCCCGCACCGTCCCACGGACCACTGACAGCTGCCATAACGTCATGCCGCAGCACATAGCTCCGCCCACCTGCTTCAGCTGTCCTCGCCGCTTTGTAATGAGCAAAAGGTTTTCCTCCAGAGCTCGCCAGTTCTTTGCTTCGCTGCAGACGTCCAGCACCGCCAAGCAGCATGCTTTCGTTGCAGTTATGTCCTCCGCGAGACGGCTGGATTTCTCCAGGTTAAGCAGCCCCTCAACAGCTTGTGACAATTGCCCCTGCGCGACGGTTCAGGCCCTGAGTTTTGGGCGCGATCTGCTGACGAACTCTCATAGTCCAACCCCAAGACTGCCATTGTTGGTGGACACTAAAATTCCATCAGAAGGAGACAGATCTATTGTTCACTGCTTGCCTTGGCCGCGATTTCCTTCTGTGCTGCGATGTCTGCATTTAGTTTGGCCATATCAACGGTCCCTGCTTTGCTCTTTTCTTTCTCGTCCATATCCATCGCGATGTTGCTTGCGGTAAACTCCCCCACCGACATTGTGTCAGGCTGCAGGCAACGAATGTAAAACGAAGGGACTGGAGTTGCCCGCTGTGTCTCGTCGTGGCTATACCTATGTACACTACTTCTCTGTTGCGAAGGAGAACGTCAAGCTACAATCAACAGGCGAAGCTGTCCCGCTCACATTTCCTCTGCACAGGGTGCACTGCCGTACGGCACCTACCCATGGCTCCCCCTAAATGCCTAAAATGCTGGTGACAGACCGTTTAGGGTGGCCGTTGGCCGCTATCCTGGCGCTCTAGGCATTGTGCATCAGGGAGGTACAGTCAGTGCAGTGTAGCGACCCACTCGCTGCACCGGGTTGTCACAAGCACGGCTGCTACTTGGCTGCTACTTGGCCGTCCTCCGTCCGGGACTCCTCAGTCATAAGTGGGGAATACATCATCTACACACAGTGGAGGTGGAGCTAGAAGGCAAGGCATACTGAGCCCTGCGTAGAGCCTGGTCAGGGTTAAGGCGCAGGTCAAAGCTAGCAGGGGCAAGGGTAGAACAGCTGGAATGGGGTCGTATGGGGCCGGGGCCGTTGGAGACGGGTTTCGTCGTCTCATACGTGCACAACCAATTACCGGCATGCGTTGACAGCCCGCTAGGAGGACGTAGGTCATGAGGTCATGAGCTGGTTGTCACACTTACAGGCCAGCACATGGCAACGATTTCAACCATTTTCATGAGTAGTATTTTCAGGACGGTGGGATGTAGAATACGCGCCCCTGCACGTGCGGCACGCCGTCGCTCGACACGTTGGAGAGCCCCTTGGCTGGCAAGCAGGCCAGTGGAGTGTCGCTCCCAGGGACGTACGACGTAGGCCCCAACTAACTATACAGGCGCAAAGCCAGTCAAAACGCTATTCTATCGATGCAGGATATATGTGTAAGTTATGTCTTATCTGCTGCACTTGAGCTGGACAAGTGTTGTGCCCCTGCTGTATCGGCGTGCGCAGGGCTCAAGCTGAAGGTACAGAAACATAGGCGTTAACTATCCCGCTGATCGGCAGGATGAAAGGAAGGCAAACACAAGTAGACCATCCCAGGACCCAGGACCCTCCCACAGTGCCTCGTGCGGCCTTAGGTTAAACAGCAAGGCGATCCTGGTGTCTTGAAGGGCCGATCCATGTTTGCGGACTTGGCATACGCTCGCCCCGCGGGTGTCATGGCCTTCTTGGCGCGCGAAAACGTGGCGCATCTTCTGAAAGCTAGCGCACCCGCGTCCTATGCATATAGATATAGCGGTGAAGCAAAATAGCGAATTTGCGTTGACAAGTAGTTAGTTGAAGCCTGTGTCGTACGTCCCTGGGAGCGACACTGCATCGGCCCTCATGCGTTCTGCCCGTTATCCAAACCATTTGTGCAACCGTGGAACAAGGCACCTATCCAGCTCGCTGTCGCAAACTGCTTCAGAACGTTTGCAAAGACTGACAAACGTACTTGCCTGAACGACCAGCAACTTGCATGCTGTGGATCTGTTACAGCATGCACAAATAAGATTACATGATCCCGTCCAGTCCTCGGGGGCCAACAGTGGGCAATGGCACAGTTTGAACGACGCCCCAAGAACTGTGCCCGTGGCGGATGACCGTCCCACATCATCGTCTTCCAGTGGATGTATTGGAGGACTGGGCTCGGTGACACGATGGACTTTGCAACCTCAAGTCACCGGCGCCGCTGGCTCTACTCGCGAAAGGAGCTGGTGCGTGCTGCACCTCGCATGGTGCTGTGCCGTGATAGATATCATATGTGAACCCAGTGTTGCTGGCCTGGAAAGGCCGCGACCCAGCGTTTGCCGGGGGCCAGTGGGCAGCAGTTGGGCGGTCTTACAGGTCGCCGACCACACCAGGCTCCGCGTGGTACCTCAGGCGGCGTGGAGGCAGACCCGCCTCTTCGGTATGCAATCCGCATCGAAGAACACGCACTCGCAGCGCTTTACGGCGCCAGGATCATAGAGGGTCCCAGTGCAGCATCCCCTCCCCTCGTTACTCCTCTCCTAACCCACTGCGCTCTAGGACTGTCGTCCACAGGCCTGACACGAACCAGTATTACAGTTCGGGCCAGATGCTGAATCGCCCAGATGCCTATGGCTGTGCACAGTGACACGGAGCGTTGACATGGTACCGGGGAGCTCGTTGCGTGGCAGAGCGGCCTTCCGTGCTCTCCCTTCACCCCTTCCCACACTCCTTACCCACACTGCTCACGTATCTGCTCACGCCTTTATGCGCGAGTGCTGCGATACGGCGAAACAGCTTCTCCTTGTCTGCCTCAGGACGAGCTGCGGTCACGCCTGCATGAGCGTGTTATCGACGGTGTGCGCAAGCAGCGAGCAGCAGCAGACCCGGCGGAGCCTGAGGCGGGGAGTGCCAGCAAGCGACCCAAGGGTAAGGGCCTGGACCTGGGGAGCAACACAGCATGTACCTGAACCCGGATGCGGAGGCGTATCTATACCTTCCGTGTGACGGCCTGGGGTGCCACATATGGCGGGTAGCTTGGGTGTCTGCACTCAAACAAAAACCCAGTTTTACTAGGCAAGAAGCAGCCTTGAACCTCTGCGGCCGGTCAACTGGCAGATGCCACGAGAAAGGCGGCAGGTGGGAGCTGAGTTGCGCTGGAAATGTCTTCGGCAGGCAGGTCTGACGCGGGACGGGACGATGACAACCGCCCTGCCTCACTGCGTGCCCGTGGCCCGCAGATCCCCCTCCTGTTCCCCTGCAGGGGGAATGGCTGATGCTCAAGTACTACCAACAGATCATTCAGGTGGGTGTGGCAGGGCGCCTGCTTTCCTGTGAATGTACCGTGTGTGAGCTAGCTGGGCGCATGGACGGACGGACGGCGACAGGACTGCCTGGGGCTGTCAGGGCCCAGCCTGTAGCGCGTGACGCAGAACCAGTGGGGGCACTGGGCACCACTAGAAGCTGTCTCTTACGGCACGGTCCGGAGAGCCCACCGGCGACCTTTATTTACCCCAGGGGTGGTAAATTTCTTGTTCCAATGCAGGAGAAATGCCGCGAGATGAAGCTGCCGATTAAAGTGATGGTAGGTGCTGTGGATCGACACCGTTTGCCAGCGTACACCGTCACTGGGTTCCATTCGTTCGGCGCGTGTCAAATACCACCAGGCCGCCCTTCTCCACGGCCATTTGTCCACAGTACTGAAAGTCTACACACTACTCCATGCTGTGAAGGCTCTCGCTGCACAACGGCAAAGCCGCCCCGCTTAGCGCTGTGACCCCCCAATGCTCCCCCAACTCCTCCTGTCAGGCCACCGCCATCCTGTACCACAAGCGCTTCTTCCTGCGCCACACCTCGCTGGAGTTCGACCCCGGGCGAATCATGATCACCGCCATATTCATGGCCACCAAGGTTCGTGTCGCGCCCTTTTCACGGCTGCAGATGCCTGCTGCTGCAGATGCGACGGCGGTTTGGGCTGTAGGAGGGCTGAGCAGTAGCTCACGTGCTTCTCCTCGCAAAGGCGCGGTTCGGGAAGCGCATGACAGTGCCTGCAGGAGGCAGCGGCGGGACTTCGCTCTGCAACCTGCCTGCAATGCAGCGGTGTGTGCCACTGGTAATACTCCATTCCTTGCCACCGTACGTTGCTGGTGGTGCTGTTGCTGCTGGTGACACCCTGGCGGTCCTCCTACTTTTGCTGTTGGTGCTGCTCGCAGGTTGAGGAGTACTACACGCGTGCGGCCGACATCGCCAGCGCCTTTGACGTCAGCGAGGACCTGGTGGTGCGGCAGGAGGTGGGTCAATGGAGCGGCAGGAGGTGGGTCAATGGAGGCCCAGAGGCTGGTGGTTTATGGGGGCGGTGATGCGGCAGGAGGTGGGTCGGTGGAGGTTAAAGGGGGCAACGGGAAAGGGGCTGACGGGTTGACTGGAAAGGTGGGGTGTGGTGCATGAGAGAGGTGGGTTGGCGGGGGTAGGCGCGAGGTTAAGGTTATTGCTTTGGCTGGGTTGATTGGTGCGGGGGGTCGGATACGGCAGATGATTTGCCTGGTTGGGCTGCTCGTTTGTGAGGGTGGTGGGGTGATGGGGCGACAGGAGGTGGGTTGAGCGGACCTATAAGCCCTTGTACGCTCGACGCACCCCCCAGGTCGCCCTGCTGGAGGGGCTCAACTTCGACCTGGTGGTGCACTCGCCGTACAGGGCGCTGCAGGGCCTCATACAGGTGGGGTGGCATAACCAGGCGGGCCATGCCGAGACGCACAGCTGCAATACCTCGCGCGGTGGCCGATCATGTACAACAAGAAGCTGGCAGGCTGCCGCGCCTCCATGCGGTGTACACCTTTTCCCCCTGCACGACAGCACCCGCCCGACTCACATCGTTACCCCCATCCCCTGGCTTTCCTTACCCGTCTTCCCCCAGGAGCTCAAAGACGCCCGGGCCGCTGCGGCTGCCGACCCATCCGCCGCCTCCTCGCCCTCCTCCCCGCCCGGCCAGACGCCGCCCCCGGGGTCAGGGCCCAGCGGCGGCGGAGGGTACCCTCCCCTGGATGAGTCCCTGGCCGCGGCCCCGGAGGCGCTGCCGGTGGAAGCTTGCCGGCGGGGTGTGGGCGCGCTGGACGCGCTGCTGCTGTCCGACGCGCCGCTGCTGTACGGCCCGGCGCAGCTGGCGGCGGCGGCGCTGCGCAGCGGGTTCAAGGCGCGGGGCGTGCGGGTGGGTGGCTTGGTGCGTGGGTGGCAGGTCTGGGTGAGGGCTGAGAACTGGAAGGGGAGCAGGGGCTGCGTAGCGGCTGCAAGGCGCGGGGCATGCGGGTGGACACTGTCGTACGCTGCGTGTGTGGTGGGGGCTAGGACCTGGGCGAGGAGCAGGGGCTGGGAGGAAAGTGATATACCGGGTTGGGGCTGCGGAATAAGGGATGACGTTGGAAGGATTAGTTGCGCATGGCGGAGACTGGGGTAGCGCAGGTTGGAGGTGCGGTCGTGCAACCGGTTGGTGAGGCGAAGGCTGGGGGAGACCCGGCCTACGGTGGCCGTTGCACGCTGCATACGCCGGGGGGGTTGCTCCTTGCTCGCAGTAACTCACCGGTTGACCTTCACCTCCTTCAGATACCCAACTTCCTGGTGCGAGTGGCTATGAAGGCCGCAGAGCAGCACCGGCAGGAGGGGCTGCAGGGGCCGCAGACCGAGGACGGGGTGAGTAGCTATGTCGCGGGAAACGAGCAGCAAGCCGGTGGACTGGCCGTGCACCACGCGCAGGGGCTGCACATGGCGCAATCTTGTTTGCGTGGTAACTTACACCGTCGGCACGCTTCCTTCTGCGTTTTCTGTCATGCAAGGGACGTCTGCTCCAATGGCCTGTTCACAATGTCGTTTCCCCTGCAGTACGACGTTGCTTCGGCGCTGACTGCCGTCCTGGACGAGCTGGACGCCCTGGGGAGCGAGGGAGCGCGGCGGGTTGAGGTAGGCGGGGATGTTGCTAGTCAGCTCCTCAGAGAGCTATCATAAACACCCGCTGCGGCATACCTGCTGTCGTCCCTGGGCAACGATGTGATTATAAATATTTAGTCACATCGCTTAGCTTCGCGCCGCTCGCATCTTACGGCACCAAAGGCCAATGCCCAGGAAAGGGGTCATACTTGACCATGGCGCGCCTTTCACGCCTGTCATGTGTTGCCTTGTGCAGGTGGAGGAGGTGAAGGAGGCCAACGCGGCCGCCAGGGAATGGCGCAACCTGCTCAAGGACGTGGGGGCAGGAGGGGCCAAGGTGCGAGCCTGTAGCCTTGGCAGAGGGGTGATGGCTAAAGCGTGATGTTCGCTGCTACCCTTCACGGGATAGCCCTTCCGCTACAGCACCTAGTGGTATCTGCACACGGCGCGCGCAATCCTGCCATGCCAAACACCCTTGAAGTCAGCAACTTGGCTGTCTGTGGTGTCGCCGCTCTGGCATGATTGGCAAGGGTACGTGCTACTACACCACACGCGCTCATGCCGATGTCCATATTCGCATGTGAAGGCGTTATCCCCATCCATCTCCCTCGGCGTGCAGGGTGCGGCCGCGGCCGGCGCCGACGACGCGGCCCGGGCCGCCAAGCGGGAGCAGAAGAAGGCGGCGCGTGCGGCAGCCAAGGCAAAGCAGGAAGCAGAGCTGCTGGGCATGCCGCAGCAGCAGTAGTAGTAGCAAAGCAGCATGGACAGGGGCGCACATGCGCCCGCAGTAACGTCACCCGGCATGGTGCGTTGGACAGCAGGTGGCGGCAGCGGCAGCGGTAGCGGCGGCATGTGGACCGAGACCGAGACCCACGCCTGCTGGCGTGTATTAGTCAAGGGCGTTGGCGATTGTTATGGTGGCCCCCGGATGGCGCTCAATTGTTTGGTAGATGTTGTTGCTAGGAGGCACATGCACGACGGCTGGCCTGCTTAGGGTTACTCGAGGGCGAAATGCGGAGGCCCTTACCTGAAGTGTCTTAACGGGGTGCCTCCCGCTGCCATTGTGCTACCAGGACTTGACCTGGTTGGCACTGGTTTTGGTGACACACCTTTGAGCCATAGCAGGCAGACGCGACGTCGACACGTGCATCATGGTACACGTGGCCGCCTCACACGGGCGGAGCTTACAGGGCAGATGGGGGAACTCGTGATGCAGTTTGTGTATCGGTTGTTTTGGATCACAGTGGCATGCATGTGCTTACCGCATCGGCCGGCCCGGTAGCAGGCATGCTTGCAAGCTGCCGCCGGCATTTGCATTTATTCTACTTTATATTTCTTAGGGATGTGGTTGCATATGTGCCAGGGATGGGCGAGGGTCTGAAGACACACTTAGATGCTTCTTCATGTGGTACGGTAGGGTGCCGTGTCCAGCATGAATGCTTGCGGAAGGCTAGCCAGGACTGCCCTTGCTGCGGTGTGGTGTGGTGTGGCGGCAATTATGCAGAAGCAGCATGGCAAGGGCTGGCCCATGTAGCAGTGCATGCATTAGCATGAAGCGCACGCATGTCCCCTTCATCGTGGCAAAGGAGGGCAATGTTGGCGGAAGGGCGGCGAGTCGTTTGAGCACGGCCGCTCACAACCATCAACTATTCGTCAAATGGCCGTGGAAAATGGTGAATGTGAAGCATGGTGGGGGCGCTGCGCCA
>VFQN01006197.1_pt1 | contig 13913 bp, 6 predicted proteins | sample 3512371 | NCBI WGS metagenome assembly VFQN01 (sample SAMN10412370, study PRJNA504923) | tailings metagenome | isolation source: Replicate 2 from Balatoc abandoned mine | place: Philippines: Itogon, Benguet | collected 2017-08-28
CCGGAAGGGAAAGAATAATGGTGATAGATGTAAGTCGTTTCATCACATTATTCAAATTGTTACTGATGATGCTAGCAAAAGCATCTAAAGTACTGGTAAGAATATTGGTATAGATATTTGCCATCTCTAAGGCCTGACTGGTATCAACGATTAAGTCATTCAGGAATTCTCTTTCTTCTTCATTCAGACCTAAAAAATTGGTTCGCTCCAGTTTCATCATCAGCATTTCATTGCTGCGAAGTGCTGTTACAAAATACACCAAACTTTTTTGTATACGCATTAAGTTGAGTAAGTCTACATTGCTGTTGCTTTCATACAAACTTGTTTCATACTGGTTTCTCCGATGATTGATCTCTTTCAAAAACTCCATGAAATTCTGCACTACTTTTTCAAAAACTTTCAGGATCATCATATTCTTTTTATCCGGATGTCTTTTTTGAAAAGAGTTTAAGAATTTTTTGATAGCACCATTATCGAAAGAGTTGACTGTTACAATTTGTGTATGTGTTAAGATAATACAGATGGGTATTGTAATATAAAACGCATCACTATCATTAAAGGAGTTGTTCTCAGTAGGAGTTTTGATAACAACAAATCGCACATTGTCTTCAATTTCATAACGTGGACGTTCATCGATATCCAAAGAGTCGCGCAAGAATTCAATGGGGATATCCAAGCCTTCAGATAACTCAATGAATTCTTCTTCTTTAAAAGGAGGTACCAAGTTTACCCAAACATCTCTATCCCCTTTATCAATCTCTACTGTTTGGCCATTTATATTTTTGAAGTACTGAATCATAATTTGATCTTTGATTTTTCGATTTCTTGATCTTTGATTTTTCTTGACTTAATTATATCCTTCAATCAAGAAATCATAGATCAAAAAATCAAAGATTAATTTCTCCTTTAAACACAAAATCTGCCGGACCGCAAAGCCAGATATTACTGAATTGTTGGTCATTTATTTTATCAAACTCAACGGCTAATTTTCCGCCTTTTGTTTTAATATCAACACGGTTAAAGCCTTTTTCATTGTGCGCAAATACAAGTGCAGCAGCCGTTACACCAGTTCCGCAACTGAATGTTTCATCTTCCACACCTCTTTCGTAAGTTCTAACGATGATATTTTTAGGTTCCTGTTCTACAAAATTTACATTGATGCCTTTTGCGGCGAAATCTTTACTGTTGCGAATATTTTTTCCTTCGTTGTATACATCCAGGCTCATAATATCCTGAACCGTTTTGATATAGTGTGGAGAGCCGGTATCAAGTACTGTATCGCCATTATAATGTGTGATATGATTCACATCTTTCATTTTCAATCTAATCCATTTTTTTTCATCTATTTCAGCTTCATGTTCACCATCAGAAGCAAGGAAATGATAAGTATTTCTATGGATGCCCATGTCATAAGCAAATCTTGTTAAACACCTGCCACCATTACCACACATGCTGCTTTCATTGCCGTCTGCATTGTAGTATTTCATTTCAAAATCGTATCCTGGTAAAGTGTTCAGCAGCATTAAACCATCGGCACCAATGCCAAATCTTCTATCGCATAGATGATTGATTTGTTCTGTAGATAAATGGATATCACCATGGCGATTATCCATGATCACAAAATCATTTCCGGTTCCTTGGTATTTATAAAATTGAAGTGTCATGGTTGTTATTGTGTCGATAATATTTCCAGTGTTTTTACAATCAGCTTTTCCACTGCGGCAGCACCATCCTTACTGAATTGTTTATTGATTCTGTTGGCAACAATGGCGCTCAAACTCAAACAATGGTGTCCGAGCAATTTGCCCAGTCCATAAATGCCGCTGGTTTCCATTTCAAAATTGGTAATGCGGTGATTGCCGTATTGGAAGCTCGTAAGCTGATCTACCCAATCTGTATTGAATAGACCTAGTCGTAATACCCTTCCTTGTGGACCATAAAATCCCGGACAAGTAACCGTGATGCCATGGTGAAAGCCCTCAACAAAATGTTTCAATACGGAAGCACTGGCTGTGGCGATATAGGGTGATGCGATATTGTTACCCAGATTTGTGTGTTTAATGAAAGCCCCCAATATTTCATTTTCTTCAGGATTATTTTTCTGTTGATAAAAGTTCAGCAGGTTATCAATGCCTAATCCATGGGTGCTGGCCACAAAACTATCAGCAGGGATATTCGCTTGCAATGATCCGGAAGTACCTACTCTAACGATGGTTAATGCTGTATGTGAAGGTTTAATGGTTCGGGTATTGAAATCAATATTGACCAATGCATCGAGTTCATTTAATACGATATCAATGTTATCGGTTCCAATTCCAGTGGATACTACACTGATTCTTTTTTGACCAATGCTGCCGGTATGTGTTACAAATTCACGGTGTTGAAATTTGCCTTCGATATGATCAAAATGTTTACTGACTTCTCCAACGCGGTCTGGGTCGCCTACAGTTATAACTGTAGGGGCGAGGTCTTCGGGTCTTAGGTTGAGGTGGTACACGGCACCACGTTGGTTAATGATCAATTCACTTTCTGCAATACAGTTCATACTGAATGGGTTATCGCGGACAAATTTCGGGTTTTCAGATTTAGAATTTTGAAATTCCTTTGATTGCTTTATTTTCGCACCCTGCTACAGAAAAAGGTCCTGTGGCCGAGTGGCTAGGCAGAGCTCTGCAAAAGCTTCTACAGCGGTTCGAATCCGCTCGGGACCTCAAAAGGGATCAGGTAATACTGATCCTTTTTTTATAACTAATTGATTTTCAGTTGTAGTGATCTTCTACATACTTCACGTTTTTTTCACGTAAATCGATTTGTGTAAAACACGTAGGAAGTGATCATTTTTTGGTTAATATTCCTTTTTTAGAAGTCTTATTTCAAATTTTAATCTTTTTATAATGTCGGTTTAACCCTCAAAATATGAAGGAGCTTTTTGTGCATTTAATTTGATATAAAAAATTGTTTATCAATTTATTAGATATTTATAAAAAATGTACTTAAAATTTGGTGTTTGAACTATAAGATATTAAATAGTTTACTTATTGAATAAAATTCACATTTGTTGACAAAAAAACACATGGGAATGCTTTGAAGTTCAACTACTATCGGTTAGTTTTGGTTTTCATTAACAGGTTGTCATTTCCCCATTTTCCTGTTCGATGTAAAAATCTCCAACATCCTATCAGACTTTTTAAAGTCGATATCCAGGTTACAAATTTTGAATCCTTTCCTATGTTCCCCAAACGAATGTTTGGATTCGCATCATTGCAAACAACTTGAATCATGGCTTTTTCTACACGAAAATTGTTTTTGTCATCTTTGTTGAGTGTGTTTTTGCTGTTTGTAGTTTCGGCTACTCAGGCACAATCCAATGCATTAAATTTCGATGGTGTGAATGACCAAATGATTGTTGGTTCAGACACTGCACTGAATTTAAATACACAGATTACAATAGAATCATGGATCAAGCCTGATCTTACCAATACACGTAACGTACAATCAGTTATTTCAAAATCTTCTATTAGTCAGAATACAGGTTATATTTTCCCAAGAACGGATGATAATTGGAACAAGCTTTTTTTCTATATCAATTTTAATAATATCGGATGGGTAAAGCTAGGAGTTCCTTTCGCGGCTTACAGAAATTCCTGGACACATGTGGCAGCCACGTATGACGGCGCCTTTATGAGAATTTTTATCAATGGTAGTCCGGCAGGAGAATTAGCGGTTGCAGGAACCATTTCTGTAAATACGAATCCCTTAACCGTAGGTTATCATAATGGATTTGAAAATCAGTTGTCTGAATACTATGCTGGAAGTATTGATGAAATCAGGATATGGAGGAGAGCGCTTCCGCAATGTGAGATACAAAATAACATGACTTGTGAATTAGCAGCCGCTGGACAAACAGGGCTGGTTTCTTATTTTAAATTGAATCAAGGAACTGCGGGAATATTAAACTTACTCACTACAACTGTAACAAGTTCACTAACAGGTAGGGCTAATGCTACGCTGAATAACTTCTTATTGGATGGATTAACATCTAATTGGATTCAGGGGATTGCATCAGGTACTTGTTCTGTATTTGTACCTCCTGTAACATCTGCCAGTAGTGATAAATCCTCTTACCTAAGAAATGAAACCATTCAATTCAATGCAACAGGAGGGGTGTCTTATAGTTGGACGGGCCCTAATGGCTTTAATTCTACATCAGCTTCACCTACTCAAACAGCCACTCCTAGTACTGCTGGTGTGTATACTGTAGCTATTACCGCAGCAAATGGTTGTGTAGTGAAACAAAACGTTACTATTCAAGTTGCATCAAATGTTGCACGTGGAATCAATTTTGATGGTGTGAATGATGTAATTACTATCGCTGATAATCCTTCATTAAATACTGGTACTGGACTTACTATTGAAGCATGGATTCGTCCAACAGATCGAAATACTCCTATACAAACGGTTGTTAATAAATCATCTTTTGCAACGCAAGGCTATGTTTTTCCTCGTACAGATGATGGTTGGAGATCCATTTCATTTTACGTTCACTTAGAAGGTCAGGGTTGGAAAATTGCTCGTGCGCCTTATCCATTGGTGAATGGTCAGCCTCAAATCAATGCATGGCACCATGTTGCAGCCACTTATGATGGCTTCAAGTTACGCATCTATATAAATGGCGTTCTTTCTGCTACAGAAGAATTTGTAGGCCAATTGTCTCGTAATACAAATTCCATTTCTATTGGCAATCAGTCTGGTTATACTGAATTTTATCAGGGTGGTTTAGATGAAGTACGTATCTGGAACAGAGCGCTTGATCTTTGTGAGATCAAGCATAATATGGATTTTGAATTACCAATGCCTCAAACAGGGCTTCAGGTATATTATCAGTTTGATCAGGGACTTCAGTCTGTGGATAATACCAACATTACTCATGCGATCGACGCAAGTGGTAATAATAACAATGGAACACTGACTAATTTTTCTCTGCTTTCTACAACCTCGAATTTTACAGTAGGAAAATTATCGGGAGATATTACTTCGGAACCATTTACCGCGCCAACAATAACCGCTAGTGTAAATGGGCCTATTTTAGAAGTAGGTAATACCATTCAATTAACTGCAAGTGCTCCAGGGGCATCATCTTATTCTTGGACTGGGCCGAATAATTTTACCTCTAATCAGCAAAATCCTACGCTGGCCAACGCTCAAATTATTAATGGAGGAACTTATATCGTTACTTCTTCAGTAGATGGATGTAATCCACTAGCTAGTGTAAAAATTACGGTAGCAAATAAAGGCGGTACCATTACTTTGGATGGGGTAGATGATGCACTCACACACCCAAGTATTGATGCTTTTAAAATTAGTAATCAGATTACGCTAGAAAGTTGGATATATCCTACCGATGGACAAAGAAATATCCAAAGTGTAATGGGTAATTCTTCCCGTGCTCATAACTACGGGTACATCTTCCCCAGAACCGATGATGGTTGGAAATCTGTTATCTTCTACCTACATATCAATGGCGAGTGGAAGAAATTAACAGCACCGGAATTCAATGGTCTGAATCAATGGCACCACGTTGCAGCAACTTATGATGGTTTTTATATGCGCATCTATGTCGATGGTTTATTAAAGGCCTCACAGGAAGTTACAGGTGTAATTACTACGATTCCTCCTGCGACTTTAAATACGCTGGTTAACCCGAATCAATTTGCTATAGGAAATCAGCCAGGTTTTACTGAATTCTATCGCGGTAAACTGGAGGAAGCCAAAGTTTGGAACAGAGCACTGAATCAGTGTGAGATCATCAATAACATGAACTGTGAGTTACAGCCTGCGCAAACAGGATTGGTAGGGTACTACAAATTTAATCAGGGTTGGGCAAGTATTGCAAATACAGAAACATCTGTAATCGATGCAAGTGGAAATAATCGTCATTTGACATTAGAAAATGTTGCGCAGGATGGCACTGCATCTAATTGGAGTGATTTTAAAGTGAACGGAACTTGTAGTACTTATGCTGAACCTCCAGTAACAGCTCAGGTGAATGGAAATACTTTTAGCATTGGTAGTACCATTCGCTTAATTGCAAATGGCGGTGTAACTTATGAATGGACTGGTCCAAATTCATTTGAATCCAGATCACCAAGTCCTTTTATCCTGAATGCACAACCAGTAAATAGTGGTACTTACACGGCAGGTTTCCCATTTGTGAATTGTAAAATTTATAAGAGTGTAAGACTTACAGTAACAACACTGCCAGAGATTCAAGCAAGTGGTAGTACCACCATTTGTCCCTCTTCAAAAGTAACTTTATCAATTCCTATCGTTGGAACAGCCTATCAGTGGTACTTAAATGATGAACCTATTCAAGGTGCTACTTTTGCTACTTATCAGGCAGGTGCTGCAGGTGCTTATTCGGTTGGAGTAACTGTGGATGGTAGTATTCAAGTATCAGCTCCGATTTCTGTAACAGTAGTGGACAATGTTGCGCCTTCTCCGAATGTTGCCAACTTACCAACCTTAAATTTATCAGCACCAGTAACTATAACCAATTATCCTACTGCATCTGATAATTGTAAAGGCACTGTTGTTGCCACTACTAATAGTCCATTAAGCTTTACTCAAAGTGGTACTTACAATATTGTATGGACTTACAATGATGGTAATGGCAATACATCTACTCAAACACAACAAGTAGTGGTAGTAAGAAATGATGTAACACCCCCAGTATTAAATAATTTACCATCTAATGTTATCATTAATTGTTCTACAATTCCAGCGGTACCTGTAGTTACGGCAACTGATGATGTGGATGGTACCATTTCTGTAACATTTACTGAAACCAGTACACGTAGTGCTGATATATACAATGTAGCACATTATAATTATACCATTACCAGAACATGGTCGGCTACTGATGGTTCTAATAATACAACGACTGTTTCACGAACTATTACTGTTGAAGATAAACAAGCTCCTCTATTCGGAACGATCAATAATATCAATGTACCAACCGCGGCTAATACTGCAGGTGCGAATGTTAACTACAGCATCAATGCTGTGGATGGTTGCGGTAGTCCGGTTTCAGTAACTTATAACATAGTATCTGGCTCATTCTTCCCAATCGGCACAAGAACTGTACAGGTGACTGCTACTGATGTTACTGGAAATACTATAAATGCCAGCTTTACCGTTACCGTGGTTGATAATCAGGCGCCTAGTATTACTGCTCCTTCTAACATTACGGTGAATACCGATGTAGGTGTTGCTTTTGCAACAGGTGTAAATCTGGGAGAACCAACGGTGAATGATAATTCAGCATCAGGAGTAGCGATCACCAATAATGCACCTGCACAATTCCCAATTGGTAATACAACTGTTACTTGGACAGCAAAAGATGCGGCAGGTAATTCTACCACTGCTACACAAGTAGTGACTGTGAAAGATGAAGAACCTCCAGTACTTGTTGTTCCTGCAACTGTTACGGTTAATACTAATAATAATCAGGCTTTTGCTACCAATGTATCATTAGGTAATGCAAGCGCCACGGATAATAGTGGTTCAGCAGGGTTGTCTAACAATGCTCTAACACAATTCCCAATTGGTACTACTACAGTTACCTGGACAGCAATTGATGCTACTGGAAATAAAACAACAGGAGTTCAACTGGTTATTGTACAAGATAAAGAAGCCCCAGTACTAATTGCACCAAGTAATAAAACAGTGAGCACTGATCCTGGAACTAATGTTGCCACAGGTGTTAATTTAGGTAGTGCCAGTGGTTTTGATAACAGTGGATTGGCAGTTCATATTGATAATAATGCTCCATCAGTATATCAATTAGGTGAAAATCAAGTGACCTGGACAATTACCGATGCATATGGTAATACTGCAACTGCCATTCAGATCATTACTGTAAATGATACAGAAAAGCCTGTTATTACAGGTGGCATTTCCGACATAGTTGTAGATGCTCCTGTTGGTTCTAATACTGCAACAGTTTCATCATTAGGCACACCTACAACTTCTGATAACGTTAATGTAGTTTCAGTAACCAATAATGCAAGCGGTACTACTTATCCAATTGGTACAACTGCGATTGTTTGGACTGTTAAAGATGCTGCAGGAAATGAAAATACAGCGGTTCAATTGGTGATTGTACGTGATAAAACAAAGCCGGTTCTTAATGGAGTTCCAGCTAATACAACGGCAAGCTGTGCTACCATTCCTTCAGTAGCAAATGTTACTGCTTCTGATAATTTTGATCAAAACATTGTTGTATCATTTACTCAGTCTTCAACCAAAGGAACTGATCCAACACAAGCTTCATTCTATAACTATACTATCACCAGAACCTGGACAGCTACTGACGCCGGATTGAATCAAGTGTCTGCGAGTCAGCTGATCACTGTAGTGGATACTGAATCACCTGTTATCAGTCAGCCAGTTAATATTGAAACCAATAGTGCTACAGGAATTTGTGGAGCTACTGTGAACTATACAGTGAACGCTTCAGATCTTTGTGGTAGTCCAATCACGTATACATTTAGTAAAGCATCAGGTTCGGTATTCCCTGTTGGTGTAACAACAGTGGAAGTAACTGCAACAGATGCAAGTGGCAACAGCTCTTCAGCTAGCTTTACCGTAACTGTACGTGATAACCAGCCGCCAGTAATCATTGCTCCTGCTAATATCGATGTAGTATTTGGAACAGCTATTAACTTAGGTACACCTACTGTATCTGATAATTGTGGCACTGTGAATACTACTAATAATGCGCCAAGTAGTTTCCCAATCGGTATCACAGTTGTTACTTGGACAGCTACCGATGCTGCTGGAAATACAAGTAAAGTAAATCAATCAGTAGTGGTTCGTGATGGAACTGCTCCAGTACTGAATGGTGTGCCGGCTAATGTAACTGTGAGCTGTGAATCAATACCTCCAGTTGCAACTGTAACTGCATCTGATAACTATGACGCATCTGTTACAGTAAGCTTTACTGAGTCAACTACTAAAGGTAGCAATCCTGCACAGGCTTCTTTCTATAATTATGTGATTACTAGAACATGGACTGCTAGAGATGCTGCAAGTAATGAAGTATCGGCTAGTCAAACCATTACAGTAGCTGATACAGAAGCCCCGGTAATGACTCAGCCTGTAAATATTGCCACCAATAGTGCTGCCGGAATTTGCGGCGCTACCGTGAACTATACTGTTTCTGCTACTGATAATTGTGGAAGTCCAGTTACATTCATTTACAGCAAAGCATCCGGAACTGTATTCACTGTAGGCGTAACAACTGTAAACGTTACAGCAAAAGATGCTAGCGGCAATAGTGTAACACGTAGCTTTACTGTAACAGTATCAGATAATCAACTGCCTTCTATTACAGCCCCTGCAAATGTTAATGTAACATTTGGTACAGCTGTTGACTTAGGTACTCCAATTGCTTCTGATAATTGTGGAGTTCAGTCTATCACCAACAATGCACCTACTACATTCCCATTAGGCGTAACAGTAGTAACCTGGACTGTAACTGACGCTGCAGGAAACAAAAACACTGCTACCCAAACTGTAACAGTAGTAGCATTGGCTAATTGTTCAAGCAGTATTACTGCTATTCCTGAGAATAACACATTTACTGGCGGTGTGCCAACTAATATCTATTTAGGCTATGGACCTCAGCGTGTAACATTAAGAGCGAATGGTCTTGGTGGTACTTCATATACATATAGTTGGACTTCAATTTCAGGTAATGGAACATTAAGTAGTACTACAAGTAGTCAACCTGTATTCGCACCAACACAACCAGGTACATACACTTTTGAAGTTGCAATAAGAACACAAGCAGGTTGTGTATCTACGAGCAGAATAACGATCTGTGTAAGAGATATCAGGGTATATGATTCAAAAGGACGTAATACTAAGAAGGTTTATGTTTGTCATAGACCTCCAGGTAACCCATCGAATGTTCAGATTCTCGAAGTGAGCATCAATGCGGTGCCTGCACATATTGGGAATCATGAAGGTGATAGATTAGGTTCTTGTGCTGATTTTGGTTGTGCGGAAACAGCTCCTTCCAGCTCAATCGTATCTAATGCCAGCACAGCAACTGTTGTTGCTGAACAATCTGTGCCTGCTATCAAAGTGGTACCAGTAACAACAGAATCAGATCTTGAGATCAAAGTAATGGGTAACCCAAGTCGTAGCTTCTTCACCATTAAGATGGAAAGCAAACATGAGTTACCAGTTCAGGTTCGTGTATTTGATATCAATGGTCGTCCATTAGAGTCTAAAGCGAATCAGTTGCCAAATAGTACCATTCAAATTGGACACAATCTGGGATCTGGCACTTATTACGCTGAATTCTTACAGGGAACCAGAAGAAAAGTTATTCAATTGATCAAGGTCAGATAAATCGTTTTTGTAACCCAACCTATAGAAAACCCCTTATCCGGGAAAACCCAAAAGAGAAGAGCAGTTCTAATCGAACGGCTCTTTTTCTTTTATATGGTGTCATGGGTACTACAATTTTATCTATAGAATTGATGGTACAGTGTAGTAAAATCTGTACAAACATTTTTAAGGTCTTGCTAAACCCCTTCATTTTACTAGGTCGCTTTCTACAAATTCATGCTTCATTTTATTTGTTGATGTTAAAGAATATTTTCATGCAACAGATCTTGCATTGGCATTTGTAGTGCCGTTTCTACTGTTCTCATTACCGCTACTACCTTATTTTCAACATTACTGTTATTTGTCATGGGTTGTCATTGCAGTCAATTTGTACCAGTCAATCAAAGAGATAGTACTCCATGCAACTGCAGCGAAAATTCATCCATCAAATCGCAACTCAGGTGAGCAAAAGCCTGTTCTTTTTGTTGCTGTTGATGATGTCGAATGGAGTGAACGCAGATTCTACCTTTACTATTATCAATGCCAAGCAAACGCTTAGTTTTAAAACTTCTTCTCTTTGTCAGAATGCAGAGTTACAGATCAGTGGTGTTTCACCTAAAGTAGCGCAACTGCTTTGGAAGCATAACGGACAAACATTCAAAACTAATTATACACCTGCTTTGATTCAAACCGTAGCAGGAACTGCAGTAGAAGGCACTCAAGATGATGAGTTTCGTTTTCCAAGTGGTATTGCAGTAGATGCAGCCGGTAATATTTATATCGCTGATCAGTTCAACCACCGTGTGCAAAAATGGATACCTGGAGCCAAACAAGGAATTACAGTAGCAGGTGGTCGTGGTCAAGGTGATGCCGCAGATCAATTGGATTATCCAATGGGAGTTGCCGTTGATAAAGAAGGCAACTTGTATGTTTCCGATGCAGCCAATCAGCGTATCCAAAAATTTAGTCCTTCCAATGCTTATGGCATCACTGTTGCCGGTGGAAATGGAAGAGGAAACAAGGCCAATCAATTTAATATGCCTTTTGGTATTTGCTTAGATAATGAAGGCAATATTTATGTAGCCGATAATTATAACCATCGTATCCAAAAATGGACACCTGGCGCTGTAGAAGGTGTTACTATAGCAGGAGGGAAGCAAGCAGGTAATAAAGCGGATCAACTCAGATATCCTAGCAGTGTAAAATTAGACAAGAGTGGAAATCTATACATTGCTGATGCTGCAAATGATCGTGTTCAATTATGGATGAAGGATGCAAAAGAAGGAATAACAGTAGCAGGTGGTAAAAGAGGTACAGCTGCCGATCAATTATATTTTCCAACTGATATTGCCATCAATGATAATGGTGATCTTTTCATTGCTGATGAAACCAATCAACGTATCCAGCGTTGGAGTAAAGGTGCTAAAAAAGGGGTTACTGTTGCCGGTGGTAATGGTTTGGGAAAAGGTATGAATCAGTTTTCTTATCCATACGGTTTATTCATTGATGCACAGGATAATATTTATGTAGCAGATCAATACAATCACCGTGTTCAATTGTTTCGTAACCCTGAAGCGGCTATTAGTTATCAGTTTTCTTTCAAAGCCAATCGCCCAGGCACTTATGAAGCGGAATTATTATACAGAGATGGACACAAAGAAAAAGTGAATCCAATTGAAATTCAAGCGAACCCTGTTCTGTCTGCAATTCAAACTTCTAACAACTTATGTAGTGGCAATGTATACCAATTAAAGCATGCTGATCAGGGTGGTTATTGGTCTGTAAGTGAGTCTTCCATCGCCACTATTGATCAACAAGGTGTACTCAAAACAATGGCTCCCGGAAAAATTACCGTTTCCTATCAGGTAAAATCTGTAGCAGGCTGTGAGAGTAGTGTTAGCAGTGTCTTAGACGTAGCTGCAACTCCTAAATTGCCAAAGATTGAAATGGAGCAGCAAATGATACAACAATCATCAACATCATTTACTCCATCTTCTCAGCTTTGTGAAGGAACTAGTATTCATTTGAAATCAATGAGTGGAAATGGATATTGGTCTGTAAGTGATAGTAATATTGCTTCATTACAACAACATACATTGGTAGGAAAAAATGCAGGCACTGTTACTGTACAATATACGCTAGAAGAAAATGGATGTCGTGCAATTACAGCTACACAATTTACAGTTGCAGCTGCTCCTCCAGCTATCGAGTTACATGGATATAGAAAAGTGGTAACAGGACAAATCATTCGTTTAATGCCGGAAACCAGTGGGGGAGCATGGTCAACAGATAAGAATATCTACATGGATATTGATGCTGCTGGTTTTATCAGAGGATTACAGCCCGGTGTTGCTCAAGTACGTTATCAGAAAATGCATAGTTCTGGTTGTGTAGCCACAACAACAGCGGCTATCACTGTTCAGCCACAAGCGCCTATCGTAAAAGATGTAACATACGATACTAGAAAATTTGGCAACCATATCAATGTTGAACAGCAAGTAACAGCTTTGCCTGAAGCCTCACTTCAGTTTTATACTTCTGCAGCATCGAATCAATCTCCAGTTCAACCATCAGTCATCAATCAAGCAGGTACGCAAACCCTTTGGGTGGCACAGGTAGTGAATGGAGTGGCTAGTCAGCGTGTACCTTTCAAAGTAACCATTGCTTCTGTGGTAGTCGCTACTCCTCAAGATCAGCAGTTCCAAATCAAAGTAATGGGAAATCCTGCTACACAATTTTTTACCGTTCAACTGAATAGTAAGCATACTCAATTGCCAATCACCATGAAAGTTGTGGATGTGCAAGGTAGATTGATCGAGCAAAAAAATCAGCTCCAAGCCAATAGCACTGTTCAGTTCGGACAAAACTATAGTGCTGGTCAATATTATGTGGAATATGTACAGGGAGCACAAAGAACTGTGGTATCTCTTCTTAAATTAGGAGGCAATCAGCAGCCTGCTGGTAGTTATGCTTATAAATCTACGCTGTATTGATACTGTTGAATAGGGTTGTTGAAGTTGTATCTTCTTTGCTGATAGGTGCTTAACTTCGCAGCACAATTATCAAACATGAAATATTCACAGCAGATAGGTATTGTAGCAGCATTCATATTGCTCGGACTCTGTTTTCTTCCTTGGACAATTATTGAAAGTAAAAGTCTAACTATTTCGGGGTTTGCTGCGGAAGGCACTAGCTTTGGTAGACCCGGATTATTTCATGTATTCTTTTGCACCGCAGCGATTTTATTTTTCGCCATACCCCGTATCTGGACCAAACGTACGAATGTGTTTATAGGTGCTATTAATTTGGCTTGGGCTATTCGCAATTATGTATTGGTATCTAGTTGCATGTTCGGCGAATGTCCGGTAAAACAACCAGCACTCTATGGTATACTTGCTTGTGCCATTATTATTCAAATCATGGTGTTGTTTCCAACGATGCCGGTAGGGAAAACAGGAGAATAATGAACAGAGGAATATCCAATGACCATTTTTTAATATTCGAAGTTGGTTATT
>VFQN01006198.1_pt1 | contig 13912 bp, 3 predicted proteins | sample 3512371 | NCBI WGS metagenome assembly VFQN01 (sample SAMN10412370, study PRJNA504923) | tailings metagenome | isolation source: Replicate 2 from Balatoc abandoned mine | place: Philippines: Itogon, Benguet | collected 2017-08-28
CCTTTGGGAAAAGTCCGGTTCGCGCGAATACGACAAAGTTGGCGCAAAAATTGTAATGCGCCGCAGATTCGCCAAAATCTCGGGGAGGCCAACACATTGATCCGGCGAGACGTTCTCTGACAGCACCAAGCCTGCCGGCTCGTAATGCCAGTCGGTGCAAGGCTTTCTTACAAGCTCATACGGCAGCCGATGCCGCAACGGGCATCAATACTCCCGCTCGAAGAAGATGCCGCCTTTCGCGGCTCCCGTTTCCGACGCCTCGCCCCGCAGCTTGACGCCACGGCCGACATCGAGGTCGATCGCGGCCCTGCCCGATCCGGCCTTATCGCCCTTCTCGATCGTCAGATAGGTTCGGTCGTTCAGATACTTGCCGGCAGAAACCGCGGTGTTGCCCTGGGCATCCGTCTTTAGGTCGAGATCATCGACGCCGATCCTGCCGCGCAGGTTCTCCAGCAACGAAGTCGGGCCTCCGACGCCCGCCAGCTGCGCTGCAGCATCCGCGAGCTGTGCGATCTGGAGCGGCGACAAATGCGACATCGAGCGTCCGAAGATCAGCCGAGCCAGCACCTCGTCCTGCGGCAAGGCCGGCACGGAAGAAAAGACGAACTTCGGATCGGTCGCGGGACCGGTGACGGTGACCGTGACGGTGGCATCACCAGTGTTCGAATCCGCTGCCATGTCGAGTGTCGGTATCAGCGAGCCTGAGAAGCCGAGATTGCCGCGCGAGAAGGTCAAACGCCTGGCGAGAACGGACAGCCGTCCCCTTCGCATCTCGAACTGGCCGACCGCTTGCGGAGCATCGGAGAAACCGGTCAGCCTCAGCGAACCGCCGAGCTCCGCGTCCACACCCCGGCCCTGCACGAATATCTGCTGTGGCGCATTGATGGTCAGATCAAGGGCGATCCGACCGCTGCCGCCGCTTCCGCTCGCCTCGGCCGGCTGGATGGCACGCTGCTGCTGCATCACGGCCTTGGGAGCATTCCTATGCTGGACGTCGAGCGTGGACAGGGAGGCCGGCAACCTTTCGGGAATGGTGATCACCGTACGGCCGAGATTGATCGTGCCTGAAGCAACCGGGGTGCCGACGAGAGAGCCCTTCAGGGCCAGGTCGCCATTGACCGTGGTGGTGACGATCCTGCCGTCCGTGTAGCGACCGTCGGCGATCCTCAGGGACAGATCCGCCGGGAAGCCCCTGGCCGGGTCGATGCCTACCGTGCCCCTGGCGGACAATGTGCCGCCGGTGGAGATGTTTCCTGTGAGGCTGCGAAGCGTCGCGACCCCGCTGCCGAGGGAGACGTCGGCGGCGAGATTGTTGATGGCGATACCCGTTGTCGCGTCGACGAAACGCGCTCCCGAAGCGCGCACCGTGCCGCTGATGGCGGGTGACGTGGCGGGCCCGCGTATCTGCAGAGCCACGTCGGCACTGCCTGTCAGCGACATGGCTTGCTGGGCCAACCGTTTAGAAAGGATGGCAAAGGGTACACGCCCGGTGAAGTCGAGGCTGAGCGAGGGTGTTCCTGCCGTTCCCACCGTACCGCCGCCCTTGATCGCCAGGCCCGACCCTTCACCGATATCGGCCTCGAACTTGAGCGCCGTCCCGGCGAAGGTGCCGCTGGAGGTGATCGAGAGCGGGCCGAGACCCGCGGCCGCCGTCTGGGCCGTCCCGGCGTTCACCCAGCGCAGCGTATAGCCGACCTCCGGCCTGGAGGTCTGGCCAGAGACGCGCGCGGTGCCGGAGATCGTGCCTATGGCATTGAGGCCCGGCGAGAAGGTGTTGGCAGCCGCAGCCGGAAGCCCGGCGAGCTGGACGTCGAGCGCCAGCGCCTGGCCGACCGTGCCGGAGATGATGACGTTGCCGCCGGCAACCGCCAGCGCCAGCTTGTCGAGCGTCGTCTGGCCGCCCTTGATCGCGACGGTCGTCGCCTTGGCGACGCCTATCTTCATTCCGTTGACCGTCGCCTCGCCCGTGGCGAGCTCGATCACGGTTTCGCCGTTCTGGATCTTGAAGCGGCCGGCTGCCTTGGCCGGCATCGCATTGACGGTCGCACCGCCCGAGAAGCCGGTCCAGACGCCGTCGCGCGTGAGCGTGACGTCGACATCGCCGACATTCGTGCCGCCCGAGACGACTGAGCCGGCTCGAATCCGGCCCGAGATCGCCGGCGCGGCGAGATAGTTGGTGACTGTTGCGTCGACCGAGACAGCCTTGGCGGCGAGATCGCCGCGCGACAGCGCTCCGGTCGTCAGGTCGACGACGATCTGCGGAACACCTTCGGCTCTCAGGAAGCGGATCTTGCCCTTGATGTCGCCCCTGGCCTCCTCGAACGCCAGGGCGGCAAGCGGCCCGACATCGGGGATGAGGATGTCGACCGCACCTTCCGGAACGAAGGCGTCGTCCAACACGAGATCGCCGGTGATGCGGTTCTGGCCGAGAACGAGGGACAGCCCGTTGACCTCGCGCCGTCCGTCGGTCGTCTTCAGGACGGCCGAGCCGGTGAGCGGTTGGCCGGCGACATTGCCCTTCAGCGAGACATTCGCCGAGGGATTGGCGAAATCGGCAGCGCCCGACGCCGTCAGCTCCAGCCCGGTGATCTCGCGTCCCGCCGCCTGGATCCTGTCGCTGGTGACGGTTAGGGAGAGGTCGGGCGCATTCGGCCTGCCCTTTGCGCTTACCGAGAAGGCGATATCGCCCGAGGTGCCCTCCGCGACCTTGCCGACATTGGAAAAGGCGCCTTTCAGCGCGGCCTCGATGTTGTCCGCCGTGACCGTTGCGTTGCCGTCGACGGCGAGATCGCCCGAGACCAGCTTGACGGGATAAGCGGTCAGGACGCCGGCAGCGTCACGTTTGACGGTGGCGGTCAGCGTCACGTGTTCGCCGAGCGCCGGCGCGGCGGCCGCCGGCAAGGCCGATGCAGCGGCATCCGCCTCGATGTTCAGTGCGATCGCGAAATCCGGACGCGAAACCGTGCCGGTGACTTTCGCCGTCAGAGCCTGTCCGGTCAAAGCGGCAGATCCGATGGTGATCGCCGTTTCGGAAAGCTCGGCCTGGGCGATGAGCTTCAATTGGCCGGCGACCAACGGAGCCAGCGACGCACTGGCGGGGGCGACGCTGCCGACGGTCACGTCAGCGGAAAGCGGTCCGCTCGCCGTCGCGAGGTCGAAACCGTCGGAATGGAGGGTCGCCCTGATGTCGCGTAGTTCGTTGCCCTGTACCGCGACCCGGTCGAGCGATGCTTGGACGTCGAGCACGGGCTGCCTGCCCGGCCCGAAGATACGGGCATTGGCTGCGCTGAGCGATAGCGACGCCGCTTGTTCGCCGGTGCCGAAGGTGAGCGGGACAGGGCCGGCAACCGGCTCGAGCTGGACGGCAAGATCGTTGGCGCCCTCCGGATTGAGCGAACCTGCAGCAGTGACGCGGACGGCCGGAGACTGAATGGTCGCATGCTCGACATTCACCGCTCCGGCAGCGGCGAGAAGCGCCGCGATATCGAAATTCGTCTTGCCTGCCAACAGTGGGCGCACGGCCTCCGGCACGAAGCGGTCGAACTGGCCGTCGCCCTTGACGGTGATCCGCCGGCCGCCGTCGACCAGCGCATGCTGGGCCGAAAGGCCTGTGACCGGGGTGCCGTCGATAGCGACCGTGCCCTCTCCCCGCCAATCGGCTATCGGTCCGGAACCTGAGACGGTGACATCGAACACAGGCGTACCCGCGAGCCCCAGAGCTTTGGCGATAGCGCCGCCCTCCGGCTCCGTCGCACGCAAGGCGAGCTCGACCCGGTCGCCGCTACGGCTCACGGTGGCGCCCACGTCGCGTGCCGTGATGGCTCCCGAAGCAATGGACCCCGCCCGAAGCCTGCCGGAAATGCCGGGATTGCCGACATAGTCCGATACGGTCGCGCCGAGCGCTACCCCTTCCGCGACGAGATCGGCGCGCGACAACGACGGCGAAGCGACCTCGAGCACGACCTCCGGAATGCCGTTGTTTCGCGCAAAATGGATTTGGCCCTTGATCTCGCCCTTGGCTTCCTCGCCGGCCAAGGCCGCGAGCGTTCCGACATCAGGGACAGTGAGATCGAGCGTGCCTTCCGGCAGGAAATCGTCGCCCAGTACCAGGCTGCCTGCCACCCGGGCCTCGCCGAGCGCCACCATGAGCCCGTCCACCAAGCGACGCCCGTCGGTCGTCCTGATCGTGGCCTTCCCGCTGAGCGGCTGACCGGCGAAGTCCCCCTTCACGGCGACATCAGCCGCCGGATTGGCGAGATCGACCTTACCCGATGCGGTAAGGTCCAGTGCCGTGACTTCGCGTCCGGCCGCCGCGATCTTGTCGCTGGTGACGCCGATCGAGATATCGGGGGCGTTGCGGTCGCCCTTGGCCGTCACCGAGAAGGCCAAGGCTCCACCGGCACCCTGGGCCAGCGGGGCGATATCGGCAAGAGTGCCTTTCAGCGCGGCATCGACGGTATTCCCGGCGAGGCTGGCATTGCCGCCCACGGCGAGGCCCCCGGAGTTGAGCTGGAGCGCCTCGACCGACAGATCGCCGGCGGCAGTTCGCTCGATCGTCGCCGACAAGGCGACCCTGTCGCCCAGCGCAGGCCGTGCCGGCGCCGGCAGGGCCGAAGCGGCGACGTCGGCGGCAAGGGCTATTGAAATCCCAAAGTCAGGGCGGCTGATTTCGCCGGAAAACTTGGAGGCGACCATGTCATTCGCCAAGGTGCCGGCAATGGCACGGATGGCGGTTTCGGTCAGCTCGGCGGTCAGATTGGCCTTGAGCTGCCCGGCGAGCAGTGGTGCCAGGGTGGGGTTGTCGCTGGCGACGGATCCTGCGGAAAGATCGACGGTGATGGGACCGCTGCGCGTGGCGACGTCGAAACCATCGGAATGGAGCACGGCTTCGACGTTGTGAAGCTCAGTGCCCTGTGCTGCGAGGCGCTCCAGCGATGCCGTCACGTCGACATTGGGTTTGTCGCCGGGGCCGAGCACCCGCACACTCGCATTCGAGAGAGCCACCGAGGCCGCGCCGAAATCGAGCGCCACCGGCCCCGCGACCGTCAACGCAAAATCGCTCGCGCCCTGGGGGTCGATCGTGCCCTTGGCGCTCGCATGGACCGCCGCCGATTGCAGATCGGCACGCTCGACCTCGACACGGCCGGCCGCGCCCAGCAGACCCGCAATATCGAAGTCCGCCTTGCCGGCGAGCAGCGGCCGCAACGACTGCGGCAGGAAGCGCTCGAACTGACCGTCACCCTTGATCGCGATCCTGTTGCCGCCCTCCACTGCCTGCCGCGAGCCGGACAGAGTGGTTACCACGGCGCCGTCGACCGAAAACGTGCCGCTACCGGACCAATTGTCGATCGGGCCGCTGCCGGAAACGAGGATCTGCACCGGCGGCGCGCCGGGCAACTGCAGGAGGTTGGCCAGGATGCCGCCCGCCGGCTCGGAGCCATTGACGGCGACGTCGAGCCTCTGCTCGGAGGGAATGAAATGGATCGAGGCGTCGAGATCGCCGCCGACGCCATCGATACGCTTGATCTGGAGATCCGTGCCGATGTTGAGCGGATCGGCGAGAGCCTGCAGCGAGCCCTTGGCCGAGAGCTGCGCCACGGCGCCGGCGATCTCTTCGCCGAGCGCGATATCAGGCAGGTCGATGCCTTCGATGGCGACCGACACCGGCAGCCCGCCTCCCCCGCCGCTGCTGCTCTTGGCCTGCGAGCGCGGCAGCCGCGACACTTCGAGCCGCTCGGCGAAGACGCGTTCGGCCTTGAAGGTCCAGGACAGGAGCGACAGCGGCGACCAGTCGATCTCTGCGCCACGCACGACCAGCCAAGGGCCTTCGGCATCTTCGAGCACGACATGTCCGACCCTGAGATTGCCGCTCCAGATGCCGCTGAGGTCGCCGATCCGGACCTTCATATCGTCGCTGGACGCCATGGTCGAGACGAGCGCGGCGAGATTCTCGCGGCCCTTGCCCGTAAGCGTGAAGGCCGCGACGGCGCCCACGGCGAGAGCCAGCACCGCCAGGACCACATAGCGCAGGATACGGAGGACGCGTCGCAGAATGGTCATGTCAGAACGCCTGGCCGATGCCGGCATAGATACCGAAGGTCGGATCGCCCGGGCCACGGTTGAGCGGCATGGCAGCATCGACCCGCAGCGGCCCGAAAGGAGTCAGATAGCGCAGGCCCAGGCCCGCGCCAAACTTGACGTCGGTGAATGTGGGGAACTCATTCTCCGATACGGTGCCGGCGTCGATGAAAGGCACGATCCCTATGGTCTCGGTGACGCCGAAACGCATCTCGAGCGAGGCCTCGGCGAGGGAGCGTCCACCGATCGGATTGCCGTTGGCATCCTTCGGGCCGACACCCTGGTAGGCATAGCCCCTGACCGAGCCGCCGCCGCCGGCATAAAAACGACGGTCGGCCGGGATGTCGGCGACATCGGCGCCGACGATCGACCCCAGCGCGGCCCGCGCGGCGAAGACGAAACGATCGGCCTTGTCGATCGCCCTGTAGGCCGAACCCTCGGCCTTCATCTTCACGAAGGCGCCGCTGTTGAGGATGTCGTAGGTCGGCTCGACGTAAGCAAGCGCCCTGAAGCCGCGCTTGGCGTTGAGCGGATCGTCCCGGTTGTCGAACACATATTGCAGCGGGGTGCTGACCAACAGATAGGTCTGGCCTTCAGGGTTCAGCGGATCCTCTATATCTTCCCATTCGACAGCCAATTCGGCCGACAGCGACTGCGTCTTCGACAGTTCGTACTGGATACCGGTGCCGGCGCGGGTCGAGAACCGGTCATAAGCGTCGGGGTTCTCATAGATTGTCTTCACATTGGCGAAGAATTTCGAGTCCGGGCCGATCACGCCCGGCTTCTCGAACAGGATACCAGCATTATAGTTCAGCTGCTTCAGGCCGCTATTATCGCCATAGCCGCCGCCGGCGCCGAGGCGGCCGATCGCCCCTTCGATGCGCAGCTTTTCCGCATGGCCGAATAGGTTGCGGTGGGCCCAGTAGCCTTCGAGACCGAGGCCGTCGGTCGTGGAATAGGACGCCCCGCCGCCGAAGACACGCCGTTTGCGCTCGCTGACCTGCAGATTGAGGGGCAGCGAGCCGTCGGGCGTGAGTGCATCGGCCTCGGTCAGGTTGATGCTGGAGAAGACGCCGAGATTGGCAAGTCGCTCGCGCGCCTCGTCCATCTCGTCGGGCGAATAGGTCCTGCCACGTTCGAGGCCCGCCATATAGGCAGTGAAGGCGGGGTCCATATATTCGGTGCCTTCGACGGTGGTCTCGCCATAGGTGGCGACCGGACCGGCTGCGACGGAGAGCGTCACATCCAAGGTCAGCGTCTTGTGTTCCGCGACGATCTCGCGGCCCGTCACCTTGGACAGCGGCCGCCCTTCCTCGCGCAGCGCCCTGACGATATCGGCCTCGGCCCTGAGGATGACGCCCGACCCGGCAGGCCCACCCGCGATCAGGCCGAAGCGCGCCGGCATCAGATCGGCCGCGTCGCCCTTCAGGGCCACGTCGCCAAGCGTGAACACCGAGCCCGGATCGATGACGATCGTGACCGGAACGGGATCGCCTTTGAAAACCGCGTCGGGGGCTATGTCGTCGAGCGGCTGGCCGGCGATGGAAATGTTCACGACGCCATCGTATCGGGCCTGCCGGTAGAGCGCAGCGATCAACAGCTCCCGCTCCGAACGCGCCCGCGACAACAGGCCGAGAGAGCCGGAAACCGGACGCTCCTGCCCCGCCACCAGTTCGGAGGCTTTCTCGAGCGTTTCCTGCAGTTCCTTGTCGCCGTCCGAGAGGGTGAGTGTCACCGTGTAGTGCAGCGGATCCGCGATATCGGCGTCCTCTTCTTCCGAGGAGCCCCAGAGCTTGAAGCCGAAGAGTTCGAAGGCGCCGGCCGGATGAGCAGCGATCGGCAGCGCGGTGCAGGCGAGCAACACCACGGCCACGGCACGCGCCCGGGCGCTGCCGCTCGAACAGCCCCCCCACAAACGCTGCTTACTCGACTCCATCATTCTCAAGGCTAGACGCGAAAACCTAAAATTGTTTTGACCTTATGAAGCACTCGTAAAGCAGCCACAATCGAATCGTCAGAAATAGCAATACTGACGGGGAACACTCCTCCTTGCACGGGTGAAAGATTGCGTGAAGCCTTGTATTCTGGGGATCGCGTCATCGTGCAGTCATGGACGGGAGCGAATCGATGGGCGCGGCGGACCAAGACTGGATTTCTTTATGATGTGACCGTGCGGAACGCGCCGATCGAAGCGCGCCGATCCGGTTGCAGGGTTGCTCTTCTTGCGCGTTGACAAGCGGCGCGCGAGCTTGCTGATGTGCCGCTGAGGCGGATCGATGGAGGTCATATCGTAATGCGCACGGCTCGTGGGTTTTCGGCACTGATCTTCCTTCTCCTGGCCTTCATCGCCCCTGCTTTGGCTGCGGGCGAAGGCCGGTCGATCGTCACCAGCGAGGGCGGCGACTATTTCGGCTTCGACCTGAGGACCGAGCAGAACGTCACGCTGGACGGCTGCAAGGCGGTCTGCCTCGCCGATCCGGCGTGCCGGGCCTTCACCTACAACACCAAGGCCCAATGGTGTTTCCTGAAATCCGACTACAACCAGTTGAAGCCGTTCAACGGCGCTGTCGCCGGCAAGGTCGTCGATCTCGCCTCCGACCCCGATATCGGCGCGCCCGCTGAACTGACGTTCCTGCCGTCCTGGCTCGTCGACGAGGGGAGGCAATACCGGCAATCGCTGATATCAGAAGGGGCAGGCACCGAGGGGCTGGCCGGATCGACTGCCGCCGGGCGGCAGAGCATGCAGTCGGGCGACCCGCGCAACGCCCTGACGCAGTTCAAGGCCGCGCTCGTCATCACGCCGGACGATCCCGTCCTGTGGAACGAACTTGCGCGGGCGGCCATCGAGGTCAGCCCCAGCAGCTATGCGGAGCGGGTCGAACTGCAGCGCGTCGCGACGTCTGCCGCCTATAACGGCTATCTCGTCTCCCGCACGGCGGCCGTCCGCGCCGATGTGCTCGCCGCGCTCGCGGCCAGCCTCGACCGGCGCGAGCTCTTCCGCCCGGCTCTGCAGGCCTATGAGGCGAGCCTTTCCCTGGTGAACTCGCCGGCCGTGCGAGCCACTTACGAGGATCTCAAGGCCAACAAGGGCTTCCGCATCGTCGACCATTCGATCGACACCGACAGTGCTTCGCCAAGGGTCTGCGCCCAGTTCTCGGAAGACCTGATCAAGGTCGGCACGGACTATTCGACCTTCGTGACGGTGGACGATGCGGCACCCAAGGGCATCGAGGCCAAGGAACGCCAGATCTGCGTGGAAGGCCTGGCACACGGCCAGCATTACCGGGTCGCTTTCCGGGCCGGCCTGCCGGCCGCGATCGGCGCGGCTCTGGAATCGCCCGTCGTGCTCGACGTCTATGTCCAGGACCGGCCGGCATCGGCCCGCTTCACCGGCGACAGCTTCGTGCTGCCGGCAAGTGCCCGCCGCGGCATCCCGATCGTCACGGTCAATCTGAACGTGGCCGACGTCAAGCTCTACCGCATCGGCGACCGTTCGTTGGCGCAGTTGCTTTCCGGCTACCAGTTCCTGCGCCAGCTCGACGGCTATGACGTGACGAATATCGCAGAGCAACTGGGGGCGCCCGTCTGGGAAGGCAAGCTCGACATCGCCAACGAACTCAACAAGGAGGTGGTCACCTCCTTCCCCGTCGACGAAGCCCTGCCGCAGCGCAAGCCCGGCGTCTATGTGCTGACGGCCGCGCCCGTGGACGACCGGCGCGACGAGTGGGAATCGCGCGCCACGCAGTGGTTCGTCGTCTCCGACATCGGCCTCTCGACCTATACGGGCGAGGACGGGCTCAATGTCTTTGCCCGTTCGCTCGGCACCGCCAAGCCGATCGGCGGCCTCGACGTGACCCTTCTCGCCAAGAACAACGAGGTGCTGGGCACCGGGAAGACGGATGCGGAAGGCCGCGTCACCTTCACGCCGGGCCTCGTGCGCGGTGAAGGCGGCATGGTGCCGGCCGTGCTGATGGCCGAAAACGGCGGCAACGACTTCGTCTTTCTCGACATGACGCGGGCGGGCTTCGACCTGTCCGACCGCGGCGTCGAAGGGCGGCCGGCACCTGGGGCACTCGACATCTATGCCTGGACCGAGCGCGGCATCTACCGCGCCGGTGAGACCGTGCATGTGGCGGCGCTCGCCCGCGACGACGCGGCCAAGGCGGTCGAGAACCTGCCGCTGACCTTCATCTTCACGCGACCCGACGGCGTCGAGGACCGGCGCATCGTCAGCGACGGCGCCGCCGTCGGCGGCCATGCCGTCGATCTCGCCCTTTCCGAGAACGCGATGCGCGGCACCTGGCAGGCTGGTGTCTACACCGACCCCAAGCAGCCGGCCGTGGCGCAGATGATGTTCCTCGTCGAGGACTTCGTGCCGGATCGGATCGAATTCGACATGACGGCCGACCGTGACGAGATCGCCGCCGGCGAGACGGCCAATGTGACGGTCGACGGGCGTTTCCTCTACGGCGCCCCCGCCGCGGGTCTCCCACTGGAAGGCGAAGTAACGCTCTCCACGGTGCGCGAGTGGCCGCGCTACAAGGGCTACTTCTTCGGCCTGGCTGACGAGCAGGAAGGCGAAGCGACGCGTATCCCGCTGTCCGACCTGCCCGTCGTCGGCGACGACGGCAAGGCGGAGTTCCCGGTCGTCCTCGACCAGTTGCCGTCGACGACGCGGCTCTTCAACGCCCAGGTAACGGTGCGCATGCGCGAAAGCGGCGGCCGTGCGGTCGAACGCAAGCTCGACCTGCGCGTCAGGCCGCAGGGCGACAAGATCGGCATCCAGCCGCAATTCGACGGCGAGGTGCCGATGGGCGGCACCGCCGGATTCAAGGTCATCGCCGTCGACAATGCCGGCAACCGGAAGGCCGAGACGGGCCTGACCTGGTCGCTGGTCAAGGTCGAGCGGAACTATCAGTGGTACCGCAGCAACAACTCCTGGAACTACGAGCCGGTGACCTTCACCAAGGCCGTCGCCAACGGCACGATCGATGCGTCGGCCACGGCCGAGGCCGAGATCAAGATGCCGCTGGACTGGGGCCGCTATAGGCTCGAAGTCGAAAGCGCCGATCCGAGCGGCCCCGCCAGCAGCTACGAATTCGATGCCGGCTGGTATGTCGCGGCAAGCTCGACCGAGACGCCTGACGGACTGGAAGTCGCACTCGACAAGGAGGTTTATTCCGCCGGCGACGTGGCCAAGCTGCAGGTCTCGCCGCGCTTCGCCGGAGAGCTGCTGGTGACGGTGGGTGCCGAGAAGCTGCTCACCACCGTGTCGGCCAGCATTCCGGAAGGCGGCGCGACCGTCGATATTCCCGTCGGCGCGGAATGGGGCGCCGGCGCCTATGTGACGGCCACACTCTATCGTCCGGGCGAAACGATCGAATCGCGCATGCCGGCCCGGGCCATCGGCGTGAAATGGCTGAAGGTGGACCCGGGCGCACGCAAGCTCGGCGTCTCGCTCGATACCGTCGAGAAGACCGAACCGCGCAAGCCCCTGGTGATACCGGTGGCGGTGACCCGTGCAGCCGGCAGTGACGCCTATGTGACGGTGGCTGCCGTCGACGTCGGCATCCTCAACCTCACCAACTACAAAGCGCCCGATCCGGAGGACTGGTTCTTCGGCCAGCGTATGCTGGGGATCGAGATCCGCGACCTCTACGGCCGCCTGATCGACGGCTCGCTGGGTGTCGCCGGCCGGCTGCGCACCGGCGGCGACGGCGCCCAGATGGCGACCCAAGGCAGCCCGCCCACGCAGAAGCTGGTCGCCTTCTTCTCCGGTCCGGTGAAACTCGACGCTGAGGGCAAGGCCACGATCGCCTTCGACATCCCGCAGTTCAACGGCACAGTACGCGTGATGACGGTCGCCTGGACCAAGGACGCCGTCGGCCATGCGACGTCCGACGTGGTGGTGCGCGACCCGATCGTGATCACCGCCGGACTGCCCCGCTTCATGGCGCCCGGCGACGAGGCACAGCTCACGCTCGACATCGCCAACACCGATGCCCCCGCAGGCGACTACACCGTGACGGTCGAAGGCAACGACCGGCTCGACGTCGCTCTCGGCGGCGATCTCGGCACGCTCGCTCTCGAACCCGGCAAACGCCATACGCTGACGATACCGCTGACGGCCCAGCAGGCCGGCCAGGCCGGGGTGACGATCCGGCTCGCCAATGCGGCAGGGCAGACCGTCGAGCAGGCGCTGTCGCTGCCCGTTCGTCCGGCCGCCATGCCGGTGACCACACGCTCGCTGATCGGCATCGCACGCAACGGCGGCAAGCTCACCATCGACCGGGAGTTGCTGGCGGCAAGCCTGATCGACGGAGCCACGGTAAGCGTCGGGGTCTCGCCGGCCGCCGCCTTCGACGTGGCGTCCATGTTGATGACGCTCGACCGTTATCCCTATGGCTGCGCGGAGCAGACGACGAGCCGCGCCTTGCCGCTGCTCTATGTAAACGAACTCTCGTCCGGCTTCGGCATGACCGAGGACCCGGAGCTGAAGAGTCGTATCCAGGATGCGATCTACCGGGTGCTCAACTACCAGTCCAGCTCCGGCAGCTTCGGTCTGTGGGGGCCGGGCTCAGGCGACCTCTGGCTCGATGCCTATGTAACCGACTTCCTGACCCGGGCGCGGGAAAAGGGCTACGACGTGCCGACCCAGGCAATGCTGCAGGCCGTGAACAACCTGCAAAATTCGCTCGGCTACGACCTCGACCTGGAAGGCCGCGGCAACGAAATCGCCTATTCGCTCTATGTGCTGGCCCGCAACAAGAAGGCTTCTGTCGGCGACCTGCGCTATTACGCCGACACCAAGATCGAGGCCTTCACGAGCCCGATGGCCGTCGCGCATCTGGCGGCGAGCCTCGCGCTCTATGGCGATACACAACGCGCCGACCGGGCCTTCCAGACCGCGCTGACGCTGGCGAAGGGCACGGCCGAATACGACTACTACCGGTCGGACTACGGCTCGAAGCTGCGCGACGGCGCCGCCATGCTGGCGCTCGCCGCCGAAAGCAGCCCGATGCCGTCCTCGACCGCCGAGATGGTCAAATATGTCTCGGCCGAGCGCGGCACGGCGCGTTGGACGAGCACGCAGGACAACGCATGGATGCTGCTTGCGGCCCGCGCGCTCGCCGCCGGCAACAACGCGATCAAGCTGGAGGTGAACGGGGCGCCGCATTCTGGCAGCTATTCGACGCGGGTGACGGGCGAAGAACTCGTCGCGCAGCCGATCAGCATCGCCAATCCGGGCAAGACCCCGATGGAGGCCGTGCTCACCACCATGGCGGTGCCGGTCCAGCCCCTGCCCGCCGGCGGCAACGGCTTCAGCATCGAGCGCACGTACTACACGCTCGACGGCGCCGAGGCCAATGTGATGGAGGCGAAGCAGAACGAGCGCTACGTCGTGGTGCTGAAGATCGCACAGCTCAACAACTGGGCCTCGCGGGTGCTGATCAACGACCTGCTGCCGGCCGGCTTCGAGATCGACAATCCAGGCCTGGTGTCCAGCGCGCAACTCGACAATTTCAGCTGGCTGCCGCAGACCGAGGCGGCCCATCTGGAATTCCGCGACGACCGCTTCATCGCGGCCTTCAACCGTGGCCAGGGCGACACGTCGGATGTCACGGTCGCTTATGTGGTGCGGGCCGTGACGCCTGGCGTCTTCGCCCATCCCGCGGCGACGGTGGAAGACATGTATCGTCCGGAGTTCGCAGCCCGCACGGCGACGGGCATGATGGAGGTCAAGACGCAGTAGGATGTCTGGCGTGATGCTGCGGGGCTTACCCCTCATCCGACCTCGCTTCGCGAGGCCACCTTCTCCCACAAGGGGAGAAGG
>VFQN01006199.1_pt1 | contig 13907 bp, 10 predicted proteins | sample 3512371 | NCBI WGS metagenome assembly VFQN01 (sample SAMN10412370, study PRJNA504923) | tailings metagenome | isolation source: Replicate 2 from Balatoc abandoned mine | place: Philippines: Itogon, Benguet | collected 2017-08-28
GTAGACGGAAGAACTGGTACTGGAGATATTATGCTGAAAACTGGAGATTCCACTATAAACGGGCATTAAAAAATTAAGAATGTGAAAATGAGAGGTAAATGATAAAAAAAAAAGAGTCGAATTCCCTCACCTTTATATAGTTAAATTTCAAATCTCCAGCATAGGATTTATATTCCTCTTCAGAAATCCCTTTCTTGATTAAAAAGTTAGCAAACTTAGAATCCATTGAAGGTGGATGAGATGATGTTTGCTGTGGAAGATATCGTTAAAATTTAATAAACCACATTCAACTCCAAGAAACGATCAAACTTTTCTTAATTTTACATCAGAGGATGAGATGGATCAGGGCCTCAGATTCATAGATGATTAGATCCTCAGATCCTCAGATCCTCAGATCCTAATTGGTTTGATCTTTTTTGTTGTCGTCAAGGGAAGTTGAGTTCTCACTGCAGTTATCACTGTCAATCGACTGATTTAGACTCTGAATATTATGAAAGGATTGCAAGAACCGCTAATTAGAACGAATACTGAATCCTCATTTAGCATGGAAAATCCGAATCGTCCCTCCTCGGAGGTTGGTCGAGGTCACAATAGTTTAACCTCAAACAAAGATGGAAATATTCGGTATCGTCGAACATCAGCCTTAAAATCAAGTCGTTTAGATACAGGGAAGATGATGGCAGGTAGATTATATGCGGTCAATGCTCCGAAGATCTTCCTTGAAACAATTACTGCTCGTACCTCACTGATTATTATTGTCGTGACCTACGCGGTCTTTCTTATTGGATTTAGTATTGATATTTGGACAACTTACCAAGGTTTTACGGATAGTAATTATGTTCTGAGTGCTTATACATGCACAAGAGCGGTCTTAAACGGTGGCGGGACGTGGGGATGCTCTCATGCCTATCAGTGGAACAGCACGGTCACGCAGCTCAAAAATGTCCTTTCAGTGAAATTATCTGTTCAACAGACTAATGTAACTTATTTATTCTCGAATTCTAACATTAGTAGCTCTTTTGACATCGATTATAATGTAAATTTATGGGCATGTTATAATGCTGACGGCTGTGGGAAGAACTTTAAAAATGACGATACCTACACGGATAATCCCAATGTTTGGCAAAAGGTTCTGTTTATGGACGATCAGAAGATAAAGGTCAATCAGAATAGTGACTATTCTAGTGAAAATGGCGGAACAATCTCTTCTTTACTGATATCAAACACCTTCCAGAACCAAGAAGCCATTCCAACGAATGGCCTCGTGAAAAGCTATTTTATGAACGTTCAATACACAAATGACCCTTACAACCTTTATTCCGGTGTAAATCAAGAGGCACTGCCTTATCTCACTTACAATTTTGATGTTCTGACACGACCACAACAACCAGGACAAGATGCTTTAACCATCGTCCTTCTTGTTTTTACAGTTGCTTTACTTGCTTTTTATCTTTATATCATTATACCACAAAAGAAAATTCTTTCTGAGCAAAAATGGTTGATTTCTTACTTCCTTTTGTTAATAATGTTTCAGAACCCTGTCTACTGCGTCATTGTTTGGTTTAATCCTGCTGCCAAACCTGGTGCAGCGTATGCTTCCTACTTCCTCTCTGATCTTTCCCAAGCTGGTCTTTTTGTATTGTGGTTGCTATTTGCTGATACAGTACATCGAAAGACGAGAAAGTGGTGGGTGTTCTATGGTCCGAAGGTGACAATAGGCTTCTTAATCTTCCTCACCTCATTAATCATCCTGACCTTCCAATTCCCTGGTGTGTCGACCACAAACCGTCGTGATGCATTAGAAGCAGTTGCAAACTGGTCAACTTCATATCAAGTCGAATTTATTGTCTTTACAATCATGTTCTTAGCATTAATCTGGATTTGGACCTTTGCCTGGTGTGTTCGATTATACCTCACAGCAAAGCAATTAAAACGATTACCCTACATGACAACACGGTATATTCAATTATCCTATCGTTTCTTCTCATTACAAGCAACATTAGTGACGATCTATTATGTTTTCCAATATGCCTTTGTGATTTATTTCATCTCTTATCGAGTCGGTAATAACTATGATGCTACGTCCTTCACTGATAATATTAATACTTTATTCCGACAACAGACACAGTTGTTTGGTAAAACATTATTCTTGACAGTCTATGCGGTAATTTTATGTTTCTTATTCCTTCCATCGAATTTATTGGATAATTCCCCTATTAAGACGGCATTAGCGGCTACCTATGTCATTACTGAGGAAGAGCATCGTAAGCTGATTAAACTACGGAAAGAAGTCTTCCATAACATGAAAAAGAATTTCTTACATCAAGTAACATTAATGAATCAAATTGTGAATGCTAAAGTGGATGTCTTTTGTGTTGATATTGGATTAAAGATGAGAAATTGCTCATTTCAAGTGTATTACGATCTTCCTGAGATTAATACTGAGTCAGGTTATGAAGGTGCTTCAGCTGATTTAGATTCGATTGGTTATGAATTAATTAAACATTTTTATATTGAACAACATGAGATTATCTGTTATATATTACGAGAGAAGGTGAAGTTAAGGATTGTTGTTGTGTTTAGGTAAGAATAATAACCTTTCTAATGTAGTGTATCTCTGATTGTTTTTATTAGAGGAACTGCGAGTAAGAGGCAGATGGAGGATAATCTCAAGTATAAGAAAGTGAAGTTTAATCTAGATCCGACTGGATTACTCGCTGTCGATCAGTATGATGGTCTCAATTTCAAAGAAACAGGTATGCTGACATCTATCATCGTATACCACCCTAACACTGACTAATAATGGTGATAATGATTCTAATAGATGATACAAGATTCGAGTTAGAAAGTGTTAGTGACGATGAGACGGATGACATCGAGTTAGAGGATGAGAGAGAACAGGGGTTCGCAAGAAGTCTCTCTGATTCCCTCAATCATCCTAGCAAGGTGGCGGAGAGTTTATTCCAACCTTCAATGGCAGATGGAGGAAGTAGTGCGAGAACAACGAACTTTCGAGAAACAATGGCGAATGTAACACCTCTTCTCTTTGACTTTTCTGAATTCATTTATTGTGTTTTTCTTTGCAGCATGTTGACACTGTGCGTGAGACCGTCTCCAAGGCTTTCACTGGTGCAGTGGATGTCACTGGACAGGGTATTAATGTTGTTGTTGGTGCGACAACTGATCTGATGACAACAGCTGCCTCCAAGACTCCTGGTCTGAAGGATCTGGTTGGACCTCATGTTCATCAGTAAGTGACTGTATTCTATCATCATAAGCACTATCGTAATGTTACCATGATATGTATTCTAGTGGGTTCTACACAGCCTACCTGTCTGTGAGACCTTTCATCCATGAAGTACTGAGAACAGAGCTGAAGAGATTCCCAACCACTGTCTTCTTCACAGGTCATTCATTGGGAGGTGCTTTAGCAACTCTCGCAGCACTGGATGTGTCGTTAAACACCATTCCTCGAGTGAATGCCTATTTAAAGCACCAAGAGAAGTAAGTTTTCTCTTGATACCTCTCTTCTCCCTTCCTATCTTAATATTTGATAGATTGAAATTAGCTCAGCAATTTCGAGAAACAGGCGGAAAGATGAGTTTATTTCAATATTATAATCGATCTCATTCTGAAACCGACACAAATCCTCATCTTGAGTCATTAGAGAGAGCGAGTTCCAGTGATTCGTATAATCGATCGTCCAGTCTAAAGAATCGCAGTTCTAAGGGGAAGTCACAGCCTGTCTTTGTTAAGAAAATTAAGGTTATGATGTATAACTTTGGATCGCCTCGTGTTGGTAATTACGGCTTCAAGCAGTTGTATGATCGGGTTGTGCCTAGTTCGTTCCGTGTAGTGGTGGATGGTGATGTCGTGCCTGGCTTACCTCCCACAGGTTATGATCATATAGGCACGGAGATCCTTGTGGATAGTCTCGGAGCTGGCAGTGTTATTATTGATCCTAGTTTTGTTGAACGTTGGTTACGTACTCAAACGAAATCATCCGTGACGGTGCATTCTTTGATCTATTATCAGAAGGGTTTATTAGGTTTGAAGTATGCAGCGGAGTATATCAAGAAATATGCGAAAGAGATTGAAGGAGAACAGTTTGATCCTGTGCAATTAGTCATTCAATTAAGAAATGAGCATAAGATTGAACAGTTAGTGGAAGGACATGAGGATTTAGTTGGAACATTAGCGAAGGGTGAAGAGACTTCGTCTAAGAGTATGGCTGACTCAGTCACGTCAGAGTCACGTCCATCGATTGTGGAAGAACCTCAAAAGATTCAAAAACAACGCCCAGCCAGTACTGAAAGTGTTGACTCCGTTGTGTTGAGTCAGCAGAGACAACAGGCTTTGAATGAAGTGCATTACAAGAGAGATGAGCGGAACATGCAAGAGCTCATGAGTCAGATTCAAGGTATCCAGAAGAACGATCCGATCGGATGGCTCAAGAAGAACACTGTTCAAAGATTTCGACGTGCAAGATCCTCCAATGAAGGGCATAAGAGTACAGAGAAAGATGTGGAGAACCAGATCCACAGAGCGCGGTCAGAGTCCTCAGTGATCGATGAATAGCTGTGAGGATGAGAGGATCGTTTGTTATGATTCTTCTTTTGGTTTTTAGTTTTGTTTTTCTTTTTTCCTAGTTTTTTGGTAGTATTTTTGTGATAGAGATGTGATATCATCGATCTCAGAGCTTTGTTAGTGGTAAGTTGTAATGTTGTGGTAGTAGTAGTGGTTAAGAGGAGTGTGGACAGGAACAGTTAAAAAGTTTTGGTGAAATATCTTGTTTAAGTTTTAACTCAAGCACTCAACTATAATGGCATCGTTCGACTGAGGGGGAAAACTAGAGATGATGTATGTGCAAATAAGTGGGAGTTTAAATGTTTATCGTAATCTCTTGGCTTCTCGTTCCCATTCAAGTAAAGAAAGGATATCACCCTAAAAACCACATCAACAACACATTAATATACTCGTCTTAAGCATGAAGAAATGAAAGAAATTACCTCTCTGACTGGGCCCTTGACGTTTCGGACGATGGCACGGTTAGGATCATCTAAGAATTCGACACGAACTTGGATGACATTACCAGTGCTTCCAGTTCTGCCGAGCACCTTGTTGACTTTAGCTAATTTGACAGGTTGATCCTACAGGGCAATCATATCATTAGCTTGACAATAGAATAGTTTTTCCAAGCATCAATGACCTACCATTGTTGAGAGTTTTCGTTATTTATGATTATTATTAGTGGTGAGAGTTTGTGGTGTTTGCTCTCTGCCATACGAAACTCGACTTTATGAGAAATAGAGATTTGGAAAAACTGAAGATATTTTCACCCTAACCCTAACCTTCTTCATTTCATAAATTTACCATACCAATGAAGTCAGCAAAGATTCGAAAGATTAGAAGTTTGATTATGATTTATGAGTTATGAGTTATGATTTATAATAATGCAATTTATAAGAAATTTTTGAAGCAGATAGCGGATCTGCCTTTTGAACTTCTAATTTGGTGGATCAAATGGAGGATAGGGAGGGATTGATCCTTCTCTTTCTCTCTGATAATTAAAAATTAAAAATAAATTAAAGAAATCATAAACATTAAAATCTCACCTTTTCTCGATGCTCTATCATGACTTTCCTTATCTGTGCTTGTGTAGCTTCATCATATTCACTAATATTCTTGGTGGAATCAACCTAAAAAGATAAGTTGAAACATTGTCTGTTTTAATGCTTTAAATATCTAATTACCTTCGTCGTATCAATCTCAGGATGACCGACAATTACAGACTTCCACCACGTCTCCCTTGTCTTTTCGAGTGTGATCACAATCTGAGGGACATCAACCTTCGATTTGCCTTGATTCAGCGTCCACATTGAATCCGCCGCATTTATCGGATCTTCAAATTCTCCTTCCAACAACGCATTACTGCTTAAGGAGGGGATTAATAGCTTCATAGACTTCGATTTGATGGCACATTGTATTTCTTTGCTCTTAATCCCAGTGGGAATATCGATATAGATCGTGAGATCCTTGAGACTCTGAGTCCAGTAATAGTTCGGCCCTATACCGCCATTGCCTATCGGACTCTGTTTTCCAGTATCAGTGAGTGCTATTTTCGGTTGGGTTGGAGTCTCAGACTTCGTAGATGAAGATGGCGCCTCAATTTTCGGCTCTTTGCTTATCGCGGTAGAAGCTGGTGAAGGAGAAGGTTTCCCCTTTTGATTCGTTACTTCATCATAATTCTTGAATGGATATTTATGAAAAGACTCAAGAAGAATCTTCTCTGCCATTCCAGTAGGGAATCCCATATTAAACTTTCTATCTTCTTCTATCGATGTTGATGATGGAATTTCAACATAAAAATCAGTTCGACGATGCAAAAAACCAAAAAAATCATCAAATAAATTTTGTATACTTCCTGATCGTTGTGCTATTTCAGCAAAATGATTATCCATATCTTCTCTTGAGCTCTTCATTCCCTTGACAGTTATTTGATAATAATAATTCTACGGTTTTCATTATTATACGCTACTATAGATAGGCTATCTCTTTATTATACGCTGCATGCTCTCTTTGGAATTTGAAATTTCTTGCAGAAAGAAAGAAAAGATGGACGAAGACGATTCCAATACGCAAGAGCAGTTAAGATCTTTACTTCGGTCAGCAGATGAGTCGAGAATACGAAGTAGATATACTGCAAATCCTGCGAGCTCAACGGGTAGTTTTGATGGGCGGCGATTTGGTTCAAACAGTGCAACGAATCCAAATGATTACACACTTTCTGATAAGAAAGTGAATGAATTAGCTGATTTAATTGGGACGATTGAAGGTTCAACTTATAGTACAGATAAATTGAGATCAAGTCGCTCAGTCCCAAGCAGCAGTCTGAATTCTCGCTCTGCTACTGGCTTACCCGCCACCTACCGTCCCGGCGGACGATCATCAGAAATTACTCCTCCGAGCCTTGAACGAAACCTGCCATTGCGAACATCTGCATCTTATGACAAAGGAGATAGGGATTCGGTTCGTAGATCGATCGATCTGGAAGAGGAAGAATCAGTCAGAGAAAGTCATGGCAGAGGACTGACGAACGATCGCACTCAACCTCCTGCACGCTCTTACCAACCACCTCCTGCGAGAGATAGCGATAACCAAAGCTATTCTTACAGTCGTTCTGCAACTACCGTCACCTCTTCGACTAATGGTGATGGAACTGCTGGCGGAGGAAAGGAGCAGGACCAGAGCGACTTCACTGTCATCAGATTCCAACAGAACTATGTGATTCGGGGAAAACATGGAAAGTATCTTACGGCTTTACCAGAGGAGCTAGGTCCTTCACCGCAACTGTCTTCATCGTTGCCGGAACAGTCGCCTAATGCCAAAGCCTTCGAGATGTCTCGCTCGCCTGTCCCTCCTTCCAGGACTTATCTACTCGGTGCTGAGGGACAAGGGATCGGGGAGCTTATGGATTGTCTAACATTTGTCCCAGTTGATAACAAGTAAGATATTTTAAGTCTTTCTTCTTCTGTAGGTCTAATATTAGTGATAGGGAACCTCAGAACACCGAAGTGAAGTATGGCTCTGTCGTGGCCATCAAATCCTCTTATTCCAAGGAAAGGTGAGTCATGTGACCTTCATTTCATTTTATCTCCTTGAACTCGACTATCAGATTGTTAGGACTAAGAGATGGCACAAAACTAGGTTTCTGGCGTCATGTGGTTGGTCAAGGAGAGAAGTGGGTCATTCTCAAGGCGAACCAATCCGTCACCCACAGCGTTGTGAACTCCAATACGAGTCTTAGTGGCATAATTCCATCGCATCAGCTGAATCTGGAAGATGTGAGTGCTCGTGGCAAGTATGTGCGGGTGGGTGACACTATTCTGATCCAGTGCTATAAGTCAGATCACTGCTTGAGTCTCGTAGAGGTGGCAACGACTTTCGCCTCGTCATATGTTAGTGGTAATCCTAACACTGTGGCTTCAGGACCTGGCTATGAGATTCGCCTCCAACTGAAGGATAGATCAGGCCTGGGCTCTGAGGTCTGGCAGATTGAAGTCTTCGGAACAGTTCCTCTGCCAACCTGGTGTCAGTCTCGTCCATTCCTATCGGGGAAGTATCTCGTCATGCCAGCATCTCTCCGAGCACCTCCTCCTGAAGTAGAATCGAGAGTATTCCCTCGAGCCTCTAATATGTCCACGTTCATGCAGAATATTCATTCCAACCTGCACCCCCTCCACGACTATGAGGTAGAAGAGCAACAGCACATCCTCATGCGAGAGATCTTGCTGCTATTGTCAGGGATTGAGGGTAATTACATCAGAATCGCTGCTGTGGTGAAGTCTTTCTCTCAAGATCAAGCGAATAAAGACTTTGATGACGCGGCGGTGGAAGAAGAGATGCGTAAGTATCGTGACGGAGGAGGGGGATTGAAAGAGTTTCATAACGCTTTGAACCAACGAATGACTGCACCTCCAAGTATTACCCTACCTTCCATCGACTCGATTAAGCTTGTGATCGACGTTGATAGCGCTGATCGCTCTCTTGCGACACAAGTGACGCAGTTGTTGAGTATGTGCGAGCAAAGTCTGAAGATCCGCCATTTCCTCCGTCAGCAGTCGCGTTATGAGTATGGTTATGTATCACACGCCTTCTGTGCGTCAATCAAGTCCATCTTACATGACTTCGATGTGATCATCTGTCAGTTAGAATATCTATTAAACGCAGAGAAGTTGAGTATTCAGAAGTTCATCTTCCTCCTTCAACAGTCGAAGACGACACTGCAGTTACTGGATAAGATGATTGTATCAGTGAAGGAGTTGAATGGAGGACAGTTATTGAATGAGTTATATTCCCAATACCAGCAACAAGGTGATAGTAATGCGAAGCAGTTATATGAATACCTCTTAGAGAAAGCATTCGAACCTTTCATCAATATTCTTTCCATCTGGATCTTTAGGTATGTTACACATCTTATGACTGTCTTTCAACGTGTTTGACCCTTTGTCTTGTCTGTCTGTCTGTCTCTTGTATTGTATTCTATTGTTAGGGGAGAGTTGGAGGATCCTTATCACGAGTTTATGATTCAAGAGGATATTACTGTGACGAAAGAAGCCTTACAGGAGGACTTCAATGCACAATACTGGGACAATCGCTATACCCTACAATCCTCACATATCCCAACGATATTCCAACCTTACTCTCAGAAGATTCTCAACACTGGCAAGTATCTCAATGTGATCAGAGATTGTATTGGAGACTATGCCTTCCTCACTGAATCCTCTTCTTCCTCCTCTCATAACAACACTTCCTCAGTGGTAGTCGCTGGGAGAAGAGAGAACTCTTCCTTCTTCTACAGAAACAAGGAGAATCAGTCGCCTCACGTGCCCCACCACCCCATGGAGAAGTTCCTTCAGTTCTCTCAGCAGTACTCCTCTCAATACCGACACAAGAAAGGAAGTGGTGGAATGACATCAGAGACGAGTAGTGGCGCTGTTTTCTCGATTATGAATGCACAGTCTTGTCGTAGTCTCTTTGAGGCGGTGGAAGTGGCTTACCAATACTCGTCACAGTCATTGCTTCAGTTGTTACTGAATGGTTATTCATTGCGCAGTCACTTTGAATCTTTAGGGAAGTTCTTCTTACTGCAACATGGAGATTTCTTCATTCAGTTCATGGATATCGCTGAGCAAGATCTTCGTAAGGAGGTGAAAGATATCACTATTGTGAGGTTGAATCATCTCTTACAGCTCGCGATACAAACCTCCACACTTGCCTCTGACGACCACAAAGACCTCATCTCTTGCACACTCGCTTCACATAATCTCATACAACACCTTCATCTCATCCAAGTAAGACTCAGTCACCATTAATAGCCCTCTCAATCTGACGTCACATCTGTTAATAGACAGCAGGCGAGACAGCGACTGTGTCGACGATGTCAGATGCTATCTACGCTAGTCTCTCGACACAAGGCTTGAAGGGCATCGAGGCCTTCACTCTCGACTACCATGTGACGTGGCCACTGTCCATCCTTCTCTCTCGTCGCATCCTGACGAAGTATCAGCTTCTCTCCCGCCTCCTGTACTTCTCAAAGCATGTTGAGCGTCGACTGCTGACGTCATGGATCTCATTACAGGTGTGCAAGGAGATTCCTCTGCTGCGAGAACTTCTGATGGAGTCTTACACTCTACGTCATCGCATGCTTCACTTCATTCAGAACTTCGTCTATTACATCACCTTCGAAGTCATTCATCCTCGCAATCATGAGTTCGAGGAGGAGTTCGCAGTAGCGTTGGGGAGTAAAGACATCAATGAGATCATGGAGCTTCATGAGCGCTTCCTGGATAACTGTCTGAAGGAATGTCTCTTAGCCTCGTCAGACTTATTGAAGATCTTAACGAAGATCATGACCACATGTCTCTTGTTCGCGGATCATCTGGTGAAGTTGTTCAATGAGATCGACGAACATTACCAGAAGAAAGAAGAGTTTTATCTCTCGCAGTTGAAGGCCTCGGCTCAACAACCTGCGAGTGGTCGATCGCCGTCAGTGAGTAAGAGTCAGTCGAATGATCAGAGCGCGAATAAGACAGGTGGGAAGGAAGGAGCAGTGAAGGGCAGAGATCGGCTTCAGAAGGCAGTAGTGCAACGTCAGTGGAAGATAGTGAACTACTCAGAGCTCTTGTTTCAAGAGATCAAACATGACGCATTTCACAGAATCCTGCATAAGTTCATCAATACCTTCGACCAACAGGTACGAGAAAGAGAAAGACGATAGGTTATTGTTTGTGTTGTGATCTGACGTGTTTATTGTGTTGTGTTTGATAGTTGAAAGAGTTCTTAGAGACGCTGTGGACGGATTCTAATCGCCATCATATGCAACTATCGAACCTGTGTGTGCGGCTGGATTATAATGGGTTTTATTCCTCGATCTTCGTCGAGAGAGACAATACAATGTTCTCGACGTCCAATAATAATAATACTACTGGTCAGGGAAAGTCACAAACCTAACCTGATTGAATCTTATTATATGAACAATGAATGCTCTAAAGAAATGGACAATAACTACTAACTCGATCTATTCGTATAGATAATAATAATAATAATAATAATAATAATAATAATAATAATAATAATAATAATAATTTATAGAGAGATAATACTCAATTGCTTTGATACGTATACTCTGCCGAAAAGTGGTCGTCGACGATGTCGGATGATGTATGGTTGATCTTCCGTAAATTTACGCACGTAAATCTACACTAATAGTATTATCGGTATCCACCGATGAATGCAAAGCAACGAAACTGTCACAGCAAAGGGAGATAAATCACTAATAAGGGAAGGAATGACAGATACTCAGACGAAGGGACCTGTTTCCCTTCATCTTGAGGAAGATGATGACTCTTTGGCAGCATCTGTACAGAGAGATAATCTAGATACAAGCCGAACGTCCCCGATACATCCTCCACTGTCAACAGACAGACACGAAGATTCTTCAATCATCGATTATAATGAAATCTTTCAAAAGAAGGAACATCAAAGTACAAGGAATCTTCTCAAAGAAATGTCTCGCAAACGTTTCTCCATGCGTGAGATGGAAATAGAAGAGAAGAAGCAGCAGCTGAGCTATCAAGAACAACTCAAACAACACTACAGCACGGACTATGGAGGCTTCAAGACACCGCTGATCGCCTTCTTTTACTTCTTCCAGTTCACTACCAAGCAATCGAAGCAGATCGTTGACCTATTCGAGGGCTGTGACAATAAGAAGAACTATGAGGTGGAGCTGAAGGAGTTCGGCCTGCGCTATTGCTCCAGTCAGAAGATGATGTTCTTCATCCTCTTCTACTACTACAACCTCGTCTTTCAAGGTCAGTTCATCCATCCCAACGATGGAAAGCTCGTGAAAGAGGATGGGAGTAGAGAAGATGCGCCGAATAGAAACTCCTTCAGACGTCAGCAGTCGAAGAAGATAACGTCATCCACTCTCAAAGATGACAGTGGTGGCGAGGATATTCGTAGTTCTCTGACTCAGAATAATCCTTACCTCCCCTCCGACGGTCTCTCGACTCCCTATGTGAATCTGCTGTGTTTTCTGACGCACTTCCTCTCACTCAGACAGAACGACTACGTCATCTACTTCCACTGGCTGCTCTCTTATGGGAATAAAACACCTCTTAGCAGAAGAGATCTTATCAACGTCATCCTCATCCTGCAGAAAGATCAACAAGTCCATCGAGAGAGCGTCAAAAGCACAGCGAGCCACGTCACCTCCTTCCTAGAGCCAATAACACGCGTCATCGCAGCCCTCCGCCCAGCCAACGCAGGTCAGATCCTCTCTCAGTACAGCTTCTCGAGCAAGAAGAAGACCACGTCATCGTCCCAGCCGTCGAATAGCAAGGGAGTGAAGGTGACGAACACGTACCTCGACACGGTGAAGGATGACAACATCACGTCAGGTCTCCTCCGTGTCATCGACACGAAGATGAAGGGAATTATCTCCACTTCAATGGTCAAGTTAAGAAGGTTTCTGATGCAACAGACGTACTCAGAGAAGGGCTTCTGGTCTGACATCATTCGCAAGATGCGTGGCATTCTCTACGAGCAGAACACTCTGGACTACTACCACAGCACAGTGAAGCAGATGCACCCAGAAGACGTCGATCTCTGCTACGACTTCCGCATCATGAAGGTGCGAAAGACGTCAGAGCGAGTGCTGAGGAGGTGTGTCAGGTACTGGCAGCGCTATCAGCAGATGATGCAGTTAGAGGCGCAGTCTCTGTCTGACCTCAGCGGCATCGACAAGTCTCCCTCCCTTTATCAGAGGCTTTGTCTGCCTCTCCTCGCGAAGATTACTACTGGTGGAATGACATCAGCAGGCTCGGCGAAGATTCATCCTGAGTTCCACATCGAGAACATTCGTCAGCTTTCCATCCTCCAAGGCGCTGAGGTGTCAGGCTCTCTCATAGGAGGTGGAGGGAGGATGAGTCGAGGGAAGGGGCGCCTCTCCGTCAATGAGGCGGTGAAGAGGCTGTCAGTAATGCTGACGAGAAAGAACTCGAAGGGAGGGAAATACTCCCAGCAAGACCGCGATCGTCAGCAGCAGAAGATCTCCTTCAAGTCTCTGACAGCGAAGCCTGTAGTGCCTTCGAATCAAGAACTGCGTCAGACCACTGTGAAAGTGAAGAGAAAGGCGTTTGAGGCCATCGATGAGGTGGACAGACTGCTGGAGGAGGCGAAGGAGCCGTCGAGGAAGACCACTGCTACAGTCTCTAGGAAGAGTGTGGAGAGTAAGAGGAGAGGAAAGAGGGGGGAAGGCAGTGACGATGGCTATAGTGACAGTAACGGTGATAGTGACGGAGACAGAGACAGTGAGAGTGACGTACATGAGAGACATGACGATGACGATGAGGGAAGTGAGAAGAGGGAAGAAGAGCAAGAGGAGGAAGATGGGAAGGATGACGTGGCAGAGGAGGAGGAAGGAGGAAAGCTAATAATGGCTGGTCCAAGTGAAGGAGATGAGGTGTTAGCAGACAATATTTATCACCCAGATCTTGCAGTGTGATGACGTCATTCCAATAAAATTGAAATATCGACTTCATTGCCTAGCAGAGTGTCTTCATAGCTTATCTCGGCGACTGACGTCACTGAAGTGAGAATAGTCGCAGTAGTGGTGTCCATGCAACCTACAGTGACGTCTGATGTGTGACAGCTGCTTTGGAAGGAGATTTACGAGGTATTGTTCGTTTAAATAGAACATAAGAGATATGTACAAGTGAACATTATGACGTCAGAGTAAAGATAGAGGCGTAAATTAAAACTAAAATGAATGCTTTCCCATCACCGCGATATAGTAGACTTCTGACGACGTCAGCGTCTAGTCTTCTGAACTGAGTGAACGA
>VFQN01006200.1_pt1 | contig 13903 bp, 13 predicted proteins | sample 3512371 | NCBI WGS metagenome assembly VFQN01 (sample SAMN10412370, study PRJNA504923) | tailings metagenome | isolation source: Replicate 2 from Balatoc abandoned mine | place: Philippines: Itogon, Benguet | collected 2017-08-28
GAGGATAAGAAGGATTGGAATAAAGTGAAGATAATTTCAGGCACATGAAAGATACTCATTTACATTTGCCTACCGGTCAAATACCGGTAAATCTGAAAACATCAGTCTAGCTATACTCACACATTTACGTCTCAGTGAAATGAGAACTCAAAAGCCTCTTGTCATTTTGCCTCGATCAGGAAGATAATTTAAAAACACATACAGCCATCGCATCAAATCAATGTTTACACACCGAACGTTAATTGAGAAACAGTTAATAAACAGCTACTATTGATCATCTTATTCTCACGAGCCCTCCAACGCGATGACCACCAGGCCTCCATGCGGTGATACCTAGGAAAGGTGGTGGTGTTGGAGAGACTGGTCGAGGTGGTGGACCGCCTCGTCCCAGGACAATTACCATCACGCAGGAAGTAGCGTGGTACGCCGCGCAGGCAGAGATGGAGCTGACGTAAGTCAGGCCACTCCGCCTCCCTCCACCTCCTCCTCTCCTTCCACCCCATCCACTCTTTCTCGTTCCTTAAGGAACGACTAGCCGACCAACGCTCGACGCTCACAGCTCTCATGAGGTTGTGGAGGAGGTGAACAAGAAAGGGGATAGGGTGGAAGATGGGAGGGGAGGAGGTGGAGGGAGGCGGAATGGTCTGACTTGCGTCAGCTCCTTCTCTGCCTGCGCGGCGTACCACGCGACTTCCTGTGTGATGAGGATTGTCCTGGGACGAAGTGGTTCATAACCTCTAACTGTAGCGGATCATAGAGGCCGCCATCGCGTCGGAGGGCATGGGCTTCTCTTGTTGCTCCTCTATCGGCGTTCCGGATATTGTTATTGAAAGCAGAACATCTATCTTTCATCATTTACAATCTCTTCATATAAGAAGCTTCAATTGAACATGTGAATGGAAGTAGAAAGTTAAGAAAGAAATAGATAAGATGCCGGTATTCGGGTGGCGGAATCTGAGTTGCCGGTATTTTTCCGTTATCTTCAACGACTTATTAGAGCAACAACAATAACGATGAATAATATGGACGAAAGAGCTCAAAGAATTCGCAGATTGTCGAAAGGAATTCAAGATAAGAGTATTTCAGATGCTGATTTTATTGCAGCAGCAATGGATGCTCGATTAGCGAAAAGAAAACTTGTTGAATCATCTCAAAATGAGGTAAGATATCTAGAGACTGTTATCACACTTCACTAACTAATACATGTGTAAAAAACAGGTGAATCAACAAAATAAACCAAATAAAAAGTACAATTTCGATCGAGGTATTTTATCTATTCTGATAATTGGAGAAGGGTCTAATTCTTCTTTTCAGATATTGTTGATGCTTCCACAAAGGAAAACCTTCAAAATATTCCATCATTCAATGCTTCCCCTTTTGTCGCACTTGGTGGTTTTGTTGAACTGGAACATAAGCAGAAGGTTACTCAAAAAGCTCAAGAAAATGTCCAGAAACTGCGAGCAAAGGCAGCTTCATCTCCAAAGACAGTTCGTCCTTCTTCCTCAAGTCAACCTGCCGTCATGGAAGATACTGGAATGGAAATTATCATCCCTGATATAGAGGAATTAATGGAAGATCAACCATCTTCCTCGAAACCAGAAGAGGAACAAAGAATTCCTGTCTCATCGAATTCATCTTCAACTACACCTCCAACCATCGAACAACAACAGATATCAAGTTTACCAATACCAAAAGAAACTTTTTCCTCTATACAATTAAGAAAGATAATGTTTGATCATTTATTGAATATTATTAATAATGGTAATTATGATGAATTAACATCATTAAAAGGTATTGCTAAAGTACGTGCAATGAAAATTTTTACAAAACGTAATGCTGGTTATGTATTTGATTGTATGGAAGATTTAGAATGTATTGGTATGAATAATAAAAATATTGAAAATTTTGTGATTGATAATTTAGGATATATGTTAGGTAAGATTTAAAATGATAGTAACATCATACTTATACCATATATCAAGGTAAGTTCTAGTCAATTGGAGTAAATATTAATATAAATTTTTCATTTTCGAATCTCCTTTTTTACTCATTTCTTATTTCTCTGTAAGCATTACCTTTAATAAATAAGATTAAATTCAGTGTGATAGCGATCAAGAAAGAAAATGATATCAGAAAACTTTATCATTACTGAAAAGAAAATGGCAATACGAAAAGTTTGCACTTGTTCCTCCTTTAGAGTATCCGTTGTTCATTTGTTCTTTACTTTAATCTTCTCATACTTAAGCCTAAAAGAGAAAATCCTCGATATCAACAAATATTTCTTGTCCTGTTTAATTTTCTAACATTTTTAAAGAATTTTCTGGATATGCAAGTATGGAAAGGTAGTTTAAATGATTTATTAAGAAAGATAGTTATTTCCATTAATGAATTTGTGGTTGTCAATTGAAGAATGTAACCTCTATCAATTGAGAAAAGCTAAGATATAACTCAATGATATAATTGAGAAGCGTCTCGGGAAAATAATGTAAAATTATGGAACTGATATCAGTTCAGAGGAACTGACAACCCCATAACTTCAGAGGAAAATGAGATGGAAGCAATTTCACAATACCTTTAATCGAGGAACCAAAGATAAGCGAGTCCTATCAATACTTGGACAGGATTCTATTCTGACGACTGGTACTGTTGATAAGCTACTCACATCTTCAAGCCCTGAACATTCCACTAATTCCACACAATGATTTCGTCCTAAACCTTTTAAGCTTTTAATTCCATTACAATTAACAAATTTCAAATTAGGAATATCTCCTAATCCTTCAACTCTTTCTAAACGATTCAAATGTTCAAGACTTAGAGAGCTTAAATGATTCAAAGAACATCCTTGTCCTTCATTAATAAAATCAGCAAATCTGTCATCAAGACTCAGAGTTAAGTGTTTGATATTCTTTGGGAATATTGATAAACTACTAATATTAGGTTGAGTTGAAAAAAACAAAGACAATTGCAAACGGAACACATACTGCCAAGATGATATTAACTCGTCGTTTATGATTTCTTTACGTGCCCCTTGGTAGAAAATTGTTAAATTTGAAACCCTTCCCAGTAATTCTAAACCTTTTATCTCTTTATCGCTATCTATATTCACCTCTCTCACGTCTCCTAATGCACTCACATCAGTAATATTCGGACAAGAGCTTAAATAGACTGACTTTGCATAACGAAGAACACTAACATCCTTAATATCGCAGTAAACTAAAGTGACATGCGGTATATTGAGTAAGCTATGATAGCCAAATAGGGGGTACCATGAATGGTGAATCAAAGTAAATCGATTATGACCTCCTAACCCTGAGATATCCTTCACTTTATGACATTTGTACAATGTCAGATTATAGATTCCAGATAACGGAGTGACGTCTTCAAGACAGGCACATGAAAATATCTCTAACTTATGAATCCTTCCAAAACTTCTCACATCTATCAATCCTTCACAAGCATGGATCTGAAGTCTCTTCTGACTCCTTAAACTTGAGAAATCAGCTATATTATGACACTTTCTCAATGTTAGATCAGGTATATGTTGTAGGGGAGTAATATCATCGCCAGTAAAGGAAGTTATAGTAAGCTTTATTAAATAAGAAAAAATATTTGCATCAATGGAAGCATCTGCATGTAATCGTATATCTAATTCTTTAAGATTTCCTAGGGACGGAAATGGAAATGATCGTGCAGTTAACGGGAAGTTGGCTAAGAGTGATTGGTAGTTAGCCCAGAGTTCTATTGGGACCTCTGAATCCAATGCAATCATCGTATGAATCGGAAGATCGAGGCGGATATCTGGTGATGTTCTCTTATCATAGTACACTGCGATCTGATTCCAGCCATTCTCTACTTTGCTCAGTAAAACACTTTGGAAAGATTCATCAGTGAGATATTCTTTACTCTTCTCTTTTGTTAAATGAAAGTAGATGGTTCTTCTTTTCACATGTTGAAATAATCGTTTAGAGGAGTTAAGAAGATAATGATAATCATCAGAGGATAAGAAGGATTGGAATAAAGTGAAGATAATTTCAGGCACATGAAAGATACCTGACGAACTCATTTTCTGAAGAATGAATCTGCAACTTCTCTTTTTGAAGGCCTCCTTTCGGGAACTTAGGAACTTTAATTAAGTCCTCAGAAGTCCATAATCATTTCACTTTTATGCGAAAGAAGAAGGTTCTTTCAATTGAATCAGTGGGTTTCGAGTTCAATGTTCAGTAAAGTCCTTTTGTGCTCATGTTGCTTTGATATTTAAGAAATGCGAAAGTTGAGGAAATACTAATGAATCTTCATGTAACAATCCTTGAGGAGGGATGAAGTCGATAATATAGATTAAGTCGCCGATGAGTGAAAGAATGGTCGCGACTGATAATAGAAGTAGTGATCTTCATGAACGACTACATCATGTAAAAAACTATTTATCTTAGGAATTACAAAGAAGGTTACTACTAAACAAATACTAAATATTCAATTTAAGTAATTTATATAGTGTTCCTTTCATTTTTGCAAATCACTTTCACATATACTTTTCAGTTCAAAGACAATTACGATTATTAATCAGATTTATTCTTCTTATTTTTATTCTTCTTTCTTTTCTTTTTCCCTTCACCTTCAACAGGATGCAACTTTGTTAGGACCTCTTCTTCACTTTCTTCATAGTAATCAACTTCATCTTCCTCTTCTTCCATGGTAAGTGGTTCAATCTTTCCTTCTTCATACAAGACTTGCAACAACTTCATTCTTCTCAGAAGAGAAGCATCTCTTCGAGCATTACAATACTCGCAATCTATGAAATATCGACACTTGAAGTCATCTTCGTTAAACTCTAAGGCTTGTTCAATCTCCTCATCCTCTGTCAAAGGTTTAGGGAATATCGTGAAGTTATCCTTCGCTCTGATAACGAGCAATCCTTCACGAATCACAAACAAGGCAATCACCAACTATACTCAAGAAAATTAGGAGGTTGTTGCAATCACTTGCGACAAAAGAAAAGATCATGTCATACCTGAGCAACGGAGAAGAAAGACCAGATTGTGGGTTGTTCAAGCACTTCATTAGAAAGATAGAAAGCGAGCACAGGACCTGATAAAAAGAGCAATAACCCTTGTAATAGCATTCCCTTTTGTTCATACATTGCAATAAAAGGTGCAAAGATGAAAAATCCGTGTAAAGAGGCACCAACAGCGAAATAACTGGGGTCAGCTAAAGGGATTGCCCAGCCTAAATGTCTCATGCCAGCTCGTTTGAAAGTGCAAAAATATTTTCCTCGAAGCCATTCCGTAGAAGGATTTCTTCTTAAGTCAAGTGTATTCATTGATGGAAGAAAGGAGAAATAATAACGAAGTAAGAGTAATACTCCAGCAATGAGAGAAAGTCTCTTAATGATCTTATATCTCTCTGAGAATATGTGACACACGGTTATGCAAAGAAAAAGTGAAAAGGGACAGGTTTACCTTTAAACTTGCAATTTCTTGTCAAAGAAGCATTAATGACATGACAAAAATAAGGTTGAAAACAAATATGAACAAAACCTAACATTGTTAACAACTTGTTTTCAAACGAATCACAACCATATTGTTCCCCATAGAACTTCATAGCATTTGAACCACCACAGAATCCATCCGCGCTTGATTTGAGTTCAGGTGCAACATAGATATATTGAACTGCTTGCAATACTTCTAAAGAAAAGAAGAAAAACAATCCAAAAGCTAAATCAAAATTATTTGTTCGATCATAAACCCAATACGTTGCAAAAAATCCAACAGCAGCAAAAGCCATACAAGCTTCACCACTGAAAGGAATTCTATCCATTATAAATACCTCTAGAAGTTCCTCGAACAAATGTAAGCTTACAGAAAAGGATTTATGCGCTTAACCGATAATAAATCGGTACATTACCGACAACATTTCGAAGCAGTGTCGGTATCGAGAAACGGTAAGAATGCGAAACGGTCGGAGAAGAGATTTGGACAGTGTTTACGGACAATATAAAGCTCATTAACTTAACTAAAATTCTTGAGTACGACAAAAACTTTACGCCCGAGTGTATTTTTTAAAAAATGGGATCTGCAGCTTCAATTTCAGATACTGATCGTACAAAAGCCGCGGAATTAATTAAAATTGTGAATGAACAAACTGGTGATGCACGAACAAATGCATTAGAAAAACTTTTTGAAATGGCGAAAGAAGATTCTGCCAAATTAGCACTTTGTCAAACAAGTACAGGATTACCACAAGTATTATTAAAAACATTAAAACAAAGGGATGATACTTATGCTGCCTCATGGGCAGTCTCTGTTGTTGCTCGTTTATCCGCTTCCGTCCATGAAAATAAAGAATATTTATGTAATCCAGAATTAGGGGTTGCTCAAGAAATGGTTCGTTTATTAAGTTTATCTAATTGTAAAGATAATTCTTATGTTTTCTTTGGTAATTGTATTCTTAATCCTGCTACTGTACCTTTCTTACTCTCAGAGAAACTTGGCCTCGTTCAAGTCGCTAAAAATGATATTGAAGTATCACCTGATTATAAATTTCCTTTTACCTTTTTTGCTAATGCTGTAACGATTATGAGTAATGATTATGCTGCTTATTTTATTCGCTTATATGTTCATGATATTATTACGAGACGATTAATCTCGGCGGGACCTGATCCAACAAAATGGGCTGATCGTAACACTGGTTCAATTTATCGTTCTTTAGGATTTGTTACCTCTTTTTCTACTTTGCCTGATGGCAGAGAAGCGATCCGTAATATGGATCGTAAGGATTTCTTTCTTTCCTTCATTCAAACGAAAGAAAAAGAACGTATGCAAGCTGCGATCATTATTTCCAACCTTTATGGAAGAGATGAAGGTGATACTACCACTAAGTCATTATTGCAAACCTATGAGAATGTATTGCAACTTCTTGTTAACCTGTTAGCTGCTATTTTAGATTATAACTCTGATTCCAAAGAAGTTGCTGAATACAAGAATATGGGTTTAGCATTCGGTGTAACAAAGATGAGAGATGCTTCATCAACCTTAAAATGTTTATCCATCTCTGATGGTAATAAAGAGTTGATGCTTAAACATCCCAGTTTAATTGTCTATGTGATGAGAGCTATCCAATTATTTATTGATAATAAAGGTGAATGTGGTGCCATTTATCAAGGTTTTCAATCATATGCTGGTGGCGGAGGAAAAGATTTTGAATCCATTGAAAATTTCCTTGAATTATTACTGCAATTATCTTTCTATTATGAGGATGATACGAGATTACAAAGAGAGTTTAATATTCCATCTTATCAGATGGTCACAAGAGTAAAAGCTATTTTAGATCTTCCATCAGATCGGAAATTACCTTTCCAGGCCAGACAGTTTGCTTTGCAATTACTGAAGCGCCTTGATCCTAAATCAATGCCTGCTCCAAAGGATGAGGTTAAGGCAACGAAGATTATTCAGTCACCTTCGCTACCTACTGTCGCTGTAGGTGGCGGCGGAGGGAGTAGCGGGCCAGGCCAACATATTATGCTTTCTTATGCATGGGGTGCGAACAAATCCTATGTTGCCGAGCTTGGTAAGAAACTCAGACAAATGGGTTATGATGTCTGGAGAGATGAAGAGGGATCATCACTCGTTCCTCCGATGTCAGGTGACATCGTGGAGACAATGGCTGAAGCGATTCAACACAGCTATATGGTTGTGATTTGTGTCTCTAGACAGTACAAAGACAGTACAAACTGTCGCGCAGAGGCAAAATATGCCCGTGCGAGACAACAATCACATGATTTGAAGATCTGTTATGTGATGATGGATCAGAAGTATACAACGGTGTCAGCACCAACAGTCGTTGATGGTTGGTTAGGATTTATGGTGGGTACAGAGTTATGGTATCCAATGTGGGATGGATCGCAGGTTGATAGTGCTGCACAATCGATTGCTGGTCAAGCAAGGAATAATGCTAAATTAGGAGGTGGAGGTGGAGTATCAAGTAATTACAACACTTCCAATCAAAAATCAGAATCTGCCAACTCACCTCCACCAAAGGCTGGTGCCATTGATTATAATGTGGCTTGGGAATGTGTTACTGATCCAAAAAAGGCAACCGATGCTGATCAATTGAAAGGGCTTTTGGACGAGCTTGGATTATCTGCACCAGATGAGCTTCAACTTTTGGAAGCAAGTCAACTCGAACAAATTGCATCTTTATTGAAAGCTATTCCTCAAAAGAAGTTCAAAGGAGCTGTAGGGATTTAAAAGGAGGAAGAAATCTATATAAAGTAATGTTATAAGGTATTAGTATCGATGAAACATCGAGTTTCTTTTTTCTCTTTGCTTTGTTATTCGCTTTGTTTCTTCATCGATTAACCCCAGAAAAAGGTTAGATCTGAATTGATTGAATATGGGCAGTAGACTCTTCTCATTATCCATTATTCATAGTCGATAGAGTGAAGATGAGTCTACTGTTCAATTTTTTTCGGGTTCTTTTGTTTTTCTTATAAATAAGAATATTAATATTGAATGATTTACTTCTTCTTTTTTCTTAATGTAGTAGATGGTTTTTCAGAAATATTTAAAGATAATTAAACTCCCCAATATCACCCTTTCAAACAAAGGTCAAACCATGATTAAGGAAGGATGCCTCGAGCTCTTGCGAGGTAAATTTAAGAGAAGGATTGATTCTATGCGATGTTGTTGCTTGTGAATCTTCCTGATGTTATTATCAAACATCTCCAATCCTTCCTCTCCAATGATGATATTCATTACTTCCTAAACTGCAATAAACTACATTTTAGTTCCTTGAAAGAAGAAACGATCTATTTCTCTTTGAATAAGGAGAAAAGTCGAGAATATGTGGAAGATGAAAGATTTCGAGAGATGATATTAAGCAAGGTGAAGGATGGGAGTAAGCAGATTGGATTGATATTTGATCATAAGTATAAAGTACCGGATATATTTGATATTGTCGCTCAGAAGATCGACTTTGGCGGCATCGAATTCGGTGAATCTTACCCTCACTTACTTAAGAATGTAGCTTCACAGTCTTATTATTTGCCAACTGAGGTCAATGAGATCCCTTTTCTGCCTATCTTACAAGATCTTCAACTTTACAAGTGTAGTAATATTCGAGATTTTTCGAGTTTGTCTCATTTGAGGAAGCTACAACTGGAAGAGGCATCTCAACTCACTGATCTCACATCATTGCTAAACATACCTGATTTAACATTTATAGATTGTCCAAATATTCAAAATTTCTCTATACTTAGTAGTAAAAGACAACAATTTCTCTCTATCTACGAATCTACCCTAACAGATGTCTCTTTTCTCCGTAATATGTTAAAAGTTGACCTTTGTTTCCTCGATCTACTCGTCGATGTTTCACCTCTACATGGCGTTAAGGATCTCTCCCTCTTTAGTTGCTTTAATATTCGAGATATTTCCAGCTTGGGAAATCATTATCGATTAAAGATTCGTTGTTGTCAATCCATTCAACGAGGCTATGAATGTTTTAGAACTGTTCGTCATGCAGAAATATTACAATCAGAAGTACCTGATTTAATTTTTTTTCAAGAATTAAAACGTCTCGAAATAAATTTTCTTAATTCAATGGAAAGTCAATTATATTTATTGAAAGATATTCCTGAACTCATTTTCCTGACAGATTCTATGGACAGGAAAGAGGTTTATGATATATCATCTTAGAAATATCATGAATGAAGGCAAAACATCAATCTTTCATCATTTACAATCTCTTCATCTTAGAAGTTGCTCGATTGAACATGTGAATGGATTAGGAGATATTCCAACTGTTATTTTAGTGAGATGTTTATCGCTGCATGACATCAGTGGTCTCGGAAGAAACAGATGTGTGGAGTTAAAATATTGCCCAATGATCCGTAACGTAAGCAGTCTAGCAACTGTTCCAATTGTGACTGTAATTGGAAGGAACTGGAAAGAAAGAATCGATTTTAGTTGCCTCTCATTAGTTCCACGATTGAAAATAATTGAATAAATTCCAACGAAGATGATGCATCACAAGTGGCCTTCGAAAGATGTCGAATTATAGTCATAGTGAAGGTTTCTACTAGGTTAAAAAGTGAAGCAAAATATTTATACGTTCCTTCTTGCTCTTCCTTGTGGACTTCAGATTTTCCTATCTGTATTATTATTTTTTGCTACATTTTGTGGGTAATATTCGAATACCGACCGAAAATATGTTAGGCAAATATTTCCTTTTTTGCATCATCTTCTACACAAGATGAAATTGCCAAGAATGTACCAAGAAAGGCTATTTCAAAAGAATAAGGATTGTCGTCAGTACTGATTATTTCGGTAAGAATTAGAATATGTACAACGAGATTTGATAAGAGGACAAGGGATTAAATTAAATTAGGTATGAAAGAAATATTATACAGATAGCTCAAATCATACTTCACATAACTTGCTATTATTGCCGTGGTTGCTGTGGTGGTGTAAGTTTATTCTACTGAAATACGAAAGAAATAAACAGTGTCAAAGAGAGGCTTTTTAGAAGGATTGAACAGAGAGGGTTGATGAAGTGCAGGTATCTTCCGCAACAACATCACTTGGACATTGTCTTTGAGTTGTTGGAGCTCCATTTTTCTGATCCCAGCAGGTATATGCCCCGGATAAGTACTTGCCTGAAACACACTGAAGAGCAACATAAGCAGCGCCGCCAAAGTCCTCGCGAAGGTTAGCGGCAGAAATAGTTGATCCAACTGCATTAGTGACCGATGCTGGAGTTCCAAAAGACTTTCCTAGGCTCAAGGTCTTGGAAAAATAATCATATTGAGATAATCCAGAACAAGTTCCGTGTTTGGTCCATTCATGTTCCCAGAAAGAAGTATAATCAGAACTCGTCTCCTCATCTTGAACATTAGGCCAGTGTTCAACCATGTCATCCCATCCAATGGCAGTTGGGACAGAGGAGTTATATGCCTCGGTAGTACATGATTGAGGATATCCACCAGTGGAGTATTGTGGCCAAAGTCCGTGGATGGTAAAATATTTTCCCCAATAGTCCTGAGGATCCTTACAACCAGGGTAGCTTGTACCATAGCAGGACTCTGGTTCCCAAAAATAAGCAAGGACAAAGATATCTCCAGTCATCGTTGTGGCCGTTGCCGAAACTTGAGAGAGGAAACACACAAAAAAAAATAAATAAATAAATAAAATAACTCACTTAACAACAAAAAAAATCAATTAAACAACTTACCAAGGCAAGTCAAAACGAGAACAATAACCGCAGGAACAAAGCTGATCATGATTTCCTTGTGATGTAAATGTATAGATACCAACTTAACAGCACGGAATCACTGAATCTATATAATTGATGTCTCTTGTCTCTCTACCCATAACTCTAACCTCGTCTTCACTAACGAGAGTCTGAACGTTCTTCTGGTTCTCTTGTTATAAGAGATTGTCTATCTTAGAGTCTAGAGAGGATATCATATCATTATTATTCTAATAATAATTTGTAGTGAAGCTTGTTGCGGATATTTTCTAAGTCTTTTAAGTGATGGGGAATAAGTTTTCAGTGAAAAGAAAAGAGAAGGTGGTTGAAGAAAAGAGAGATGAACGATCTCTGGCACCAAAGTTGGAGAAAGAGTTTTCCAATCACGAGGAGAGTGAAAATCTTGATATTCCACAAAAGAAACGTCTTTTAGAACATTTGAATTCAATTCCATTTGGTCCACAAAGTCAAGGTCATGTTTCTTATATTCGATTAATTCATAAATCATCTTTCATTGCTTATCCAATTGTTCAAAGATATCTTACTGATATCTTTGACCTTCTCACAACATTTAAAGTAACAGGAACAATATCTGATAATATTTACAGTAATTACTTCGCAGCAGGATTTATTCCCGAAGAGAATGAGGTCGTACCACCTAAAAAACTCATGTCCATCCTTGCAACAGCTGAAGCGATTGAAGGAGGAACACCAGAAGATGAATTACATGAATATGCCAAACCTCAAAAAATACAACAATTTCGATTAAATAGTAGTAAATATCGTAAAGAATTAGAATCAATATTATTTTGGAAAGATAATAATAGTGATGATTTTTGTAAATTATTTCCATTAACGAAATGTCCTTCTTTCACTTTCATCTCACATCGTTGGTCAGAAGGTGGGAAGGCATTAGGTAAACATAATGAACTAATATTATTTTTAGCATTAGCAAAGGAAGAATGGATATGGTTGGATTGTTGTTGTGTTCCACAAGATATTGAATCATTTCAACACGGTAATACAATGCAATTGATCTGGAATATTGATCAATATTTAAAATATTCTAAAAATATGGCAGCTTATTATTGTATTGATGGTATTGATGGTGAATTATATGATAAATTCTCTAAATGTAGTTTAGGTTTATTATATTTATATCATTTATTATATCCTAAGAAATATTCAAAATCATTAAAACAATATATATTAAATGAAAATTTGAATAATTCTTCACGTTTATGGTGTAGTTTAGAAAGAAGATTTGGTAAGAAGATTTTATTATCATCGGAAGAATATGATAGTCAAAGACTTCGTGCTCAATTCATCAAAGAAACGAATAATAACAGTGGAAATGATGAACTCGATGAAATTGATCCGTCAGAATCTTTTTCATCGTCAAAATCTTCTACTTCCCGTCTTACTGACCTCCGAAACACTGGAAAAGGAACAAAATCAACAATCACCAACAGAACAATCAACTATAACAGTGAGGAGGAGAAGGATAATGACAGTTCTTACGATGCTTTAAATAATTATGAAATTGCAATCAATCGTTTAGATAAATTACATGCTAAATATCACTTTAGCTTAGATTGTTTTGATAGTAATGATATTGAACCTGTAACAACCCTTCTTTATCAACATCATACAATCCCTTTCTTTATTCAAGATCTTTGGCCAAAATATTTGAATAAACAAGATGAAAGTCGTTATGGTATTCTTCTACCTGATGTTTTCCCATCCAAGAAGAATCTCTATGGTTGGTATTATTATAATGCTGCGATAGATGGATTATCTAAAGGAGAACAAGAGAAATTCTTTTTTAATTGTGACTGGCCGAAATGTCCAAACAACGAGATGAAAGGTATTCGATTACAACTTCATCTATCATGTTTAAAGAAGCATGTAAAGTATGGGAAAGAGTTGGTGTATTGTTATCATCCTAGTGAAAAGCCTGTTCTACAAATAGCTTTAGATAGTGCACATGGATTTGGTGGACCTTGCATACTCTGTATGTAAGATGAAATGTATTTTGAAAATGTTTTTATAATTAATATCATGAAAGAAAATATAGTTTAGAATAGAATGAGAATTGTTTCAGAACGAATGATAATATGGGGAAATTTCCCATAACAATCTTGCAATTGTGGCTTTAGCGAAATAATCCGAATTATAAGAGCACAATATAGTTTCTTCTGTGGAATATAGAGATTTCAAACTGGACGACCAACGATCAAGTCAAAATAACAGATAAAGCTTTAACAGGCCAAAAAAACTATTTACCGATATTTACCGACACAAAAACTCAGTACAAGTCATGTTGCTCCGCTGCCTTCCTGATGCTATTATCAAACATTTACTCCAATCCTTCCTCTCAAATGATGATATTCATTACTTCCTCAACTCCAATAAACTGCATTTTAGCTCCTTGAAAGAAGAAACGATCTATTTCTCTTTGAATAGACAGAAAAGTCTAGAGTATGTGGAAGATGTAAGATTTCGAGAGATGATATTGAGTAAGGTGAAGGATGCAAGGAAGCAGATAGGATTGAAATTTGATAGGACGGATGAAATATTAGATATTGATCTTATCGCTCATAAGATCAACAACAACAACAACAACAACAACAACAACAACAACAACAACAACAACAACAAC
>VFQN01006201.1_pt1 | contig 13903 bp, 19 predicted proteins | sample 3512371 | NCBI WGS metagenome assembly VFQN01 (sample SAMN10412370, study PRJNA504923) | tailings metagenome | isolation source: Replicate 2 from Balatoc abandoned mine | place: Philippines: Itogon, Benguet | collected 2017-08-28
AGCAGCCCAAGCAGAAGCAGGCGACTATGGTAGTGGTGACTACAGTGCTGGCGACTACGGAGGTGATGTAGAAGGGGCAGCCGAAGCTGGTAGCTCTCACGCAGAAGCCAAAAAGATGGGGCAAGACCAGATACAATTGCTGAAGGACATCAAGGATGAAATCAAGGCATTGAGCGGCACTCAAAAGCTGGTAGGAATGGCTCTCAGCAGTGGCCTTCAGGATGTAAAAGGCGCTGTAGGGGGCGTTCAAAGTGCCGTCAATGAAGTGAAAGACGCCGTGAATGCAGGCAAGCAGAGTGGACGTTGGGATGCCTTATTAGGGTCTATTAGTGCATTTGGTAAGAAGTAGGTATATTTGAACATTACGGCCGCAAGGGCAGACCGTGTATTTTAAGTACATTATGCATAAGTATCTCACTATCTCAGTTCCGAAGTACGTAAAGAAGTTTGTAGAGTATGAATATCCTCCCGGAGAGGATGGCTGGAGTCAGGTCAAAAAAAACAGTTGGCTGGGTGAAATGATTGACGGGGTGAGCTTCGAGCTGCCCAATACAGTCGTGTATCCTCGACAGGAAGGTACGACTATCAGACTTCGGTACTTCTGTCGGAATAAGATATGGGACGTGCCTCCTTTCAAAATTGTCAGCTTGAAAAAACAGTTGGATGAAACGTTCCGTTCGGCGCTCATCAGGGAGGTAAGAAGGCTGCATTTTGAGCTGCAAAGTGACTATACGCCGCTGATCGAAAAGGTACTGCGGGATTGGGGAATCGAACGTGATGTGGATGTGGACTTCGAGACAATCCGCAAAATGTACCGCGACAACATCAAAAAAGTGGCCGAAAATCGACAAAAATATATGCGTGAAAAGTCCGGCTGTAGCTAAAAAAGTCCGGCTCAGACTAAATATGTCCGGTGGTTGACAAAAAAGTCCGGAAATCAGAACCTCAAAAATGGCGTTTGTGCGCTGTTTTTGAGGTTTTTGTTTTTGGGATAGAGGCAAACTACCTCGACTTTTTGTCCTTTTGGCAGTGCCTTGGGGCCGCTACATTTGGGTTATGTACGTCACAAAATCAAATATTGGTGCGGTAGAGCAGAGTCCTAATGTGGGGTATGTCACACATCTCTTGTTGATAGATGTCGATGATGTGTTGGGATTGATGGACCCGGTACGATTTCCTAATCCACAAAACATAATTCCTTACGGTGGAATCATGGTGAAGCCTGCTACCACCGTCACTCAACTTGTGTTTGGGGATCGTAGCTGTACGTTCCAAGAAAACTCTAGCGAAAATGTGGACGGTATAGCCTACAACGTCACAATTGATACCATACTCCCACGTGGAGGAATACAGCTTAACACTTGGCTTAACATCGCTCTACAAAAGCGTTATGTAGCGCTGGTGAGAGATGCTAATGCCCAATGCTACCTCATTGGGGAACCAGGAGCGGGAGTACGCCTAACCAGCGCACATGCTTTGGGTACAGCAGATGCTACACGTCTTGGTATCACCGCTCGCGCTTGGCATTCGTGTTGGAGAGTAGCGGGCATAGAGTTGGCTTTGCTTTTTCCAGATGCTGAATTTGATTACAGTTTTGACTTGAGTTTCACGGCTTAAAATAGAAGACAATGACATTAAACGATTTAAAAGCGTGGATTGATACCAATTTGACCAGCAATATACTACGCAGTAATACGGCGCAAGTGGTGAGAAGTGTACTAAAAAAAGTAGCGGAGGAGGTATATACTAAAGTGGATTCTGCTGCTCTTTTTTCGCCTAACCCTACCACTGGAAAACTCCCCAAGAAAAATAGCACAGGTGGATTTGACGATAGTATCATTTCTGAAGCTTCGGGATCGGCAACAGTTAGTGGCAATCTCAATGTGACGGGGGTTATTAATGGCATTCAGTTTTCAAAGGACATGGGGAATGCTTTTGGTAGTACGACTTATCTGAAGATAGCGAAACTCCGGGAGTTTGAAAGTAGTGCAAACTATGATAATATCATTGTAGATCTTGTCATCACACGTTTATGGGCTGCTGACCATTTGCTTATCAGTCGATACATTCTAGCGAATCGAGGCTCTACCTCAGCTACAAATAAATACAAATGGTACATCACTGGCGGAAAAGGCCCGCTTGCTGATAACATAGTCGCCGGAATTTTGTGCGTGAAAAATACCACCACTGGAGAGGTGGATATCTATATAAAGGTAAGCCCTACCTATAATCTCGTGCGTTTCAATGTGATTTCGGCCAACAATATCACCTTTTATCCCAGTGAGGCCACTACTACTACAGCTCCTTCAGGAACCGTAGAGTTTGACTCTACTCAATTCAACACGTATCCCCCCATGATGTATTTGGACAATTCGGGAAACCTCAAATTAAAAGGCACATTAACTCAATCCGTAACAAGCTGGTAAAATGAATATTGAACTCAATGAAAAACTTTTCAAGCTCCTTTATGACAGCATGACCGAGGAGCAACGTGCCGAAGCAATCACCGCTCTAGGCTTCGGACAAGATATCGCATTTGAAGTCTCTATTAAAGGGACTGTATCTCGTGGCGTGACTACCCATGAGTTTTATACCTCTAAGCTCATTACGAAGCAAATTACCATGATAGAAGGTTTGCCAGCCGAAAATATATTGGTAATAGAAGGCGAGCGACAATTGATGCCCATTCGTGAGGCAGATATCCAAGCGGCTATGGGCATGATAATGGTCGCCGCTGGAGGATGAGTGCGCTACCGTCACCAGTAACCAAGCATTTGCTGGATGCACCTAAAACCGATTGGTATGTACTGGTGGAGGATTTTTTCTACGTACCAGCAGGCTATATTTCAGACGGCTGCTCAGTCCCGATGTGGATGTGGTGGCTATTCCCTCCGCTTGGTCCCTATTTCGTTCCTGGTCTGATTCACGATTATCTTTATGAGACCAAGCTATACAGTCGAGACTACGCCGATTGGTTGTTTTGGAATCTACTTGACGCTTATGCTCCCCACACGCCTTACCGAAATTACATGAGGTATATAGCTGTCCGCATCTTTGGAAAGTGGTGGTGGAAAAATGCGCGGTATGTGGATGTCAATAACTATAAAGAGACTACTTAACGGCTTTTTTGTGTCCTTTTGACTCTTATGGAAGGCGGCTAAACTTGTGTTCTAAATTCAAAAAAGAACGGCTGACTGAAAATGGGAGCAGAAAATGGAATGAGGATATGTCATCTGGAGCCGGGAAACATAGGGGCGCTGGTGCAGAAGGTATTGGCACGAGAAAAGAATCCATCGATGATGATGGACCAGCTTCCCTCTATGTTTGCGAAAATAGCCCAATCTAGCGGGCTATCAAAAGGCTACAACGACTACTTTACTTGGCGGTATTCTTCTGACAAAAGTGTGCTGGTACTACCAGTAATGGGTGAAATGACGCCCTACTCGACATGGTATAGCCTTGGTGCCGATTTCTACGAAAAAGCACTGATGAGTGCCCAACAAGACTCAGAGTATGTAGGGGCAGTGCTGTGGATTGATTCGGGCGGTGGCATGGCCGATGGCTGTGCTAAGTTTGCTTCAGCTATCACCGAATTCAAGAAAGTAAAGCCTATCCTATCGCAATTTTCGTACTGCGCTAGTGCCGCTTACTATGCCGCTTCACAATGTGATGAAGCTTGGATTGAAGACCAGGCACCAAGTATGGTAGGAAGTATCGGAACGCTGGGCTTTTTGGTGAGCTATGCCAAGCAGCTTGAGCAAGAAGGTATCGATGTACGGGTGAAACGGGCTACCAAAAGTTACGATAAAGCTTCTTTGAATCCCTATGAAGAGCTACCGGCAGATGATAGCCCAGAGATGAAGGAATATCAGGCATTGCTTGATGCCTGCCAGAAGGAGTTTGAGGGCGCCGTAAAACGTGGCCGGGCTGGTAAGCTCAAAAGTGACGAAGTATTTACGGGCAAAATGTACGGAGCCAATGATGCGCTGCGTCTGGGATTGGTAGATAAAAAGGGCAGTTTGTCGGGTGCCGTAAAACGGGTAATTCAACTCAGTAAATCTTAATTTTTTAAAATAAATGAGCAAAAACAGATTGAGCGTAAAGGACTGGGTTCTGAGCGTTTTTGGAGGTTCGCACAAGAAGATATCGGAGTCGATGTCGGCTGAGGAGTTCAACACTTTTGTGAGCGAAGCGGGAGCTCTACGACCTCGTTCGGACACGGCGTCGGAAGCAGACGAGGAAGAAGCCGAAGAAGAAGAAGAAAGCGAGGCATCGGGCGGTAGCGAAACCCCTGATCCCAAAGCTGAAGCTACCACCAAAACGCTGAAGCTATCGGAGTATAATACGCTGATAAAGCAAAAAGACGATGCAGAAGCAAAGGTAAAGCAGCTTCAGGAAAGCGAAAAAAAGCTACAAAGCCAGCTTGAGCAAAAAGAAAGCTACATCAAAAAGCTAAAGCAAAGCCTGAATCCAAATGGGGAAAAAGACCTCAACAACGGCGATACAGAACCCGTATTGACGCAAGCCGATAAAGAGGCTCGTCAGTCGTGGTCGGAGCGTGGAGACGACAAATAACCTTTCATTTTAAATTTTATAAAAAGCGATGAGTGTAGTATTAACGCAGTTGGATGCCAGCCTACAGAACCGAAAGGCGAAAGGTGTGGGGTTGATGAAGAAAAAGCTGACGGCAGGTTGGGGACGTCTGCAAAAGTTTCGCCGCTTACGAGTAACGGACCGAATTGTACTGGGGTCGCTGGTAGCTGAAAGTATGACTCAGCCGGGGGCAAAAGGTACTTTCAATGCCAAAGACCATGTAATCAAAGTTGAGGCGCGTATTGCGGTCGTAAAACCGGCCAAGATCGATATGCTGATTACGGAGCAGAAGCGTTTGGCGTTGGAAGCGACGTACTTTGCGGAGGTAGAAGGTACCAATGGTCGGGATCCTAACAATTTCTTTTTGGCGGATCATATCTACGAAACCATTATCGAAATGGCCGGCGTAGATACCATGCAGGGTGTATGGCGTGGTGTGCTTAACTCTAGCGGTAGCACTGCCAAGGACGTAGTAAACGGCCTCGTAAAGCTGGTGGATAACGACATCCTGAGCGACGATATTCCAGATACTTTGGTATTGACTCACAGCGGGTCTGGATTTTATTTGGAAGAAGACAATATCATCGCTGAGTTTAAAAACTTGGTGAAGAAGTTCAGAACCAAGCTGCCAGCGTATGCCTATGGCCCGGCTACTTTGTTTTGTGCGCCTGAACGTTTGAGCGAGTATCAGTTTGCGCTTGAGGCACTGAACGGCGAAAAAATGACGTACAATAAGTTTGAGCAAGCGGTGCTGTATTTTGCCAAAAATATCGTGATTGAACCGGTGATTGAATTGGCGGGTACTGACTTCTTGATGATTACGCCCGACGACAACCTTGTGTACCTTACCGACCGTTCGGGAGAGAAAACCAATCTTGATACTGATTACCAAAAACGTGATCGTTCGATAGCACTCGTAGCTGATTGGTGGTATGCTCCTAACTATGTACGTGCTGACTTAATCGTAACAAACGACCTGAGAGCAAGGCCAACGGAAGCGGAAGAATAAGATAGTGCGCATCTAAAGAGACATTTGAAACAGAAAAAACAACACTCTGAGTAGGCAAGGATGGACTTGCCTACTCTATCACAAAAAAACAGCAGTATAATGAAAAATTTAGTGAAGTATTTGGTATGTGCAATGCTGGCCGTAGTAGCGGTGCATTTGATGGGTTTGTTTGCAGCAGACACAGACGTAGTGACGGCGGCTTTTGTGAGTTTTGTGGGGCTAGGCAATATCGCTGAGCAGTTGCCAAACCCTCCCGGTGTACGTCGTGTAGGGGTGATTGCGGTAGCGGATTTGGATGCTGATACGATTGACTGGCCGATGCTTAGTGAAATAAGCGCCGACATGGAAGTAACTACGGCTCTGCCAGTAGCGGTGGGGAAAACGGTAGCGATCATTGAGCCTGCCGACAACAGCTGTGAGATTACGACTGAAAGCCAAGGAATGCGCTACTATCAATCTTACAAAAACGGGATTGTGTTTGACGTGGCTGGCTGGAGTAAAGAGCAGAAAAAAGAGCTGAAGAAGTTTGTGAATACTGGCTGTATCTTTTTTGCGGAGACTCACGACGGGATGATTCAGGTGGTAGGGTCTAAGCTCAATCCGATTGTATTGGCGCAAAAAGCGGCGACGGGTAAAAAAGGTGGTGACAAACGAGGCTATAGCTTTACGGGAGATAATGACTCCTTTATGTTTGAGCCGCCCATCTATCCCGCAACGCTGACCCTGCCGGGGATGAGTGCTTCTTAATTTTTTTTGTTCACTTTTTTTTAGTTCGATACGACAATGCCTAAGTATAAACTGACAGATGCTACAAAAAAAGATAGCATCAAATTTAACCTTGGACTGGCTTCGGTAGTGATCACCAAGGATGGTACGGAAGTGAAGGATGAATTTGTAAAAAGCATCCAACGTGACTATCCGGGGTGGATTGAACCAGTAGAAACGCCAACGAAAAAGGCGGAGGTAGCAGCTAAGTAACTTATTCGGGCTGTAGGCAATATGCCGTAAGCTGTGGGCGATTGCTTGCAGCTTATTGCTTATGGCTTACAGCCTTCAATTTATCCAAAAACACAAAAAACATGAATGCTCTAAAAGCTAAAATCAAACTTAGCGATGCACAACGCTCGCTGGATGCTGGTATCATCAAACAAGAGGAGTTTGACGAAATCAAAGCAGGGGTAGCCAAAATATTGGGCTTGGAAACAGAAAGCGAACCCGAAACTAAAGTGGTGACTATGCCTCCTAAGAAAGAACCTGCTCCTAAAAAAGAGCCTGCTCCTAAAAAAGAAAGCTCTAAAAAGGAGATAGAAGCCCCCCAAGCTGCACCAGTGGCCGCATCTGAAGCTCAAACTGGCGAAAATAACGGAGCGGGGGAGTAAGTATCCCGACAGGCATCAAACTAAGTGCGGTAGAGTATCGGATAGCGTTTGCAAGGGTGTGTCGAGAAATCGACACCTATAACCGAGAAGCAGCTACCCGTGCCGAGCAGCTCCGTAAACTTCCCGATAACCAACCGGCCAAAAGGGAGGTAGATGAGGTGCTGTATTGGGATGAGCTCTACCGCGCAGCTTTGCAAAAGAGGAAGTATCTGGAGGAGCATGAAGCACTGCCAGAGGAGACCCCTACCAAGGGCTTTCGAGGTAAAATAGTGATACCTGTGTCGGGATTGGAGCTAGCGGATACAATCCGAAACTTAGCAAAAAATGTAAGTGTCTGGAAAAAACGACTTGGCCAAGAGCGATATCCAGAAGCAAGAGAAAAATATGCGATGTATTTGGAGCTGCTGAAGGAGGCACGAAATAACGCTACAGCAGCCCGGGCAAAACAAATCAAAGATAGCAATGCTGATATCGAATGAAACGCAGGCGAGGGAGATTTTGTCAAGTCTGAGAAAAGACTATGATTTTGAGACGCTAAAACCTTTTTTTAGTGAAGCTGAAGAAGGCTTACTAACGGAGCTGATCAGCGCCGAGCAAGTAGAAAAGTTGGGTGAAAATGGCCTTTCTGACAAGCTAACTAAGTTGCAGAACATGGCCAAGAGTGTGGTTGTGTGGAGTGGCTATTTGGATGCTTTTGTGAGTCTGACTTACAATATCTCCAAAACGGGGATCAATCGGGCGATTCCGAAGGAGACAGAAGTGCTTCGACGCTGGGAGGTAGATGCTATCTTGGAGGATGCCGCCAAAAAAGTGGACCGGGGAATAGAACGAATGATGGCCTTTCTGGAGGCTAATCCGGGGGATTTTGAGGAGTGGAGTGAATCAGAACAATACAAGGCAAACTATGCCTATTTTATCCCTACGCCACGGGTATTGGCAGCGGCCTTGCCTGAAGTGAAAAGCACTTACCGATTGTTTTTGGTGCTTAAAAATTACTTTCCACGGGTGGAGCGCAATACGGTCAAAGTGATAATGGGACCCCTGTACGAAGAGCTTCAGGCAAAGATGAAAGAGGCGACGGCGCTTTCTGAACAAGAAAAGGCGGTGCTAGTGTATGCTCGTGAATACATAGCTGCTACTACGATGGTAGATGCTATCCCTTTTTTAAGGGTACATTTTGCGGCAGATGGTATTCGATTGTTGCAAACGCTTAATAACTTACACGACCAAACGGCCGTAAATCCAGAGGATCTGGAGAAGCTACGTGCCGAGCTGCGTAAACGGGCTGAACAAGCCCGCGACGAGCTGCGGAAGTACCTTAATGCTACTGCCAGTGAGACAGTGCTGACTACTTATTTTAATTCAAGCAACTACATAGCTCCTTCGGCGCGAACCTGGTCAATGCCTGATAATGCGGATCGAAAAAGCTTTAGATTGTAACCCATGAGAAAAATCAAGATTAACGAAACTGGAATGACTGGCTTTTTGCCAGAAGGGTATCATGAACTATCGTCAAGTTCACAAATACAACTGCTTAAGTTAGCTTATTCTAATCCGAGAAGTTGGGAAGTAAAAGTAGATATTTGGCAGCGCCTAATGCAGGGCCCTAAAGAATTGAAAGAAATACTCAAGCGGCCGGAGAATCGGGATGAATTGTGGCGACTCATGGGCTTTCTGGATTGGGTATGGGTAGGGCCTAAGGTATTGCCTATTCGGTATTTTAAGATTCGTGGTAAAAAGTACAGTTTGCCTAACCAAGATTTGTCGTGGATTACGGTGGGGGAGTTTATCGTAGCAACGGCACACTTGATTGGTTTTAGTACGGCCAAGGATGAAGCTGAAGCCCGAAAATCGCTGGGGAGCTTCTTGGCGACCATATGCCGACCCAAACCGGATGTGATGCAGCAGCTCCGTAGAAATAAAGCGCAATGGAATGGAGACCCACGGGAGGAATACAATACGTACAGGTGTGAACGGCGACAAGAGCTGTTTGGCCGAGTGGAGGAATCCACGGCCATTGGGATAATGCAGTGGTGGAACCATACAGTGACTCACCTACTGAAGCTGCATGGACTCCTAGACGAGAAGAGTGATGAAGTAAGCGTGGTATCGCAAGGAGAGTTTGTGAGAGATTGGCAAAAAGATGTAGTCCTAATCGCCAAGAAACGGGTGATTGGGGAGACGATTGATAAAGTTTATAGCCGAGGGATTCATGAATTTTTTGGGTTTGTGAACGTTGAAAAAACACTTGGGCAGGAAGCTCAAAACGAGTCAGAGATGGAATAAAGTGTCCTTTTGGTAGCGGCAGGAAGTGGGCAATTTCGGTCAAAAATTAAGACCGATGAAAAAGCTAATTTGTTTTTTATTCCTGCTGATTAACCTCACAGGATATGCCCAAAAAAAGGCTACTAAAGCTCCCAAAGACACCACTGCCACGCGCCGGTGGGTACGTGAGTACTTACAGCAACAGCTGAAGCCCACTCAAACAAATATACCGCTAGTAGCAGTATGCAAAAGCGGGCTTGACTTACTTACAATCACTCCTTTAGAGAAGGGTTTGGAGTTTAGTTTTCAGGCAGTGGATGTGGTGTCGATTGACTGGAGCATTGCCCAAGGTGGCAAAGTCATCGCTAGCGGCAATACGGGGAAACTTACTTCTTCTAGGGTACACTTATCACAGTCGCTGGTACCGGGTACTTACGAACTTCAAATAAAGGCTACTAACTGCCAGAGCGATGAAGCCAAAGGCCGAAAGGGGTTTACGGTGGGAGCAAGTGCAGCTCCTGCCTCAAACACTACTTCTAAAACAGACGAAGGAGCAGCTCTACGGCTAGTACCGTTGAGAGATCCATTGTTGCCTTCGGCGGAGCTGACGGGTGAGCTTGAGCTACGCTATATCGAGAGCCGTCCGGATTTTTATCTTACTCCTACGATTACGGTGAAAGATGGGCTAGTGTTGCTCTCTGATGCAGGCGCAAGTCTACAGTCAGCAAACTATACTTTGAATGGATGGAGTGATCCGGAAGACTGCTCCAAACTGATAGATGAGCCGATTTTGCCTTATCGGAAATACCATCTTACCAAGTGGGGGGTAGAGAATCCTAATATCCAAGACTGGTGGAAAACAAAATGGGGAACGCCCAAAATAGCTGGCCAACGTAGTGAGGTGATATTTGTGGTGGTTCCGAAAAATGAGTCTTGGAATCCGGTGGGGCAGTGGGTGAACCCTATTGGCCGGCCGAAAGGTTTTTCGGATTTGCCTCCTTTTCGACTCACAACTCGCACCTACGGCTTTGAGTATGAGTTTAAGGATGAGACGGAGGCTCGCCAAGATGAACTCAGCATATCGTTTAATCGGAAAAGCCGACATTTGAAACTTTATGCCAATGGCTTAGAAGATTTTATTAGGAGTAGGGGGTACGATAGGGGTACACGGCGTCCGTTTGAGAATTTTACGGAGCAGGATTGTATTGATTTTGCGAATAGCTTGCCCATCGATCTGATCACGGCATTTGACTGGGAGCCGGGCGAGAGTACACGTTGGATTGTGAATTACGATGCAGCTGATTTTTCGAGGAATATGGGGCTGGTGATTCGGCGGCTAAGAGAAAGAGGTGCCCTGGCCTACAACTGGCTCGATGTGCCTTCTAAAAACCCTTCGAATGTAACGCTAGATGGTAGGCGCTTGAGTGTGTATGGCGACTATAAACAAGAACCTCCTAATCTCTATGAAGAAGCGTATAAGCGTATCGGTGAGATTCAAAAGCAAGATAATCCGTATGCGATTATCAATACGGGTTTTGGCTACAAGGTGTACGATAATGAGCTACTTGTCGAAGAGGTGACGGGGCGTAACAAATCGCCACAGAGGACATATCTGAAAGCCTTGGATGCCACTGAGCTGTGGTCTCGTCTATTTCCAGAGAAACCATTGGTGTATTTTACGTGGGCTTTTATGGAGTATGAAGGCATGATTGGATTTCCTCCGAACCATGTGGTCAATATCCCGGAGCATGGTGCCACGGCTCGCAGGACAGACAACAAACCCCTGTACCTGCCGGACTGGTTTCAGGATAATTTGACGCTTGGGCTGCTCAACGCAAAATATCTTTTTTACTGGAGTCCAGGACCCGTAGGCTGGAACCCGGCCAACACTTCACAATATAACGATGCTTATACTTTGGGCTTTTCGGTGTGGACGTTTGAGCAAGGCAAAGCACCTCTGACAGACAAGTTTTATATCGGCAAAGAGGCGATGGCCATTACGGCGGTGCAGGGGGCGGCCTATACATTTTCGCAGCTGGAGAAAGCGGCAGATGGCAAGAGGTATTCGATTGGGTACAAATACCAACGTGCGCTGAAGGATGGGACGCTACCTGAAGCAAAGCTCGTCAATAGGATTGATGATGGGAGCTGGTACACTAAATCATTGATGTATGAGCAGCCGTTTGGATTGGTGATCGAAAACCACGGGGAAAGATTCCTCTTATTTCAGGATGTATGGGCAAGACCGGGGCGCTGGACCGATTTTGAATTTGAGCTGGAGGGGCGTAGGTATATAGGACGTACGGAAGGGAATAGACTTTTTGTGGCCAAACTATGAAAACACGACTCCTTTGGGGGCTGGCAGGAATGCTCCTACTGGCGCTCCTTGTGAATGGGTTTTTGCTGTACCGCGAACGGCACCATGCTAAACAGCTAGAAAATCAAACCATAAATGCGCAGCAGACGTATGAAAAGGCTCAAAAAAAATTGGATAGTGTACGCACTCAGCGGGCTGGTAAGCCTCTTAGTCGTAGAGAACGTGAGGGCATCTTACGGGATTTTGCCAAGGGAATTGGGCATTGACACAGTTTGTATTTGTCACTCCGAAAAAGTGATTGATTCGTTGCTGAAGGTGGTGGAGGAATATCCGCACTTGAGAGAGGCTCATAAGGCCGCTCAAGTGTTGATTGTGGCAGAAGCACAGCTGAAGCAGGAGCAGCGAGAGAGGCTGCTGAAGTACCTGGGGCTGGAGCATTGGGACATGGACGATATTAGAAAAAAAATACGGCGATTGAAATGGGAACGAGTAAAGTATACAGCGGTGGGTTTGGTAGTGGGAACCATAGTGGGGAGTTACCTAATGTATCGCAATTTAAAGCGATGAAAATGAACAAGACTTTGGAATACAGCTTTGATGTGGGGGTGGCCTTGTTGGCAACAGTGCTTCAAGTACAGTGGCGTTTGCCGGTGTTTGATATGTATAGTGTGGGATTGAAACTAGCGGTATTTGCCGGTGCTGCTTCTTATGTATTCAAGGCCAAACGTGATGAGAAACTGAGCTTTCAGGATGCCATTTTTACGGCTTTTACGGGCTATACCTGCGGGGTGTATCTTGCACCGGCCATCGTAAAATACTACGGACTCGGAGAGCCTGAGTATGTAGGCGTGACGCACTATGCGGCCGGGGGAATGGGCATGTGGCTCATGAATATCGGCTGGGCGCTTATGAAAGGTGCCCATCAAGATGCTTGGCCAATGTTGAAAGCAAAAATCTTTGGAAAAAAAGGCAATGGTACAACAACTGACTCCTAACTTTTCGCTCGATGAGATGCTGAGAAGCCAAACCGCTTCTCGGTTGGGTTTCAATGAGCAGTATTCCCCTCCAAAGAGGGTGGTAGGCTCTCTGATAATGCTATGTGTCAACTTGCTACAGCCTATCCGGGACCTGTATGGTAAGGCAATTTTTGTGAGTTCGGGCTATCGATGTGAGCGGGTTAATGCGGCGGTGGGCGGTCAGTCACAGTCTCAACATCTGAAGGGGGAAGCGGCTGATTTGGATTGTGGAAGTAGGGAGGCTAATAAAGCTCTTTTTGAGCTGATTGTGGGATGGCAAAAGCAGGGTCTTATAGAGTTTGACCAGCTCATCAATGAGTATGACTCATGGATCCATATCAGCTATCGAAGGACTGGAAAGCAACGAAATCAAGTACTGAATATAAAATAGTAGGCTTTTTGATTTATACTAGCCTTACGAGGCTACTGAATCCATGCTGTGTTCCTCGGCCATATCTATCTGTTGTCCGGTCATCTTCTCTTTCAGCCATATAAAAGGAGACAGGATGATAATCAGGATGAAATACAATGAAACAACAAGCACTACTGAGGCTTTTTTCATTTTGGCAAAGGATACGGTATAATCTGTTAGACTAAAAAATCAGAAAAAAGTAACCCTAATCTGTTCTCAAAAAATACCTTTTTTAGCTTACAGTGGCCAGCACGGAGCTGGCCACTATTAATTAATGATTTCCTAATTTACCCTAAACTGTCAGGTTTTACCTCATTCTCCCAGAATGCTGCTACTTGAGTAATCATGGAATGAAGAGCCAATCTGCCTACTTTTTCTGAGAGTTCGGTGATGTCGTCACGTACTAAAAGTAGTATTTGACCAGCCGCGCCGTAAAAGGCTCGGCGAGTTTCTTGGAGTTGGATAGGATCCATGGTTAGGATGTTCAATCCTACTCTTTCAAGATATAGCATGAACTGATGCTCAATGTTAAACTTTTCCATTAGTATCGCTCCTCCCATGTTTCCTTGGCATCCTTGTGTTCGATGAGGGGAGCTTCGGCGAGCTGGAGAGCTGCTTCTACATCGTTGGGTCGATGAAAGGGGTATTTGTCGTAAAACTTGTTAATAAGTTCTTCAGCTCTGATTACTTCACGACCGTAATGATTCTGGCTATCACTTACGATTTCTTTAGCCCGTTCGAAATTCTTTAGGTCTTTGCGGTAGTCGTGGGCGGCTTCTACATCATTACGGATTTGATTGTAGGCCGCTAACATGTCGGTACCTTCGGGTACTTCGGCAGTGAGGCCGATGCGCTCATTTTCGTAGTTGCCAAGGTTGTAGGTCTTGGAATACTCCACACGGGTGTATTTGA
>VFQN01006202.1_pt1 | contig 13897 bp, 19 predicted proteins | sample 3512371 | NCBI WGS metagenome assembly VFQN01 (sample SAMN10412370, study PRJNA504923) | tailings metagenome | isolation source: Replicate 2 from Balatoc abandoned mine | place: Philippines: Itogon, Benguet | collected 2017-08-28
GCTGCCACCCTATGATCCACCAGGTGGGGGGGAACGCCAGCAGGGTGCGGCCGATGGGGGTCTGGTACAGGAACCACGAGCGGAGGGCCTCCATGAAGGGCAGCTGCGGGCAAGGGACCCCAGGGTAAGGAATCGGGGACCAGGCGCCATGCATTTGATGCATTCATTCAGCAGCAGAACGCCTCAAGGACCCGGCTTGCTACGTCCGTGGCCCTCGGTCACCCAAAGGAACTCAAGGCTGTGTCACCCGCCTCTGCTGTTCCTGGTGCTTTCTGGCAGGGCCGTCAGGCAGCTGGGCAGCTGGGAGTGTGCCCTGGACATACATCTGCAGAAGGTACCCGGCTTGGAAAGGCACCTGCGCCCAGCTTGCGTCAGCTAGTCGCGTCCGCACCGCACCTCCTCAGTTGTTTTCTTGCCGGTTTCTCGCTCGATGAGGGAAGGCGTCACTTCCAGCATCTCAAAGGCTCGAATAGGCCCCGAAGCCATTTTGGCGCTCGCTGACTGGCGCTGCGTGCTGACCTGGATTCAGGCGAGACCGAAACAACAAGTCGGGTGGGCGAGGGCGGTGCAGCAGCCGAAGGCTTTCGATATCGGGGACCGCAGTGGAGCAGGTTTGAGCCTCACAGCCACCAAAGGCCAGCGCAGCGAAATAAACTCGCCTCGCTGAAGGGCAAGGGCACTAGGGAAAAAGACGTGTAGTTGACCCACGGGTCGCTTGACCACAGCAGCGTGCGGCAAGGGCGATTTTGTAATGGTAATGTATGAAGGCGGTTATGCGTGATCCTTTATTGCACCCTCGTAGTAATTTGCCTCTCCACTTATTGTTTTGGGCGTGGTTATTCAGCGGTAGTCATGGGGCTGTCATGGGTTTTCGTAGACCGAGTCGTGGGCTGACACGACATGTTGCTTGCTTGCGAGCGCCTGGCCAACGACAGATGACGACCCGCGCACCCGCACGCGCCTAGGGATAGCTTCCTGTTCCCTGCAGCGCAACGGTTGCCTTCTGCCGCAATCTGCTTCACCACGCGTGGCAGCGTCAGCAGGCAGCGTGGCTCTGCCTGCGTGTCTGCGCCCCACGGCCCTGCTACTTCCCTGACACGCCTGACGGCAGCGATCCCTTTGCCCTTGCGGCGTACAGCAGGAGCGGACCCTGACCCATGGCGCTGGTATGACACGTGCTACTGGTAGATCAACGCAACGCTTACAACGGCTTATCACCTCCGCAAACAGAAATCATCCGGGTTCAACCAGGACCAACTAAGTCCAGTGCCTCTGCCAATGCCTGGCCTGTCCCTTTCCGTCTCCTTACCTGTAAATCTGTCCACAGAAAATGCCAATGCCAATGCCAATGCCCGCACCACACCCGGCCCAGCCTATCTAGCTGCCGTATCTAGTGACAAGCCGCAGCGCACACTCACATGTCGAACCCCAAACCAAAGCCACCCCATCCAAATACAGTTACAGTTACAGATAATAAACTAACCCAAGGGCTAACACTACGCGGCCCCGCCCCCCGGTGCCGCCTCCTCCATCGCCCCCACCGCCCCCACCGCCGCCGCCATCGCCACCCCCGGCGCCGCCGCCACCGCCGCCGCCCCCTCCGCCACCAACACCTCCAGCCACACCTTCACGTCCTGCTTCACCGCACTGTGCGGCAGCTTTGTCACCGCCGCCAGCGCCGCCGTCGCCACCGCCAGCCCCGCCGGCGCGCCCCGCTCCACCAGCCACTGCAGCACAACCACGGGGCACCCCCGCCGCACAGCACCCACCAGCGTGCCGTCACGCATGGGCACCCCTAGCCTCAGCAGGCTCAGCAGGGTGCACCGAGCACGCGCGAAGGCGGCGGGCGGGTAGGGGTCCACGGCTGTTGCGATGGCTGTGGGGCAGCCGCCGGCCACCAGCCACTCCAGCAGTGCGTCGCAGCCCACGTGTGCGGCGTGGTACAGGGTGTGCTGGTCCATGGCCCAGCCGCCGGCGTCGTGCAGCCAGCGGACCAGGGGGACGTCCCATGACTTGGCAACCTGCGGGGGGTTGGGTAGGCGTGATTCCGCGGAGCGGTCCGTTGGTGGTTGGTATACGCTGAGCACAGGCGTGCCAACCGGCAGATGTGACAAACCCAACTGCCCCACTGCCCCACTGCCCCAACTGCCCAACTGTCCCACTGCAGGACAGCAAATGTTGTACTGCAAGGAGCACCTTGGGGCACAGAAACATGCATGCGTATCATGAGCGATGACCCTTAACATGAGCCAGGTCATACGGCAGGCATGTCGGTAGATGTAGGTCTGCGCGGGGGGACCCACGTGCGGGAATGGCAGTGGCCCGCCCACCGGGCAGCCCGCCATCACCAGCAACTGTACGGCAGCAAGGCAGTCGCCTGGGGCCGCAGCGACGGGCCACAGCCGTACGACGCCCGCCACCGTGTCGCCGCGGAAGGGGCAGTGCGCCGTGTCCAGCAGCCAGCGGACCTGTCGTGGGGGAGGGGAGGGTACGGGGTCGTCGGGCTGGTGTTAGGTTGTGAAGTTAGGGCACCGCAGTAAGTGGGAATTTAGCAGGCGAACGTACGCAGCTTACGGCCTCGAGCCCAAGTAAGGCAACCTTGCTGGCATCAGTAGTCACCTGTTCGGGCCCACGTGCGATGCCCTACACTTTATGCGGGGTGCTGGGGGACGGTGGGCAATAGCCGATTAAACTTGACAATGCAAGCTCCATTGGTGGGTGTGGTATCACACCAGGACCCGCCCGTGCCCCTGTCCCTTGCCCCGCACCCAACCCAAGCGCCCCACGCACCATGGCCAGATTGCCCTTCTCTCCCGCTGCCAGGAAGGCCCCGTGGTACATGGCGCACCCCTCCTCCCTAAGCCACTCCACCAGCGGGATGCTGCCGCTCGCCGCCGCCATGCGGAACACCGGTACGGATAGCTGCACGCCGTGCACCTCGTGCAGGTGCCGTACAGTGTCCAGCCGCCCCTGCTCCGCCGCCGCCTCAAGGGCTAGGCTGGCGCTTGGGGACACCCCATGCTCACGCAGCCAATCGAGCTTGGCAATGCCGTCCGCCGCTGCAGCTGCTGCGACCGTCAGCCGCGTGCGCAGCAGCCGCGCCACTGCCGCGTCGGCGCCGGTACTGCCGTCCATTTGCGGCAGCTTGCAGCCGCCGTACGACACAAGCCACGCCGCCACGGGCAGATCAGCGTGCCGTACCGCCGCCGCCAAAGCGGCCTGCATGGGGCAGCCCCCGCCGTACAGCCACTGCAGCAGCGGCAGGTTGTTGGCCTCCGCCGCCGCCGCGGCCGTTTCCTCCGTCAGAGCGCAGGTGCCTCCGCCGCTGCGGACCCCTCCCTGCCCAACGCCCAACCCTGCCCCTGTCCCCGTCCCGCCTCCGCCACTACCTGCACCCTCCCTTTCCACACTTCCACCCTTCCGCAGCACCCACTCCACCTTTGCAATCGCGTCCGCTGTGCGCGACCTCGCTGCCCCATTCAGCACCCCGCTATCCAGCCGCACCTCCCCACCGCCACTCCCCTCCCCATCCCCACCGCCCTCCGGACCCCTGCCTCCGCCACCACCGCCACCACCACTGCCGCTTAGCAGCCTCCACGTTGCCTGCAGTGTATTAAGGTCGCAGTGCTGCGCCACCGCCGCCAGCGTGCGGCCAGGGTGCAGCGGGCACCCGTGCTGCACCAGCCACGGCAGCAGGTGCGCGTGCCCTGCCCACGCCGCGTGCTCCCCTGGGTTGCCGTCCGCTGTTGGGTAACGCTCCACTGCGATCATGACGTCATCAACCCACGTGGGCACACCCACATCCGGGAACACGCACGGCCGCTGCAATGCCCACGCCACCTCGAGGTCGGCCTGGCAGCCGGTGGCTGCCGCGGCCGCGGTGAGGCACATCTTGCGCCGGATCGTCAGCTTGGGCATCAGCCCCGCCTCTGCGGAAGCTATCAGCAGCTGTATCTGCTGCCGGTGTTGTTGCTGCTGTTGTGGTGCGCTTGCTGCACTGTTGCTAGGGAGGCCCTCGGCGGGCTCGCAGCAGGCAGCCAGGGGCAGCTGCTGGCTGAACTGGAGGGTGCGGTGGTGTGGATGGCCGAAGCGCTGTGCGGCCTCCTTGCAGGTCAGCCTGCCGGACCAGGCCAGGTCATTGGGGGGCAGGAAGGACAGGATGCGGAGGCGGAGGTCGGTGGATAGCGTGGGCAGGCCGTCCTGGGTTGGGCATGGGGGCGATGTGGATGTGCGGCTTGGAGATGACATGTCTGGGCACGGAGGCGACGAGGGTGGGCTGGAGCCTGAGGATGACAGTGTCCCCGGCGGTGTGCCTCCCGCGGAGTCGGTTGGTGCGCCAGCGGTGACCGCAGGTCCCCGGTCCTTAGGAACCTGCAGGCCCGGCTGCGAGCCCGGCCCCCTTTCCATCGCGCTGGCTTTATGCAGCGCACAGTAGCGGCAGACTTTGCGTTGCTAGCTGAGGTGCGGGCTGAGCCTGCAGAGGAGATCGATGTTGAGGCTTGGCACCGGCCGCGGAGGAGGCTGTCCCGCAGCAATGCCGTTACCCAGGCTTTCAAGCAGGCCTGATGGTTCTATAATGTTAACATGTTTCGGCACTGCGCTGCCTTGTGTGATGGTCGAGCAACTGGACTAACAAATGTCGCGCATAGCGTCACGTTCGTCACCGTGCGCCCTGTAAGGGGAAGTTACAGAAGCACTACGTACAGCAACTTTTGGAACTTAATCAAGCAATCCGACAACCTATACGGGACCTTTTGCTTGGTCCTCCTCCTCCCGCGATGGTCCAACGAATGGTGCGTGGCGGAATGACCCACGGGTCACAACACGGCGTTTTTTGGGTCACCTATCTCCAACTGCATTTGGACTGATACCTTGAGCAAGTAGTGGTCAGCTGGTCGTGTACAGCATCAACTCTGGGGCGCTAGCCGCCTCAAACTCGACCCCCCCTGACCCCTCCCAACAACGCACAACAGCAGCACTTGAATCCCGCACATGCGCTTGGGCCCTGTGGGCCGCCGTTAGCTGTGCCGTGTGGCCTGTGGCGCACCCCACATACAATGATACCACCTCGGCTGAGTCGGGCTGTGTGCGGTCGAGTGCGAGCGCAGTGGATCACACCTGACCTTCGTCATGACGCCTGAAAGTGCAAAGCACCACTATGGAAACCGTGTATCTCCCGCGCCACCTCCCACCATGCATCCCGTTCCTCCTTCTCCCCCTACCACCAACTCCAACCCCGGCGCCCCTGCCCCACATGCTCCTATGCATCCATGCATGTGCATGTGGCCCCGTGTCCCTCCCAACTAACCTCATTACCTCACCAAGCCTGCTTACAGCCCCCGCTCCTTCCCCCATGCCTAGCTCCATGGGCCCATCCCCACCAGCTGCTCCTTGTGTCCCCCGCCACCGTCCCCTTCTACCCATGACCCGCTTCCAGCCCCCACCCCTGCCCTACCCCAACGTCACGCCATGTGCCCCTCCTCGCCCCCATCCTCCATCCACTCGCCCCTGCCCTCTCCCACCATAGCCCATCCCTACCCCGGGCCCTGCTTCCAGCCACTGCTCCTTCCCTTAACCCACTTCAGTCCATGGGCCCCAATCCGTCCCCGTCCTCCTGCTCCCGGCCCAGGAAGTCCCCTCTGGTCCCCGCCGGCGCCAGTCGCGTTGCCCTGCCCAGGCTGCTGCCGTAGTTGACCCGTGTCTCGCTGCCCCTTGCCGTGTTGGTGAGCAGGTCCTGGTCGAAGGCGATGGCGCCCCGCCGGAACAGCGTGGTCATGATGCTGCCGCCGTACGCGAACACAGCCACCTCGTCGCCCTTGGACACGTGGTGGCCCTCGGGCACCAGCGGCCGGCAGGAGCCAACCTCGCTGGCGCCAATCATAACCTACGTGCCAGAGCGTCACACATATCAATGTGAAAAGGGGCACGGTACCGAATGCATGTGCTGGAAGGCAACGCTACGCGTGCGTTCCATGTGCCGAGGAGTGCCGGTACTTGACCTGCTGCCTCATAGCAGGACGCGTAGCGCTCAAATCACGCGTAAGCGGGTCGGATGTGGAACGTCCATGCTTGCTAGCGCTGCATATTAGGCTTCCTTGGAGGGACAATATCGTCACCCCACCCGCCATACTGCCGCCCACCGCACCTGCACCACGGGCCCGAACTCTGGGCTGTCGATCTCCATCACCAGCCGCTCGTTCTCGGTCATCACGTTGACGCTGTGTGTTATATGCATGGCGTAATACACACCAGGAGGAGGGCAAGGGTTGGGTTACGCAGGTGCCGTGCGGGGCACGCAGAGTGCGACCGGCTGCCTTAAGGTGGGCGCAATGCGTGCATGTGGGTGCAGTACGTACGGAGTGCGCGGCACGTGCTGCGGCACGCTTGTGCACCTGGTGGACTGCAGTACCGGCACTTCTAAAACGCGATCGACACCCATGCGACACTCGCCTGCTGCTCGTCGCCGCCCAGCCCGAGCCCATGAACCTGTTGCCGTGCTGCCTGATGCGCACCACGGTGCCGCGCACGGAGGCGTGCAGCCGGTGGTGGTCGCAGGGGGACAGCCTGGGGGAGGCAGCAGGGGGACGGGGAGGTGTGGGAGCAGGGCTTGGGGTGTGCATGCAGTCGGTGGTCATTCCAGGGGGACAACCTTGCTCAGGATGGGGACGGGTGGGGTTGGGGTTAGGGGGCAAGGTGTGCGTGCAAGCAGGTGCAGCTGGTGGTGGTCGCAGGGGGACAGGCTGGCAGTGATGGGGGCAAGGGGGCGGCCACAGGGGCCGGGCAGGCACGTGTGCGCGCACGACACGGACTGAGGCGAACGCCAGGCACGTGCCGTTGCTGCGCTGTCCGATACACATGCGCTTGGTTGACCTTTAAGTGCGAATGCGCCCAACTTGATGCGGTTGCAAACATGACTGTCGATGCACGCACCTGTTGATGGCAATGGCGCAGTTCTCCCAGTCGGGGTTGCGCTCTCTGTGCTTCAGCCCCAGCAGCCGAGGCACGTTAAAGTTGCGTCCCTGGGAGTAGCGGGGGGCCGGGTGGGGCAGATAGAGCAAGGATGTGCCCATGATGTGGGCTTTAATGCCGTACCGTACGCCAAGGGCGCAAGCATCTGTACCTCCGTGAGCGCACACGAACCTGTGTGGTAGCACGAGTGCGAGCGAAAGCATGGCACGCGGCACGTGGCACGTCCCGCGGCCCCAAGTGGCCGTGTTGCCGTGGTGCTATCTTGGCACAGAGCTGCCACGCACATGCGCTTGGCGCACGGCGGTGATAAGAACACGTTCTAATTCCTGGTCCTTGTGCCCCTGGGGCCGCACCTTGATCCAGAAGCGCTCCGCCGCCCCCACGCTGTCGTACACCACACAGCGCGAGTCGGCGGGCATCACAGCCACCGTTCCGTCGCTGCGTGCAGGAGGGGAGGGGTAAAGGGCCATCGTGGTATGGTGGTGGAAGCGGGTGGCACAGGGGTGCAAGAGGCGCGGCGGTGCGCATGCACTGGGGCCGTACGCTCGTACGGGAACTAGAACGTGCTCACAGGGTCGTGCATGCTTCATCCGGGACGGACCATTTTCCGCACACGTCTTCGCAGCAGGCCGGGGTGGCGCGACAGCGGGGGTACCCACTCCTTTGCTGCGATGGGCCTGAGCTCCGGCTTGAGGCGGCGGGCGAAGAACTCCTGCAGCGTGGCGTACTCCTCCACCGGCTTCTCGGCGGATTCGGTTGGGATCTTGTACGACTGCGGTTGGGGCGGTTGGGGTGGCAGTTGGGGAGGTAGTTCTAAGGGCCATCAGGCAGCGAGGTCGTAGCTGGTTGTAGCTAGTTGCTTGCTTGGCAACCACTGTTTGGCAGAACTGCACGCTCTTTCCCGGTGCCCAATATGCGTGTTGGTTCTAATGTGGAGCTACCACAACACATAGCAACAACACTTGGTTGTGTCATCCACGACCCAGCCAACACCGCACCTTGATGAGCCCCGGGATCGACTTCTTGCTCTCCGGGCTGTTGGCGTAAGCCGCCAGGCGCCTGTGCTGCCACCCGATGATCCACCAGGTGGGGGGCAGCGCCAGCAGCGTGCGGCCGATGGGGGTCTGGTACAGGAACCACATGCGAAGCGCCTTTGACAGGAGCACCTAGACGGGATTGCAGGGACCAGGCGCAAGGCATGGGGAAAGGGGACGTGCCAGTTCAGGCCGCTACCTGGACAGATATTGACGCTACCTGGACAGGTATTAACGCTGATCCAGGGGTTCAGGTGCGTCCTTTCGGTGCCCGGGCCTACACAGCTGTGCGTGACGAGTAGAGCGCAACGCCCGAAGCGACCCCGACACGTTCTCAGAGCCCACAGGCGAATACCAGGGCTCGCCGTGCTTACCGGCTCTTGAGTCTTCTTGCCGGTTTCCCGCTCGATCAGTGACGGGGTGATCTCCGCCATCTCGAAAGCCTTTGCGAAAGCCATGGCTGTGCTGGTCGTGGGGTGCGGACCGAGAGCGTCAACGCGTAGCAGGTACCGTCTAATAGTAACGATTTGTTTGCAGCTAAATTATTGGAATATGAAATTGTGGCTGCGGCTTGCACAAGTTGGCAGGAACAAGTGGTCCGTGGGTCGGTCGTTTACCCGGGACTACCAGCAGGTCGTGGCCAGGCGCAGAAGATGGAAAGTGGTAACTGCAGAAGTGCTGTGATGTAGAAGGTTAAGCAACAGATTGACATCTTGACAGGGGAGGCTTTGATCACATTCGTAGGCGTCACAGCAGTGCGTTGGCTGCTACCGTCTGACCAGAGACACACAATGACTCCCGCCGTCATCCAGGAATAGCCGCTAGCTGCCTCAGCGCGGCCCCTCGCGCTGCGTCACTTACAGCTGTAACGAGCCAACGAAAGTCAGTGATGGTAGACGGACATGATACTGCTATGCCCTGCCCGTCCCCAGGCACGAAGCGCACGCCAGGTCCCCAGCTGCGTGCTGCTGGAGCGTGCGGCTGCCACGTGCCAGCTGGTACTACCGTATAAGCAGGTTGCCACAGCCGGGATGTCAACACCTTGGCATACTTCAGCAAGCCCCTCTTTCTGTCAAGGAAAGTCCAACGCTGTCATATAGCCGGTAATAGCCCGCATAGCTGGAGGAGCAGAGCGTGGCAATCCTGGCGGACGGACGGCATACCTGCCCCTGCGGGAAGCCCACGCAACCCACCAGCTGTGACACTGCAGAAGCACACAAGAAGAGCAGGTCAAGTCCTTACAAGTATTCGTGGGTCAAGGGCTACCGCTACGTCAATTTCAAGGTACAGTGCCCCGTGGTGTACTCGTGCCTCTGACGCGTGCTGGCGCCTGCCACCATCGACACGTGCTCATCCTCCAAGCGCCTGGACCCAGGAACGCTGGTGCTGACCAGCTCAAGACACGGTGCAATCGATTGAGGTCTGCATTTGCACGCATCTCAGCTACCTGGTCATCATGGGCAACGTACCTGTCCTGAGGGTCAGCATCCCGTGGGTACGGCGCTGGTTACTGCGTACGACTGCGGTACTGCCAAGTGCGAAGGGCGAGGCGCCTTTGCAGCCATGCTTTTCGGAGCAATACCCACAAGTTCCTGGCGCCCGTTCCCCTTTAGCAAAATACAATGGACGGGCCGGGCAGCTGAGAGTAAAGCACCTTCGTCACCTCGAGACAGCAGGAGCCTTACACCATAAACCCAATAGACAAGTCAGCTTTATCAGGATGCGCTCAGCACTCCTGGTGGCTGCCCTCGCTCTAGTCCTCGCGGCGTCATGGCCTGGGAAGGCTGCCGCGCAGGATGCCACGGACCAGGGCAGCGCAAGCGTTAACAAACTCCTATGTATGGCTGAGATGGTATCTGAAATTGAGACAAGGTGCGAGGACGTCGCATGGACGGCCTCGGAACTGCATGCTGGCTCGCGAGCTTGGCGGACCCTGACTGAACACGTAACAACATGATGGCTGCAGTTGCTCTAAGCCTGACATACAAGGCTACTACGTAGCCTTGGAGAGTCTGCTAAAGGACTACCTGCGGAAATGCTTTCACACCAACTTCAGCTCAAACAGGGTACGCCGACATGAGCGATAGCGTCATGGTTCTCCTTTCAAGGGATTCAGGCCTAGGGTCTAGGCGAGTCTCACTCCTGAAGCCTGTATCCCGCAGCTGGAAGGTCTTTCACGAGTGCACAGTTACCGACTGAAGGGCCCCGGTGGCCCTGCGGAAAAAACTGACTTCGGCGCTTGAAGTAGGCTACCTGAGCCTACCTGGGTTGCCCTGGGTTGGCTGCATAAGCCACTGTGACTGTGGCACACGACCACAGCGTCGCTGCACACAGACGCACGCTCATGCCTCAGCACGCACACGCGCGGTCACTGGGAGCATGCAACGTTCAACACGCCCGCGCCGGGGGACATCTAGAACTTCCTGGGTCATGTTCATGCAATAAGCAACCTCTCCCTGCACCAACAACCACCGTGAAACCCCCGCCACCCCTACGACCTGTGTGCACACTGCCCCATCCTCACCTCCCCCAGGCACCTCCGGCGCCCCTGCACCCCTTACACTACTCTCCACACTACGTCCTTCGCCTTCCCACCCTGAACCCTGTGTCCCCCTCCCCCCAACCTCCCCCCCCCCCCCCTTCCCCCCCCGCCCCGCCCACCGTTCCCCCATCATTTTCCCCCTTTTTCCCCTTCCTTTCCCTTTATTCCCTTACAATTCTGTGAATGGCCCTTACCTTGTTCTCAAACCCCAGGCGCTGCACATCATGCGGCCCGGCCTGTCCGACACTCCTCTTAACCTTTGCGTTCTCTTACCCCTATGACACATCTATTCCCGTCACTCCCTTCCCCCAGGCGCTGCACATCATGCTGCCCGACCTGTCCAATACTCTATCCTTTGTGTCCTCTAACCCCGATGAAACAACTTATTTCTGTCACTCCCTTCCCCAGGCGCTGCACATCATGCTGCCCGACCTGTCCGACACCGCCACCGCCGACTTCAAGCAGCTGTCCGACAGCTTCAAGGACAGGGAGGGCGTGGAGGTGGTGCCCACCTTCGTGCCCGCGGCGCAGATCAACAGCGAGATAGAGTTCGAGCTGGAGCACAACCTAACCAACTCGCACGACGGTGAGAGGGAAACCAGACCAACAGAAGCTGCCCAAAACACGATTAGCCTCGACCAGCCCATGCCGAACACCGTGTTAACACGCGGCTCGTACTGTAGCAGCTCGCCCCCAGCTCCTTCCCCGACCTCGCTTGCGCCTCACCACCTGCCCCACCCCGCCCACACCCACCACTCTCAACCAATGCCCCATACCGGTATGCCCCGCAGGCTGGATTGTTGACCCCATGGGCATGGGCTCCATCTTCAACTTCAACGGCTTCCAGGACCTGTCCACCATTGTGCAGCCGGCGCCCCTGAGCCCCGCCTCAGGGGGCAGCGGCGGGGGTGGGGGCACAGGAGGCGGGGGCACGGGCGCGGGCGATGCTCCGGCGCCTGGGGGGAGCTCCAACAGCAGTGCCGTCAGCACTACCGGCGGCGGCAGCAGCAGCAGCAGCAGCAGCAGCAGCGTGCAGAGCGTTGTCATGTGGCAGGACGTGCACCCGTACTTCCAGGTGGGTGGGGATGGGGGCGAGTGGGGCTACGATAGGTGATGGGGATAACGGGTGTAGTGATTGACGCCTGTGGGGCTGGTGAGTTCCGTTGCGACTTTTGAGTCCACGGTGCGTCAGACGGTGCAGGGCTGCCGTGCGCGCCAGATACTCAACCAGGGTTGTAGTCGAACCCACTGTTCACGTACAAGCGAAGGCCGCCTCTGCTGCTGTTGCTGCACGCTACAGAACACCAGCGTGTACTACGACGCGAGCCTGAAGCGTTTCGTGGTCGTCACGTTGCCGCTGGACGGCAACATCGAGCTGCTCTACTACAGGTGCGGTCGCATGCCTGGGTGCCTAGGTGGATGGACAGCATGCCGAAGATACGCACCGTGCCCTGGCCGCACAGCTGAACCTGCCTGCGCGCCTCGGCCATGTCTGGATACTGCCCCCTGTCTACCACCAGTCGTCCTGCATGAAATTCTTTCAAAGCTGAGTACGGTACTCGTGTACGATATTCATACGCCGCGCTGCGTTCCCATCCCCCTTCCCCACAGGGCTGACGTGCTTGCCGGCCTGAACCTGTCCGTGCCGCGCACGTGGGAGGAGGTGGTGGCGGTGGCGCAGGCGCTGGCGGCGGCGGGCGCGGACGGCAACGGGGACGGCCAGCCGGACTTCCCCTTCTGCTTCGACAGGCGGAAGGGTGCGTGTCGTGGGGACAGGTGCCGGGTTCGGGCGAAGGGAGATTTAGCCGCAGAGCGCCGAAAGCCACTGGACCGAGTGACCGTAGGATGCTGGAGCCGGCGTTAGAAGGAGGCGCAACGGGGGACGGAGAGCCAGCTTCAGACATCTTATTGCGCACTTCCTTGGTACAAGTAGAAGGAGTAGTAGGGGAAGGGATGCAGTTGGCCGGGTGCAAGGAGGACCAAGCCAAGGGGGCTGGACGGGCGCTTGTGGGCACGTGTCAGTCCGGCTAGCAGGTGATGAACGTCCTGTACCTCGTCCCGTAACAAACGCGCCTGTTTCTCCTCCCCGCAGACTGCCACCAGGGCTACTTCAACATCATCTCCATCCTGGCGCCCTACCTGCAGGCCAACGGCAGCGCACAGGTACGCTTCGAACTGCACGACCGCCCCGCGCACCGTACCGGCTGCCTTATACCCCGCAAGCCTCCTCCCGCCTCCTCACTCTGAACCCCAGGATCCGTCGTCCACCCCCCTTTCCTCCCATCCCATCGCTTATTGCGCACCAAGCTAGCCGCTGCAAACGCCCTCCCTCCTCCTCAACCAACCCTCCTTATCGCAGGGCGTTGTCCTCGATCCGCTCACCGGCCGCGACCCCACCCTCCTACCTTCGTCGCAGCCAGCCAACCTTTGTCAACCACCAACCCCTTGCCAACCACCTCCTTCCTTGCAGGGCGTTGTTTTCGACCCGCTCACCATGCGCGACCCCGCCCCCCTACCTTGATCGCAGCCAATGAACCTCTGCCAACCAACGCCTTTCACTTAAGCCCTTGTGACTTGAAACCCCTATGACTGCAGGGCGTGGTGTTCGACCCTCTCACCATCCGCGACCCCACCCGCAACCCCGCGCTGGTGGACAACGCCGCCATGGCCTACGCCCTAGGGCTGTACCGCCAGCTGCTGGCGCTGTCGCCCGGCGGCGCCTCAGTCACGGACAAGTGCGACGTGGCGGGCGCGGCGCCGGCGGACTCGGGGCGCGCCATGGCGCAGCGATTCGCCAACGGCACGTGCCTCATGGGCGTGGGCCTGGGGGACTTCTTTAAGGTGGGCGGCCCCGCGTGTTGCCGTTGCGATAATGAATGAGGATTGGATTTACATACATACTGTGTTGGATGAGCCGGACTGGGGCGTGGGCCTGGGAGACTTCTTCATGGTGGGGGGGCCCGGTTCGGTGTCATTGTTACAATCGGAACATCCATGTCGTTGAAGTGCGCGGACTGGGAGTGGGCCTGGGCGGGAACGTGAAATGGGGGCGCCGACCCGCCGTGTAAGATGTGGCAGTGGCGGGCATGCAACGTATGGAATGGGAAGCGTTGGGCTAGCCCGACAGGCCGCGTGGTTTAAGGCCATATCCCATGGGGGTGCGGCTGGAAGCTCTCCCCCACCCCAACACATCAATACTACAACTTTCGCTAGTCATGATTTTTACCTTCAACACAACCCATATCCTGCCCTCCCCAGGCCTTCAACAGCTCCTCCTACCGCGGCACCCTAGGCGTGGCCCCCATGCCCGGAGCCTTCCAGGTGCTCAACCGCACCTCCAACCAGCCGGAGG
>VFQN01006203.1_pt1 | contig 13895 bp, 24 predicted proteins | sample 3512371 | NCBI WGS metagenome assembly VFQN01 (sample SAMN10412370, study PRJNA504923) | tailings metagenome | isolation source: Replicate 2 from Balatoc abandoned mine | place: Philippines: Itogon, Benguet | collected 2017-08-28
GGCCCCCCGGATGCTGCTTTCGCACCTCCTCCATCGAAAACCCAGGGGCCTCCCACGAACACAGGCCCCACTTGTCCTGTAGCCGCCCCCCGACACAGAAGCATCCCTCCATACCAAGCAGGAAAACAAGGCTGGGTAGGCTTTGGTTTGCGTCGACGTTTTGCTTGCAGCGCACACTTTCCGCCCAGGAACACCTGGTGCTGGCTAGTAGTAGAGACTAACCATTTTTCTAGATGTTAGCAAGGAGGCGTCTATGCAGTTGGATACCGGCATCAGTGGGCACAGTACCACGACATGATTGCATGTTACAGGGTGACACCGGTACGACACTTGCGTTCCGGCTGGGGTGACGCATGACCCTGGATGACGGACCCCAGGAGTAAGATACCCGGGAATTCACACACATGCTCACAAAGGGTTTGCAAGTGTGGCAACAACTAACGTTTCGAGTGAGTACACGACCCTGCACAGCCTGCGTGGCAGACGTGCCATCAGGACGCCCTTTGACAAGGAGGGTCCAGGATGCTACGGGAGCACACCGCATGCGTTGCCCGTCCACCTCATTCTCCAGATCAAAAATACAACCAGCAACAACGACGCACGCACGCACAGCGAAAGGTTTGAACGTGCATTATGTACATAAACGTGCATTATGTACATGCCGTCTCGGCAGCAGGCCAGTTGACCACGATGAAATGCAGCTCAGGCTGGGGGTGCCAGGGGACACAGCCCTGGCTTGCCCACTACGAACCCACTCAGTCGCCATCCAGTTTACGAAGGTAATTGACAGAATGTACACCATCTACCTCACGCCAGCAACAGAGCCACAACGTAAAACTCAGAACGTTGGCAGCAGTCCTCCGCAGCTGACGGACGGTACTGCGGCAGCAGCTAGACGATCGTTGTCATGCCGACAGTGACGCAACGTAGATACGTACGTACGACAAGCACGCTGGCGGCATCAAGCTGATGCCGTACGACGATGTACGGCAGGCGGACGGCAGACGCCTTTTTAAGACGACACGGCCTTAATGTCGCCGTTGAGGCCGTCGGGGAAGAAGCCGCCCTTGGTGGCCCCGCCCAGGTACACGATGCGGAGCACCTGCGATGCGGGGGATTAGCCATACAGGGTCAGATGCATATGCACACAAGCGCAGCCCTCTCTGTGGGACGGAGGGTAGATGCCCGAGTGGCACGTGCGGTGATGTGGGCTTCCGAAAACACATGGCCTACGTCACTTTTGGCAGCGTTCGGGAGCCAACAACGTGCAAGTAGTATTTGCTGTTCGCCGCATGGCGGGTACCCCTCACCCACGTGCCCCTCCCCCTTCCTGCCACATCCAGCCGCGCACCTGGTCCGTGTTGCGGGTGAAGATCAGGCCGGCGTCGTTGGTGGGGAACAGGTTCCACACCTTCTTGTAGTAGGTCCTGTTGCGGGAAACGTACTTGTACAGAGCGGCTGCGGGTTAAGTGCGGCGGGCACGGGTGGTGAAGGCCGGCGAGGACAGGTGGCGCAGGGGTGGGGAGGCGGTGTCGAGGTGCGAGCACGGGTGGGGAAGGTGGTGACGACAGGTGAGGGTCAGAGAGATGTCCAGCGTCCCTGCCAACGTCGCCACAGGTGACATGCCTGAGTGACTGAGGTGAAAGGCATTGAACCCATGATGCCGCACCTGGCAACCCGGAAGTCATACGGCAACCCCATGACCTTCCAGCACCCTGTACTCACAGATGCCCTGGTCGATGTCGTCAGAGCCGTCCACAGCGTCACGCAGGCCGGAGATGGCCTCGACCACCTGCACACCGCCAACACACACAACACAGCGGCAGCAGGTGAGTACGTGCGTCAAACCACCGCCGGGCATGCACACTAGACAAGGTAACGTATGGCAGTGGCACGCATGGCTATGGTAGGAGTGCAGGTGGCAGCAGCTCAACTGGATGTAGGAGAGCAGGTGGCTCATATGCTGGATGGTCACTGTAGTGTTTGCGTTTTAAATCGTGCACTTACGTCGCGGACAAGCAGGCCGTAGGGCGTCTTGTTGTTCTGGATCTTGGCCAGAATGGTGCGGATGGCACCCGCGTGGTAGGACTCGGTCGCCAGGATCTGTAGGGCAGGGCGTGCACAAGGTTCTATAAGCAACAGGTGTCGACACGAGGATGCCACAGTCGTCTTAGGCCTGCACGCATGCTCAGCGCATGAGGTGCAGCGGTAGTGCACGCAGGAGGCGGAGGTTGCTTGAGTAGGGAGGTGCGCTGACTGGTCGGATGATCAGAGACATGGGCGAGACGGTGGTACCCACCTGGGCGGCCGCGGTGAGGACGCCCTTGTCGGTCAGCAGGGCAGCAGCACCCTGCAGAGAGGCGGCAGGGTAGGCACCGGATGAGGGAGGGGCACGAGGGGCAAGGCGTGGGAAGCGGTGGTGCACGGTGGCGCGCCGAGGGACAGATGCTGAGTACACCGTCCACGTTGCTCTCGCATCAGTATGATGCGGGCTTGCACGCAGTACGAGAATGTGGGTTGTGCGGCCTGGTGTGCGCACAGCCCAAGGGAACTCAGGCGGACGCGTGCCGACGATGCTGTATGCGTCACGTGCTTGTCCTTACCGCGTAGGCGGTGGCGCCAACGTCCTCAAAGATGAAGGCACCGTGGTAGAAGAACACTGGGGGCGCAGGGACGGGTCAACGGGGAGAACTAATCAGCCGGTAGCCCGGTGTGCAAAACGCCGATATGGCCCAATTACTAGAGCGCGCAGAGTACTACCAGCAGTGCACAGTACCGATACAACTACCATACTACTACTGCTGAGCCAGGCCGATATGTGCTTGGAGTGCCCGGAGCCACGATCATGGGCACCCACCATCGTTGAGGTAGGGGTCGAAGGCAGGGCTGAGGGTGACGGACTTGTTGAAGGCCAGGGAGGCGGCCTGGGGGCGGAGGAGGGTCAGGGGAGAGTGGCGGAACGGGACAGGTCAGGGAGAGTGCGTAAGCAAGAGAGCGCCACAGACTGTGCGCTGGTGAGATCCCTTGGATGCCTTGGCCAAAGCCGTAGCCGCGTACATGCCTACTGCCACTGCAACCTGGGGGCAAGACAGCGGCGCTGCATGCAGTCGCTGCGTAGCGTCACGTGCACATGCACAAGCCACAGGAGCAAGGCGGCCCACTCACGGCGTCGGCAGCGGCTGCGAAGGCGGGGCCCAGGTCCAGCTTGGGCTGGTCGACGGCGGCGTCGCCCAGCGCCTTGCGCAGGAACTTCACGTGGGCAATCTCATCCTGGGATACGGCAAGTACGACACGGGCAGGGGGCGTGGGGGGTGGGGCGGGTAGGGGAGCAGGGTGCGGGTACAGGTGCAGGTTTTGATAATTGCCGGTGCGGCTGGGCATGGATAGGAGCGCGTTGCTAGGGGGCGAAGGACACGCGGGAGTGGGAGGGAGGGGAGGGCATGGGCTACATGGGCGTGCGTTGACAGCAAGGCGAACAAGGAGGGTCCCTGTGAATATAACACGGACGGCTACGCACTTACCTTGGCGATCTCGTCGGCCACCTGCCAAGCGGTGTTGGTGTACTGGCCTGCAGGGCGGTGGGGGCAGGGTTGTGGAGTTGAGACTTGTTGCGCACTGGGAATGCCGCGAACTTTTGGCCGGAGGCGTGAGTTGCAGGTAACACAGAAGCAGCTGGCTTGCACATGGCCGCAGACTAGGGCGAACTGAATGGAGGCGGCTAGGGGCGTGTGCGGGCAGGTGATGCACACTTCTCACCCTTCTTGCAGCCGATGGGCGCAACGCCCTTGGAACCCCACAGGGACTTGTCGATGGGCTTGCCGTAGGCCGCGCAGGAGTAGAAGTTGGCCTGTGTATGGCACGGAAAGGTGGGTTCCAGGCGTGGAGTGTGTTGCGTGTTGGGCAGGCCTGGAAGGTCATGCCTTCTGTGGTATCCCGTGCACGAAGCCTCGACTCGTAGATCAGCGCCTTGGGTCAATGGGGGAGTGCATAATGATATATGCTCCGATGCAGAGGAACCTACCTCCAGGTACTCCAGGTTCAGCGCGAAGTTGAGCACCGCGACGTCAATGTTGGCCGCCCATGCGAGCGGTGAGACCGCTGCGACCAGCGCGATCAGCGCCAGAGTCTTCATCATGATAATAACCCTTTTCCACAATGCAAAGCTATGTGCTGATCGGAACTACGACGCTTCAACAGTAGGTAGACTGGGCACTCTAATGTCAGCACCAGCTCGCCTTAAGTACAGGCTCAAGATGCACGGCAAGCGGCTTATGTACGAGCCCAGAGGCAATGAACTCCATGCAGCTTGCGTTTCAGGCCGCAGCATGTACCGAAGAAACGCTCTCGGAAGAAACGCCCGTACAAACGAACATACGCGGGTACTGCGAACTAGAAGTGAAGGGCGTTTCTCTGCCCTTGGTTACCTGGCCCACCCTTTTTTCGCGATGTACCTGGAAGCTGAGCGGTTAGCCGGTGGCGTCATCTTTCCGCGTGTCCACAGGTTGTGCCCTCGAGTACGCAACGGTCAGTACCGGACACGCGGACATACGAAGTTGTAACTTTTTTGCCTGATTTGAGTTTCATGAAGTTTCTTGTCTCATTAATGCTTCTCTTCCGCGCTTGAGTTAGGGCAGGCCAGGGCAGGGGACATCAGCGCGAGGGGCGTTGGTGGCGTCATCCGCCTGGCCTGTGAACATTAGTTACGAGGCCACATGAGTTTGCCGCTATAATTTCATACATGAAACGCTGCAGCGCGTGCAGTAGCACTGCCCCTGCACTGTTGCGTTCACAGTACAGTAGTTCCCGGTGCTCTCCGCCACCAAGCAGGAGTTCGAGGAGCACACAGGGGTACAGAGAAACGTTACCAGACTTTCGCTCGTTTTCTGTCGTAGGGGGCATTCTGGCAGATTGCAGACCATGAGACATGCCATTTTGTCCAAGCAGGGAGTCGCAAACAGGCAGGGGATGTCCCCTGGCTGCAGGACGAGTTGCAGCTCCTACACGTGCACATGCAACTGCGAGCACAATGGAACGCAACCTTGTATGACCGAACATGAATTTTGTCAAATGGGGTTGGTTGTTACCGGGCCAAGAGCCTCAGGTTGCGTGGATCTGTGGCAGCCGGTAGTAGTGGCAGCCAGGGGAGCTCCCCTGGGGTACGCCACGTAGCTGCCTTCGCTTAGGAACATCTCTCGTTCCAGTGCCGACCGTCCGCCACATCATCCGCAATCCATGAACCACCTTCCTCCTTTCCACCCACATGCCGCCCATAGCCCATACGCCCATACCGCCACCCCACGCCGATCCACGACCCCTCACCCTGCTACCCCTCTGTTCCTTGCCCTCCCTCCTACTTCCCCCGCCCCTTGCCCCCGCCTTCTTTCCTCCCCGACGGGCCCTTCCCTTTCCCCTTCCCCTTCTCAGTGTTCCTCTGCTGCATCCGCTCCTCCATCAGCGCGAACCGCGCCGCCCCGCGCACAGGGCCCCGCAGCGCAGGCCGCGCCGCCTTTGCCCCGCCCGCCCCCGCGCCCGCCTTCTTGGCTCCCCCCACGGTCCGCGCCTTGCCGCCCTTCTCGGCACGTGCCTGCGCCGCCCGCAGCCTGGCCATGCCCTTGGTGCCCAGCACCGCCGCCACCTCGCGTGTCTTAGTGTTGGCCTGCTCGCGCTGCTTGGTGGCGACCTGGGCATAGGGGTAGGGGTAGACGTTGGGAGGGGTGTGAGCCGAAGGAAGTAAGAATAGGGCCGAAGGGCCCAACTGATGAAGGCGGCAGGGTGTTGGGTTGTGACGGGTGGGCTCGAGACCGGCGTTCCCTGCAGCGACCTCCAAGCTGCGAGCGTCGTTGCGTTTGCGAGTGCGCTGCTCCCGCCTGACACCCGGCCTGCAGCGCGGAGCACAGGGAGCGAGGCGCCATCCGCCATGGGCTCATCAGCCTACACACCTTTCCGTACCGCTACCGCATAGAGCCGCGACGCGAGCCCACGCCCAGCCATGGCAAGCCAACACTTGCTTACGCCCTCACCGACAGAGCCCCTGCCCTCCCCTTCCCGCCACGCCCCTCCCCCCACCTGGCTGGGCGGCAGCCTGTCGGGGTCAGCGCTGAGCGCGTCCAGCGGCTCGTCCCGCTGCAGCGCGTACTCGATGCGCTGCGCCAACACCTTGTCACGCTTGGACACGATGGACGTGATCTTGCCTGAGGGCGGGGTGAGGGCGGGTTGGGGGAAGGGGTGGGTGGGAGAGGGCACAAGCACCCCACATACGCACCCTGCGTGCCTTCCGGTCAAGCCGGCACGCACCACCCGCCCTGCTTTACGTTATGCTACTGTTGCCCCGCAACGCATAGCTGCGCACCACCCGTCGCCCACGCTGCACACAGGGAGCCGTATAGGTGGCGATGCGGTACGTGTGGACGCCTCACCCGTCTTCCCGGCGCGCGCCGTGCGGCCGCTGCGGTGCAGGTAGTCAACGCTGGTGACGGGAAAGTCAAAGTTGACCACGTGGTCCACGGTGCCGGGGAAGTCCAGCCCGCGGGCGGCCAGGTCGGTGGCAATCATGATGGGGCGGGGGCGGGTGGGTGCGCCGCCCTCCGCCTCGGGGATGGCGGCGGCGAAGGTGGCGATGGACTCCTGCGGCCGGAGGCAAGGGCGCGGTCTGTCAGTTTGGATGCGTGTATCACGCTGTGTAGGGGCGTGCGTTTGGCAGGGTGTGGTGGCGGCTGAGGTGGGCCTGGACTCCTGTGGCCGTATGGGTGTGGCGCGAGTGAACTGGGCGCCCAACGACAAACGCACTTTCGCGCGTACTTTCCGACAGGTAGTTCCAGTCGTGCGGCACGAAAGTAGGGCATGCGGGTCCGTGCGCGCGCCCTCTGAACCTGGGGCTTCACACAGATACCACGACAAAGAGCACGACCTGCCTCCGTCGCTTCCCACCCTTCCCCCTGTCCCGCCGCGTTTCCAGCGCCCAGCAAGGTAGCCTCAGTAACCCAAACCCCACCCTGCTTCAAGCTCCACCCCACCTTGCGCTCCTCGATGGGCATGTCCCCGTGGTAGCACACGCAGGGCAGGCCCTCCTCCCTGCAGTAGTGCTCCACCGCGCGGCAGCTGTCCACCGTGTTGCAGAACACCAGCACCTTCTGGGAGCGACGGGAGTCGGCACCCAGGCTCTGAGGGGTTGAGGGAAGGGCGGGAGGCGGAGCGACGCCGGAAGGGTGGGTGAACGGAGATCAAGATGTTCAGTGACACGCAGGACTTGGAGTTTTGGTGCAGCGATGGGTTCAGGGGTCCATGGCCCAGGTTGCAGCCGATATGGGCAGACTGGGCACCGCATGTGGGCCGTGTTCGTCTCGACCAGGCTCTTGTTTCTCAAGCGAGCGGCAGGGCGCACCGGTGTCGACCCAACGACATCGACACTCAGCACCCTAGGCTGCCTCTTGCCCATCGCTGCCAGCACATGCACCTGCTGTAGATTAAATTCACCAAACATACGTATGCACGCCCCGACTCACCTCCGCCAGCAGGTGCAGCTTGTTCCCCCCGGGCGGCAGGGTGAGGAAGCGGTGCTCGGAGCCGCTCACGGCGCGGTGCAGCGTGGAGGTCTGCGGGCAGGGGAGCACAGGTGAGAAAAGGAATGCTGACACGGAGTGGGGTGCCACAGGCGCAGGACATGACCCCTGGGGCACATCGTTACGATTGAGCAGGGAGCCATCTGCTTTGGCTAAAGCCCGCAAGCACTTGCCACTTGCCCTGTCCCAGTATCTTCTTCCCCGCCAGTCACCGCCGGTCCCCGGCCCTTCACTCAACCTTTACCTCCTTGGCATCCGGCACCACCGCCGCGTGGCATGCGCGCACAGCACAGCGCTCATGCAGGAACGCCCCAACCAGCCCTGTTGCGCAGTCACCCCTTGCCCCGTGTCTTAGCGCACCTTCATCTCCTTTGCGTCCGGCACCAGCTCCTTGATGGCCCGCTGCACGGGCTTGGTCAGCGTGGCCGACACCAGCAGCACGTGCGCGGGGTCGGGCTTGGTGCGCAGCGGGCGCAGGATGTCCGCCACCTCGCCGCCCCAGCCCTGCTCGAACACAGTGTCAGCCTCGTCCACCACCTAGGGATAGGATGGGAGGAGGGGCGGACAGGGCCCAGAGACACGTTCAGCGTGCGGTTGGTGCACGCTCCCGGCGGGGGCGGGTTGCTATGCAGAGCTCTGCAAGCGCACCGAGGCTGGGTGCCGCACCGGGGCTGCACGACGTTTCCGGGGGGCTCTTTGGTCCTAACCTGGCCTCGTAGCAGCCCCTTAAAGCCTCACGGCAGAGCCCATGCCCGTGCCTAGGCCGCTTTTGTGAGGCCCATGCTCCATGCCCCGGCCCCCTGCCACCCCGCGCCTGGTACTCAGCCCCTTCCCGCCTCCCCACACGCCCACCCACCCACCAGCCAGCGTATGTCCCTGAAGAACACGTTGCCCTCCTTGACGTGCTGCAGGAAGCGCGTGGGGGTGGCCACCAGCACGTCCACAGGCCCGGACAGGGCGCGGGCCTGCTCCGAGAGGCTGCGAGGGAGGGTGTCACACGGGGTGCAACGGGTGAGGCAGCGCTCCTTTGGCTCACGTAAACATACAGCGGTGCGCGGGATTCATAGCGTGTGGTAGTTCTGCAATGGCCCCGGTCAGCCTTCCCTTATAGCCAATTTGGGCTCGGCGTGCCCGCTTCTCGCGGCTCACCTGCCCGCTATTCCGGCCACAGGTCTCGCCTGGGCGTGCGCGCATCAACAACCCTACCGTACCGTCACCCGGCCTCAGCACCGCCACCACCCTAACACCACCCTCGCCCCGCACCAGCAACCGGACACGTGCCCGCTGCGCTCAGACCCTCTCCGACACACCTCTTGTTGGCGTTGACGCACGCTGCCCTGAACTTGGCTGTGTGGCACAGGCGCTTGGCCACCGCCGTGATCTGCTCCGTCAGCTCCTTGGTGGGCCCCAGCACCAGCACGCGAGGCCGCTTGGGCCGCGGCACGAAGCCGCCCGCCTCCTCGTCCTTGAGCGCCTGGACCTGCGGCCACAAGGCACCAACCAGGCGACATAAGCCACACCTCCAATGCTGGGTCTTTGTGCGTGATGTCGCAGTATTGGCACCTCGCCGTATCCCCGGCCGCCAACGTTGACGCGACGCAAAATCAGGGCGGTCCAACAGGCGTCCCGCCGGCTGCACCGGCACACCAGCCCAATGTCCCATCCGTCCCCAAGCGGACGAACCGGAGGCAACCCGAGCAACCGAATCTGTGGCACTGCGCAGCCGTAAGCAGTTGCCCCTTCGCCGCGGCCCACAGCCCTTACTCACCATGCCAAACCCCCCTCCACCTAAACCATCCCACCAAACCGTCCACCCGCATCCGTGTCGCCGGATCGCTGCGCTTGCCAAAAACCCACCCACCAGCCGCGGCTGGCACGACCGTGGTCCACCCCCCACAAGCGGCAGCACCACCCTTGCTGCGCGTTCGCCTGTGCCCAGGTCATGCGAAGAACACCCCGGTGTAGTCACAACCCCCGTGTCCCCATCCTGCATCAGCACACACCCCGCACCGTGGCACCATCAGTCCACCAGCACCCACCAGCGGCAGCAGGTACGCCAGCGTCTTGCCGCTGCCGGTGTGGGAGGCCAGGAAGTAGTTGGCGGGCGGCTGCTGCAGCAGTGTGCTAATGGCCAGGGTCTGCGGGTCGACGAGGCGGGAGGGGAAGGGGCAGTGGGGAGGCGCAGGAGCCCGGTGAAACGCTTAGCGACAAGGACATTTGATTTGGTACGGTATCCTAGGCTGCACGAGGGTCAGCTTCACACTATACAGCTCGTAAGTACTGCCTCGCGGGCCCAGCCTAACCGAGTCCCGCCGGCCTTTCGCTTCGCGTGTGTAGGCTGCTGCCAGTGCCCCCGAGCGTGGGCTAGGCCAAGCACTGGCCTGGCCCAAGCCAGGCAACAACGCAGCGCACCCCCAATCCATTGTCACGCACGCCTGGCCACTCAGCATAGCCGCTCAGGACAAGCGGCGGCTGAGCCCTTGCACTGACAACTAGCACGGCCAGTGGAGCACGGCGCTGGCAGTCGCCTTCCCCGCCACGCCACAGCGCCACCACTGCTCATAGTGTTGAAGCGCGCAGGCCGCGCGCCTTGAAAGGCAGAGGCCCGGCCATGCCCGACCGCACACACCCCGTTCACCTCCCCCTTGTCTCCTGGGCGCATTCCCACGAAGCGTATGCATCTGGTTTCCCACACACATCATGCTGTCTCGAGTGGTCCAACGGACTGCCGATGTGCGAGGCAAGGCTTGCAACCCACGTTACTTCTCGCCGCCAGGCCTCACCAGCCCTGCTGCCTCCACAAGGCTGTTGGCGGCCCCTGAGTATTCCCCCCATCACGGCGGCCCCCCATGATGACAAAATGGAGCAGTCGTTGGGCCCGTTGCTTGTGCCCACCTGGATTTCCGTGGGCTCGGTGATGTCCATCCCGTTCAGGGCCTCCACCAGGGGGCCTTTCAGCCCCAGTTGTGGGAAGCCATCCACGCGCGGCGCCGCAGGCTCAGTGCTTGGCGTGCTGCTGCGCGACACGTTGACAATTGTCATTTGGGGAGCCCGCAGCGGCCGGGAAGAGAAGGGGGCGCGCTGGAGGAAGGGGCGCAGGACCAGGGCGGGCCGGGAGCAGGCCGGGGCCGAGAAGACGGCGGGACGCAGCGAGCCGCCGTGCGCGCACGTCCGCATGCTGGCGGTGATTGACAGCATTGTGCGTAGGCCAAAGAAACGTTCTGGTTGTAATAGTCTGCTAGCCGCCCGCACAGCTTGCATCGCGGGCGGCTAAACGTGAGCGGGTGTTGCTATTGCGGGACGTGGAGGGGCTAGGGCTGCCACTTTTGCAATTGGAATATCGTATAATTTAGGAAGTTCGATAATTGATACCTTTGCCGTCTGTGTAGGGCTGGCCGTTTGGAAGTTTTGTGGACGAAAGGTTGCGAACAAGGTCGGGTTGACAATGTTAATAACAACTGAGCAAAGTACACGTAGGAATATGAAGCTTTGCCCTAATTTCCAGGACAGGCGACAGGATACCTGTTGTGCTCCCATGCCATAGCGCATGGGGCCTCTGCCAGCGTGCCAGGTGTGTCGGCCTGCCCCAGGCAGGAGCATGCCTGGGGCAGCCCACATGGGAAATGGCGGTAAGCGCCTGACATGTAGCGCCTGACAAGTAGTTTGTGCTAGTACCGATAATGCCAGGTGTCTTCCAACGACGGACATACTGCCTCCGCCGTGCGTGTCGCCATGCGTGTGCTTGTTGCTGTCCTTCTGGTCTGCGCCAGCGTCGCGAGGACGGCCGGTACAATCGTAAATGATCACATTGAAAGAATTCCTGATGTTGTGGATATAAGTAAGTGCGCGCTGCCACGCTTGCGCATCCGCGCTTCACAAGCTCAGCGGTCGCCCTGGCGCTCGGAAACAGTGCCATCCGGTCAATGTTCACTTACCGCAGCTCCCGAGAACATCGACAGCCATGTCAACGGCACGACACATGCTCTGGTGAAGTTTTACGCTGTAAGTCACAGTGTGTCGTTCAATTTTTCGGCAGCTGCCCCCAGCTGCTGACAGCGACTGTCCGGTCACACGTGTCCCTGAAGCTGACTGTTCAAGGGGCCCCGAAGCAGATGCCGTCCGCAAACCTCGAAGAGCTAGCGTGCTGTTTTGTATTGGAGGCACATTGTGCGTACAACCTTCCTCCCTTCGCTTACGGCCCGGTAGCACGCCTTGCCCAACAATCCATGTCGCGACACAACTTAGCACTAAAACACATGGCACGTGTTCCCACACGCCATGACAGTGCCCTGATGTGTGTAACTCATGTGCTATAGGAGGTTGGTTTCCTCGCTCGTTGCTTGATTTACACGCCGATGCCTTTTGCAGCCAGGTGTCCTGTCAACATGCCAAGCAAGCATGCATGCATAACGCACTGCCCCGTGGAGGAGCTGTTTTCCATGGTGTAAGCGGCGGTGTCCCGTTACACAGCCTCGTCCGTTCCAATGGAACTTGTAGTCTGGACTCGCCACATGATGGATAACTTCATCTTTGTTAACGCTAATCCACGCCTCCTACCTGCTCCTACCCTTGTCCCGCTGCAGCCGTGGTGTGGGCCGTGGTGCTCCCGCCTGGTGCCCGGGTACACCAAGCTGGCTGAGCTGGTGGCAGCTACCCCTGAGCTTGCAAGCCACATCATAATTGCGAACGTGAGGCTCGACAAGTGATTGTGTCACTGGGCCAGCAGTTGCGCTGTCCTCTTCAATTTCCAAGTTGCTCTGTGTTGGCATCTGTGGAAATGGCGCTGAGGATGGGTGCGAACAGGGCAGCTGGCTGCCAGGGTTGGCTGAGCGTTATCCAGTGATCATTCTTACCTCGCCCTGCAGGTCAACCACGAGGCGCACCCCTCCTTGTACGACAAGTTCCGCATCCAGGGCCTTCCTACCATCTTGTATCTGCCTCGTGGCAAGGCCCCCACCCGCGACAACGGCGTCGTGTACAAAGTGTAAGGCTGCGGCTGCGAAGGGAATCGGGGCGGGATGTTACCAATTGTTCATGGCATTGTGTGCGGTTGGAGATAATGGCCTGTTGTTGGGGTAACGGCTCCGCTCCCTCGTTCCACGGTCCTCACGGCATTGCCCTTGCATCCCACAACGCAGGAAGTACGGCTTCACTACCGTTGGCTACCTGACGTTTTTGATGGAGGTGCTGACAGCAGATGATGTAAGAGCCGGATGCCGTGGTACTTCCGGTGCTGTAGTAAGGCATTCCGCCTCAGCTGAGGCCTACCGTACTGGGGGTAACCGAAGGGTTGGAGCAACAGCCCTTGGGCAGTATGCGGTGCGCCCCTCTACGCTCTAGGGTACGCCGTTGGCCGGAGGCCCGCAGGGGAGCAGTCTCCTTCCCCTAGAGGTCCGGAAGGGGCTACGGTAAAGCGGGGCTCCGCTGGTCCGAAGGGGCCGAAGGGTTCAGCCGTGCACTGGTTGGAGTCCTTTGGGGGCAACTGGAAGAGATCCTGCGATGGCGCATCTCCCCATGAACTGCCTCACATCAGGCCCCTTACCTGTCGACGGTTGGGCCACTGCGCATGTGCCATATACAGTTATCCACTTGCACCCCTCTGCACCCTGACCCTTCCTGACCCCTGCTCCCTGATGCCCCCTCCACCATACGCTTGATACGCACCGTGCCCCCCTGCACAATCCGGCCCCTTGCAAGTTCCTTGGCGCGGAGGATGAAGCTGCCATGGTCGCCGCCTTGGCCTCTGCGGTCGAAACGCTGGAGGCCCAATCTAAGCGCAGTGATGAGCTGTAAGCCAAGCCAACTTGCAAAGGGAGGTTTCAAGAAGGGTATACACATGAGGTAGGGCCAGGACGCAGCGGAACTCCTTTGGGGCCCTCCCATATGGTACGGGGGTGTGCTGCACGTCGCAACACTTAGTGCTTTAGCAATGAAAGCACCGCGCTAAGGCGATGACTTCATGGAGCGTCCCTAGGGCCAGGGAGGACTGAGCATGGGACTGAGTCGGAGGTGGATGGCGCAGCCGCGCAGGTTGGCGTGTTGGACCGTGGTGGACCGTGGTGGATGAACGGAGGCTGCACTTGGGGCTTTGGGGGTCGTGCTTGCTGGTATGCTGACACGTGACAGGCGGTCTGCAAGTCAAGGCTCAGATTGCACTCACGCATGCAAACGGCGTATGACCCTCAATTGGCTGTATTCGCTGAGTTTGGCTAGCCCGCCTGTTGCCTCGCGGACATACAGGTTCCGGGCATTCAGCTGGCACGCATTTTTTTCCAGGAGAGAGGAGAAGGGTTATGGGGGTATCGGAGACCTATTTTTAGCGGGTAGGTCCTCAAG